>LFIK01000391.1_pt1 | contig 32712 bp, 34 predicted proteins | sample 643401 | NCBI WGS metagenome assembly LFIK01 (sample SAMN03777447, study PRJNA286221) | soda lake metagenome | biome: soda lake; feature: Kulunda steppe; material: water; isolation source: sample T5-Br brine of Lake Tanatar-5 | place: Russia: Kulunda steppe | collected 2010-07
ACCGCAAGACGCCACCTGTTCGGGTGGCGTCTTGCGGTGGTGCCTATGTGCTCGGGGGGGTGGTGAGGTTATACCGAGCCGCCGTTCTCCAGCACCCAGGTGATCACCACCTTGATGATGTAGCCCAGCATGCCGGCGCCCAGCACAATGAACAGCATCAGGGTACCGAACTTGCCGGCGTTGGACTTCTTCGCCAGGTCCCAGATGATGAAGCCCATGAACAGGATCAAGCCACCGATCATGATCGGTGTGATCCAGGCCTCGAACGTCTGCTGCATATCGCCTCCGTACAGGGGGTAAATAAAGCCATAGTATTATACTCGGTCTCTCATCCCTCGCGCAGGGTTATGAGTGCGACGAAACGCCCCGGCCATCCTTGTTGAGGATGCGAGCCGGTAATGAGGCGTGGTAATATCTGAGTAGAATTCTCAGGTAATTCCAGGATATACCCATGCTCAAGATCTTTGTCGGTACCATGTACGGCGGCGCCCTCGACGTTGCCGAGCAGGTCAAGCCGCTCTTCGAGGAGGCTGGCTATTCTGTCGCCATCTACGACAACCCTACTCTGGAAGATCTCACCGGATCGCCTACGGATCTGGCACTGTTCTGTGTGTCCACCACCGGCAGCGGCGACTACCCGGGCAACTTCGTTCCCTTCGCCCGGTCCATTGCCGAGCAGAGTCCGGGGCTCGGCTCGCTGCGCTACGGCCTGATTGCCCTGGGCGACAGCTCCTACGGTGAGACCTTCTGCGGTGCCGGTCGCCAACTTGACGAGCTACTGGAGGGCCAGGGGGCCAGACGCCTGGGCGAGCGACTCGAGGTCGATGCCATGGAGACCTTCATGGCGGACGATGCCGCACTGCCCTGGGTCGAGGAGTGGATCGACGCCCAGCAGCTCAAGGTGGCCTGAGATGGGAGCCAAGCCTACCCCCGAGCGGCTCAGCCTCATGCTGGGCATGGTGCTGCTGATGATCTCGACCATTCCTCGCTACCTGGCTGGTGGCCATGACAATCGTTTCAATCTGATCCTGATCGCCCTGGTGGTGGTGGCCGGCGTGGCCGCGGCCAACTGGAAACTGCTGGAGGCCGAGGAGCGCCTTCGCATTCCGCGCCTGATGGGGCGCCTGGGCATCAGCATGGTGGTGGGGCTGTTCGGCATGGGCCTTTACCACACGTTGTTCACCGACTTCATTGGCTGGGAACTGCTGATTGCCCACGGTGCCACCCTGGGCTTGCTGCTGCATGCGCTCTGGCTATGGGTCAGGGTGCCGAGTTGACCTCGGCCCAAGGCGCCAGGAATCCTGTTGGCCGTGTCGCCCCTCGCCCCTCGCCCCTCGCCCCTCGCCCCTCGCCCCTCGGGGCTTTACCCCAGCGTGTAGCACGGTTCGTAGTTGCCGGAGAGTTTCATACGTCCCTGGGCGACGAAGGAGTCGAGGAGCTGGTCGAGGCGTGACATCAGCTCCGCCTCGGCTTGCAAACGGAAAGGCCCTCGGGCCTGGATGGCGCGGATGCCCTGCTCCTTGACGTTACCGGCAACGATGCCGGAGAAGGCGCGACGCAGATTGGCGGCGAGCTCATGAACCGGTTGGTCGCGGTGCAGTGCCAGGCTGGCCATGGCCTCATGGGTGGGATCGAAGGTCTCTTGAAAGGGCCGGTCGATGGTCAGGCTCCAGTTGTAGTAGAAGGCGTCCTGGCGGCTTCGGCGGTATTCGGTAACCGAATCGATGCCCTTGCGCATGGCGCGCGCCACTTCGGTGGGATCGTCGATGATGATGCGATAGCGCTCCCGTGCCGCGTCGCCGAGGGTATAGGTCAGGAACTCGTCGATGCGCGCGAAGTAGTCTGCGCTGTTTGCCGGCCCGGTGAAGACCACCGGCAGTTCCATGTCGACGTTGTCCGGATGGAGCAGAATGCCGAGCAAATAGAGGATCTCCTCGGCCGTGCCCACCCCGCCGGGGAAGACAATGATCCCGTGACCCAGACGTACGAAGGCCTCCAGGCGCTTCTCGATGTCCGGCATCACCACAAGTTCGTTAACGATGGGATTGGGCGCTTCGGCGGCGATGATGCCCGGCTCCGAAACGCCCAGATAGCGGCCCTCGCGGCGGCGCTGCTTAGCGTGGGCGACATTGGCGCCCTTCATGGGGCCCTTCATGGCGCCAGGGCCGCAGCCGGTGCAGATGTCCATCTCACGCAGGCCCAGGTGATAGCCCACGTCCTTGCTGTACTCGTACTCCTCACGCGAGATGGAGTGGCCTCCCCAGCACACCACCAGACTGGGGTCGCGGCCCAGCTTGAGGGTGCCGGCCTTGCGCAGGATGTGGAACACCGCGTTGGTGGTACCCTCGGCGGTGGTCAGGTCGAAACGCTGGTGCCCCTGGATCTCGTTGTAGACGTAAACGATATCGCGCAGCACCGAGGAGAGGTGTTCGCGAATCCCGCGGATCATCTTGCCGTCGACGAAGGCCTCGGACGGCGCATTGGTCAGCTTGAGCCGGATGCCGCGATCCTGGGGTATTACCTCGATGTCGAAGTCTCGGTAGGTCTCCATCAGCGCCACGCTGTCATCGGTGGGGGAGCCGCAGTTGAGCACCGCCAGTGAGCAGCGTCTGAGCAGGTCATGCAGCCCGGCCTTCGAGGTGTCGTGAAGGCGGCTGATCTCGTGCTGGGAGAGGATTTCGAGGCTTCCCTCCGGAGAGATAATGCTGGAAATGGTATCGGGCATTGAGGCGTCCTTGTCGCGGATGTCGTCTCAGACGATGCTAACATGGCTTCCTGACGGCCGGTGCCACAATGGGCCGTCCCACCTCCATTTGGTCAGTCACGTTCAACGCGCTCACCTGTCGCAACTTCATCACTCTGGTCGGGACCGGCAGCCTCACCCAGACGGCACGGCGTCTGGAGATGCCTCAGCCCGGTATCAGGCAGCATGTGCGCAAGCCCGAGCAGTACCTGGAGGAGCCGCTGCTGGAACGCCAGGGTCGGCGCTTCACCTCTAGTCTCGCTTGACCCAACGGCCCCGTCATCTGACGGGGCCGTTGGCGTCTCACTCCCTGTATTCGTCGATGCTAGGGCAGGAGCAGATCAGTTGACGGTCGCCGAAGACGTTGTCGACCCGGTTCACCGTTGGCCAGTACTTCGCCGCCTTGACCGCCGCGGTGGGGAAGGCAGCCAGCTCGCGGGTGTAGGGGCGCGCCCAGGCGTCGTCCATCAGATCGGCCTGGGTGTGCGGGGCGTTCACCAGCGGGTTGGTGTCCGCCGGCCATTCGCCGGCCTCGACGCGGCGGATCTCGCCGCGGATGGCGATCATGGCGTCGCAGAAGCGGTCGATCTCGTAGCGCGACTCCGACTCGGTGGGCTCGATCATCAGGGTGCCCGGCACCGGGAAGGACATGGTCGGCGCATGGAAGCCGTAATCCATCAAGCGCTTGGCGATATCCTCCTCGCTGATGCCCGAGGCTGCCTTGAGCGGCCGGATGTCGATGATGCACTCGTGTGCCACGCTGCCGTTCTCGCCGCGATAGAGCACCGGATAGTGCTCACCGAGTCGGGCAGCGATGTAGTTGGCATTGAGGATGGCGAGCTCGGTGGCCTCACGCAGTCCCCGGGCGCCCATCATCTTTATGTAGGCCCAGGAGATCGGCAGGATCGATGCCGAACCGAAGGCCGCTGCCGAGACCGCGCCACAGTCGGCGTGGACCCCGGCCAGGGGGGTTACCACGTGATTCGACACGTAGGGTGCCAGGTGAGCCTTGACGCCGATCGGGCCCATGCCCGGGCCGCCTCCGCCGTGGGGAATGCAGAAGGTCTTGTGCAGGTTCAGGTGGCTGACATCGCCGCCAAAGTCGCCGGGCCGGGTCAGGCCCACCTGGGCGTTCATGTTGGCGCCGTCCACATAGACCTGACCGCCGTGCTCGTGGACGATCGCGCAGACCTCACGCACATTCGCCTCGAACACCCCGTGGGTGGAGGGGTAGGTGATCATGATCGATGACAGGCTCTCGCCATGCTGTTCGGCCTTGGCACTCAGATCCTCGACGTCGATATTGCCCTGGGCGTCGCACTCCACCACCACTACACTGAGACCGACCATGGCCGCCGAGGCCGGGTTGGTGCCGTGAGCCGAGCTGGGAATCAGGCAAACGTTTCGATGACCTTCGCCGATGGCCGCCTGGTAACGGCGGATCGCCACCAGACCGGCGTACTCTCCCTGGGCACCGGAATTGGGCTGCATGGAGATATGGTCGTAGCCGGTCACCTCCACCAGGAAAGCGGAGAGCTCATCGATCATTTGCTGGTAGCCGGCCACCTGGTCGCGGGGCACGAAGGGGTGCACGTTGGCAAACTCCGGCCAGCTGATCGGAATCATCTCGCTGGTGGCGTTGAGCTTCATGGTGCAGGAGCCCAGCGGGATCATCGCATGGGCCAGCGACAGGTCCTTGTTCTCCAGACGCTTGAGATAGCGCAGCATCTCGGTCTCGCTGCGGTAGCGACGGAAGGTCGGGTGAGTCAGGAAGTCGGTCTCGCGACGGCACGTCGCCGGAATGCCTTGCGCTTCTTCTGCCACGGCCCGCTCGTCCAGGGCACTAATCGACAGTCCGTGCTCCTCGCCCAGCAGCACGTCAAACAATACGTTCAGATCATGGACGGTGGTGGTCTCGTCGAGGGTCATCCCGACGTCGCCGTCCTCGAAATAGCGAAGATTGATCTCGCGGGTTAGGGCGCGGCCGTGGAGCTTGCTCGCATCCACGCCGGTTAGGCGCAAGGTGTCGAACCAGCTGTCATGGCAAAGCACCACGCCCTTGTCCTTGAGGCCCATGGCAAGCAGGGTGGTCAAGCGGTAAATGCGCGACGCGATCGTGCGCAGCCCTTCGGCGCCATGGTAGACGGCATAGAAGCTGGCGATGTTGGCCAGCAGCGCCTGGGCGGTACAGATGTTGGATGTCGCCTTCTCACGGCGGATATGCTGTTCGCGGGTCTGCATTGCCATGCGCAACGCCTGGCCGCCGCGGCTGTCCTGGGAAACGCCGATGATGCGTCCCGGGATCGAACGCTTGAGCTTGTCGGTAGTGGCGAAGAAGGCCGCGTGGGGTCCGCCGAAACCCATCGGCACCCCGAAGCGCTGAGTGGTACCGATGACGATGTCGGCGCCCAGCGCGCCGGGCTCCTTGAGCAGTACCAGGCCCATGATGTCGGCGGCCACACAGGTCATGATGCCGCGCTCCCGGGCGCTTTCCAGCAGCGGCGCCAGGTCGTGAACACGGCCGCTCTCGCCCGGGTACTGTAGCAGCGCCCCGAAGGCCTCCACCTCCATCAGTTGCGCCACCGGCGCCACGACCAGTTCGAAGCCGAAGTAGGCTGCTCGGGTGCGCACCACGTCGAGGGTCTGGGGAAGCACATCGTCGGCGACGAAGAACACCTCGCTCCTGGCCTTCTTGTTGGCCCGATGACACAGGGCCATGGCCTCGGCGGCGGCGGTCGCCTCGTCCAACAGCGAAGCGTTGGCCAGTTTCATGCCGGTCAGGTCCATCACCATCTGCTGGAAGTTGAGCAGTCCCTCCAGGCGCCCCTGGGAGATCTCGGGCTGGTAGGGGGTATAGGCGGTATACCAGCCCGGGTTTTCCAGTACATTGCGCTGGATCACCGGTGGGAGGTGGGTGCCGTGATAGCCCTGACCGATGTAGCTCTTGAAGCCCCGATTCTGACGCGCCAGGCGCTGAAGATAGTCCAGCGCCTCCGCCTCGCTACGAGGTGGATCCAGATTGAGTTCTCGCCCCAGGCGGATGTCCGCCGGCACGGTGCGTTCGATCAGTGCCGACAGGCTTTCCACGCCGAGGGAGGCCAGCATGGCCGCCACGTCCTCTTCCCGGGGACCGTTGTGGCGTTGCAGAAAGTCATCGTGGGCGGCCAGGTCGGCCAGGCAGCGAGTGTCGATCGTCATGGGGGCACCGTAGCGTGGGTCAGGGCCGTCACTGGGACGACGCAGGGCGATGAAATCCTAACCCCGGTCGAGAAACCGGGGCAGTAAGCGGTATTGCGGCGCATTCAGTCGTCGGACTGGGCCACGGCGGCGTAGCCGTCGGCGTCGAGCAGGTCGTCGAGCTGGGCGCTGTCGTCCAGGCGTACTTTCATTATCCAGCCGCCTTCGTAGGGCGTCTCGTTGACGGTCTCGGGAGCATCTTCCAGGGCGTCGTTGACGGCGATGATCTCCCCGGCCACCGGGGCATAGAGGTCGGAAGCGGCCTTGACCGACTCGATCACACCGAACTCCTCCTTGCGAACAAGGGTGCGGCCCACTTCGGGTAGTTCCACGAACACCACGTCGCCCAGTGCTTCCTGGGCGTGGTCGCTGATGCCGACGGTCACGGTGCCGTCACCATTGTCGAGCACCCACTCGTGGCTGTCAGCGTAGCGAAGGTTGGCAGGAATTGAGCTCATGGGGATTTCCTATACGAAAAAGGTTTTCTGGATTCGCAAATGCTAACGCCATCTGAGGCGTTTGGCGAGCCCCCGGGACCTCGCGGGCGGGGCGCTAGACTTCAAGGGTGGCTCGACGATGGCGATCCGTCCAGCCGTCAGACGCTGGCGTGAGAGGTCCAGCAAAGCACCCATCGTCGGGACATGCAGAGAGGCCGAGGCCATCGTGGAAAGGACGACGATGGCGGTGAGCCGGACTATCCTGCGGGTATGTTCGATGGCGTCTGCCACGACCGACGGGTCACTTCCTATGTTGTTTCGTATGAGAAACGTTTTTTCACAGGATTGGCAGGAGTTGACGCTTTGGCATTCGTAAGGGTGGTGAAGAGGCGGCAAGATCCGCTATGTTAGCGCGGTTCGTTTCGTCGATACTGTGCATGATGACTACAAGAGCGGGATGATCGCCTGGCATTATGGGCTGTGAGCGGCGAATCAAAACAACAATCGCCAAGGGAGAATCGAGTGGAAATCTTGACCAGTATGTTCGGTGCCATCAACGGAGTGGTGTGGGGGCCGCTGATGCTTATCCTGCTGTTGGGGGTAGGCCTCTACCTGCAGATCGGTCTCAAGCTGATGCCGATCCGCAAGCTCGGCATGGGCTTCAAGCTGTTGTGGCAGGGGCGGGATGCCAAGCCGGTCCCCGGAGAGAAGAAGAAAGATGATGATGGGGAGATTTCGCCTTTCAATGCCCTGATGACGGCCCTCTCCGCCACCATCGGCACCGGCAACATCGCCGGCGTCGCGACCGCCATCGCCCTGGGGGGGCCGGGTGCGGTGTTCTGGATGTGGATCACGGCGTTGGTTGGCATGGCCACCAAGTTCGCCGAGGCGGTGTTGGCGGTGCGCTATCGCGAGACAGACAGCATGGGCTTTCACGTGGGCGGTCCGATGTTCTACATCAAGAATGGCCTGGGCAAGAAGTGGTTGTGGCTGGGCGGTGCCTTCGCCTTCTTCGGCGCAGTGGCAGCCTTCGGGATCGGCAACACCGTCCAGTCCAACTCGGTGGCGGACGCCCTGGATTCCACCTTCGGCATACCCCATGGGCTCACCGGGGTGGTGATCATGGTTCTGGCCGGCGCGGTCATCCTCGGCGGTATCAAGCGTATCGCCAAGGTGGCCGGCAAGCTGGTGCCGATCATGGGCATCCTCTACGTGATTACCGGACTCCTGGTGCTTATCGTCAATGCCGGCCAGGTCGGCGAGGCCTTCAGGCTGATCTTCTACTACGCCTTCAACCCGATAGCGGCCGCCGGCGGTTTCGCCGGAGCGGCAGTGATGGCGGCCATCCGCTTTGGCGTGGCACGCGGCATCTTCTCCAACGAAGCGGGCCTGGGCAGCGCGCCCATCGCCCATGCCGCGGCCAGAACGAAGAACCCGGTGCGTCAGGGCATGATCGCCATGCTCGGCACCTTCATCGATACCATCGTTATCTGTACCATCACGGCGCTGGTGATTCTCACCTCCACGGTGTGGATCGAGGGTGAGGCCGGTGCCTCCCTGACCGCACTCTCCTTTGATGCGGCGCTCCCGGGGTTCGGCAATCAGATCGTGTCCGTGGCGCTGGCGGTATTTGCCTTCACCACCATCCTGGGCTGGTCCTTCTATGGAGAGAAGTGCTTTCAGTTCCTGTTTGGCACCCGGTCGATCATGCTTTATCGAGTGCTGTTTGTGCTTGCCATTCCGCTGGGTGCCATGGCTAACCTGGGGTTCATCTGGCTGATGGCCGACACCTTCAACGCATTGATGGCGATTCCCAATCTGATCGCCCTGGCGCTGCTGTCGCCGGTGGTGTTCAGGCTGACCCGGGACTACTTCGACGGCAAGGACATCCTGCCGGGCGAGGAATTGGACCACAACAAGGGCTGAAGCTTGCCCGGTGACCGCGGGAGGTGCCCAGGGCACTTCCCGCGTGCATTCCGCTACCTATCCATGAGGGAGAGGCAATGAGCGAACTCAAGCAAACCCCACTGCATGCGTTGCATCGGGAACTGGGGGCAAAGCTGGTGCCCTTTGCCGGCTACGACATGCCGGTGCAGTATCCGCTGGGTGTCAAGAAGGAGCATGAGCACACTCGCAGCGCCTGCGGTCTGTTCGATGTGTCCCATATGGGCCAGTTGCTGTTGCGTGGACCCTCACCCGCCGAGGCGCTTGAGACTCTGGTGCCGGCGGATATCGCGGGGCTCCAGGAGGGGTGGCAGCGCTACGCGCTGTTCACCAGCGAGGAGGGCGGCATTCTTGACGACCTCATGGTGGTCAACGCCGGCGACCATCTCTACCTGGTGGTCAATGCCGCCTGCAAGGAGCAGGACGTCGCCCATCTGCGCCGCGGACTCTCCGAAGGGCATGAGATCGAGGTGCTCGACCGCGGTCTGCTGGCTCTTCAGGGCCCCAGGGCCGTCGATGTCATGGCACGGCTCTGCCCGGCGGCCTGCGAGATGGTCTTCATGCAGCACGGACGGTTCACCCTCGAAGGGATCGATGTCTGGATCAGTCGTAGCGGTTACACCGGCGAAGACGGTTTCGAGATCTCGGTAGCCGCCGAGCAGAGCGAGGCCCTGGCCCGGCGGCTGCTCGAGGAGTCCGAAGTGGAAGCGATCGGCCTGGGCGCACGGGACTCCCTGCGTCTGGAGGCGGGACTCTGTCTCTATGGCCATGATATCGATAACGATACCACGCCGGTGGAGGCGGGCCTGATCTGGGCCATCGGCAAGCCGCGTCGCCGAGGCGGGGAGCGTCCCGGCGGCTTCCCCGGGGCGGATCTGATCCTTCATCAGGTGGATATCAAGGACCATCGGCGCAAGCGAGTCGGCCTGCTGGGTGAAGGGCGTGCTCCGGTGCGCGAGGGGGCGGAACTGTTCGATGCGCACGGTGACCGTGTCGGTATCGTCACCTCTGGTGGCTTCGGCCCCAGCGTCGGCCAGCCAGTCGCCATGGGTTATGTGGCGCTGGCACAGGCGGAGCTTGGTACCCATGTGTTCGCCGACGTTCGCGGCAAGCGCCTGCCGATGTTGGTGAGCCGGATGCCCTTTGTAACACCGGGCTATCGTCGCGGCTGATTGTGGTTGGAGTCTGTCGTTGGCAAGCAGCCGCCCTTGGGCGGCCGCTTCGCCTTTCTGTGCAGCAGTTATACCGTTATCATGCCAGCAAATAACAACAAAGCTTTTTAAAAGATTCGTTCTGCGTTGAATCATCGCTGGTTCTTGGCATGGTTTTGTCATTTTAAAAAATGTACATTGCAAAAAACAATCAAAAGAAGTTTCCTGATTTTAATAAACTATTCACTGTATAAGCAATCAGGCGAATCTTGCCTGGTGTCATACAGTTTTTTGGAGAATATTCATGAAAAGATCGCTCTCATCCGCTGTGCTGTCCGCCTCGCTGCTGGTTCCTGGCCTCGCCTTCGCAGACTGCGAAGATGTCACTATTACCGAAATGGGTTGGGCCTCCAACGAGGTAGTCACAGGCGTGGCGAAGTTTCTCATGGAGCAGGGCTACGGCTGTAACGTCTCCGTGGTGCCCTCCGATACTGTGCCCGCGGTCACCTCGGTTGCTGAAAACGGCGAACCCGACGTGTTGACCGAGCTCTGGCTGAACTCCGCCGGCGAGGCCTATCTGCGCCTCGAGGAGCAGGGCCGGGTCGAGCGCCTGGGCAGTGTGCTTGATCCGGGTGGCGTCGAGGGCTGGTGGATTCCCACCTACCTGGCCGAACAGCACCCTGAGCTGACCACCATCGAAGGCATAATGGCCAATCCCGAACTCGTCGATGCGCGCTTCAACAACTGTCCGGATGGCTGGGGGTGTCGCGTGGTCAGTGACAACCTGATCCGCGCACTGGACCTCGAGGAATCCGGCATCGACATCTTCAACCATGGTTCGGGTGAAACGCTGGCCTCCTCGATGGCGTCTGCCGTGCAGAACGATGAGCCCTGGTTCGGCTACTACTGGGGCCCGACCGTGCCGCTGGGTAAGTATGAGATGACCCGCGTCGAAATCGGCGACTACGACTCTGCCATTCATACGCGCAACCAGACCCAAGATTCCGACAACCCGGGTGTTTCCGAGTTTCCGGCCGCGACGGTGCTGACCTCGGTCACCATGGACTTCAAGGAGCGTGAGCCTGAAGTTGCTGAAATGCTCAGCCTGATGACGTTCCGCACATCTGACATGAGCGACATCCTGGCCTGGATGGATGACAACAATGCATCGGGTCAAGAGGCTACTGTCTACTTCCTGACCGAGTATCGCGACGACTGGTCTGGCTGGGTCAGTGACGCCGCTCGTGAGCGTCTGGTGAATCTTCTCAACTGAACCTTCGGCATGCGGGTGTCGACCGACCCGGTCGGCACCCGTGCCCAGTTTGTTGAAGTCTTCCCGATCTGTGACGACCGTCAAGAGACATCCTCATGTCAAGTTATCAAACTCTCTTCTCCAGGCTTGGCCTGGAAGAGTGGTGTGCGTCTGGCCAGAATGAAGGCCCCATGTCCATGGCAGACCTTCTTGCCAGGACCAGCGGTGGCCAGGCCAGAGACGCTGCCTGGTGGGAGTTGCCGTTTCCCTCGCTGAATGTGCTCCATGAGGCCTGTGGTGCGATTCCTCGCTCCCGCGAACTGACACTGGGACTGGAACGAGGTTTCCTTGCGATCAAGGATTCGCTCAGTCTGGTGCTCGACCCGCTGACTCAGCCTCTCAGCTGGCTCCTGGACGGGGCGCTTTATGCAATGACAAGCAGCCCCTGGTGGTTGACCATCCTGCTGCTGCTGCTGGTGGTTTTTGCCGTCACTCGTTCATTCAAGCTGGTAGCGCTGGTGGGTCTCAGCATTGGACTGCTGGCCTTTATTGACCACTATGAACATGCCATGCAGACGCTGGCGATCATTCTTGTCTGCGCCTTCATCTGTGTGCTGCTGGGTGTTCCCATCGGTATTGCCATGTCCCGCAGTAACACCATGCAGCGTTACACAACGCCGGTTCTGGACATGCTGCAGACCTTGCCACCCTTCGTTTATCTGATTCCGCTGATCTTCCTGTTCAGCGTGACGGAGTCGAAGCTCTACGGCATCGCCATCATCCTCTATGCCATCGTGCCGGTCATTCGCCTCACCAACCTGGGCATACGGCTGGTCGATCCCGACGTGATCGAGGCCGCCAATGCCTTCGGTATGACGCCTCGCCAGAAGCTTCTCAAGGTCCAGATTCCGCTGGCGCTTCCCAATATCATGGCCGGCGTCAATCAGACCATCATGATGAGCCTCGCCATGGTGGTGATCGCCTCGCTGGTGTCGGCGCCGGGGCTGGGCGTGCTGGTGCTGCGAGGCATTCGAAACCTCGAATTGGGTGTCGGTCTGGTGTCCGGGCTGGGAATCGTGATTCTCGCCGTGATTCTCGATCGAGTGACCAAGGCGTCCCTGGCGCGTATCAACACCGCCGAACGGCAGTAAGGACTGAACGTGACGACTCAGGTCAAGATCACCATCCGGGATCTCTACAAGATCTTTGGCCCGACGCCCCTGGCGGCCCTTGAGCATGTGAGGGGGGGGATGGGCAAGGCCGAGCTTCTGGAGCGCCATGGCCATGTGCTCGGCCTTCAGGACATCAACGTCGACATCCGCGACGGTGAGATCACCGTCATCATGGGGCTGTCGGGGTCAGGCAAGTCGACCCTTATCCGACATATCAATCGCCTGATCGAACCCACGGCTGGGGACATCCTCATCGATGATGAAAACATCGTCTCCTACTCCCAGGATCAGCTGAGACAGCTGCGCCGGGAGCGGCTGTCGATGGTCTTCCAGAAGTTTGCGCTGCTGCCGCACCGCACCGTACTCGAGAATGCCGGGATGGCGCTCGACGTGCGCGGTTTTAACGTCGCCGATTACGAGCAGGAGGCCACGCAGTGGCTCAAGCGCGTCGGTCTCGAGGGCAATGAGTCCCAATACCCCCACCAGCTGTCGGGTGGCATGCAGCAGCGCGTGGGTATCGCCCGCGCGCTGGTGTCCAACGCCCCGATCATGTTGATGGACGAGGCGTTCTCGGCGCTGGATCCCCTGATTCGCTCAGATATGCAGGATCTGCTGCTGGAGCTGCAGCGCGAGCTGCGCAAGACCATCGTTTTCATTACCCATGATCTGGACGAGTCGCTGAAGCTGGCCGATCATCTGGTGATTCTCAAGGACGGCCTGGTCGTTCAGCAGGGCGATCCTCAGGAGATCCTGCTGAATCCAGGGGATCCCTATATCGTCGACTTCATCAGCGATATCAATCGGGCGCGGGTGCTGCGTGTCCGTTCGGTGATGGCGCCGCTGGATGACCCCGATCGCGAGTGGACGGGGGATATCGATGAGCAATCGAATCTGGAAAACGTGCTGGTGCGCTCTGGCGGCGAAGCAGAAGCCGTCTTCCGTGTCATGCGCGAGGGTCGGCCGGTGGGCGTGCTGTCCATGCAGGACGTGATGCGCGCCCTGGTCCCCCTTGAGGCCGCTTCCGAGTCGGGCAAGCGTGGCTAGCAATCATGGTCGGCCTGAATCCATGCCGTCGTCTCGTGTCAGCCCGCCGGTCGAGTGTCTCGAAACGTCAGGCTGATGCGCAGACCCGGCAGGCGTCGCGGCAGCAGGGCATGTTGCAGCAAGCCCTGCGTGCCGGGCCCCATCACCAGCAGGCTGTCGTGGGGGAGCCAGACGTTGAAGGCCGCGGCGCGACGATCCTTCCAGCGAAAACGAAGCGGGCGTTCGGTGCCCAGCGATACCGCGGCGATCAGCGGGTCGGGGCCAAGTTCCGGCTCATCGTCGCTGTGCCAGCCCATGCGCTCCTCGCCGTCGGCGTAGCGGTTGAGCAGCACGCTGTTGAAGCGGCCCGCGACGCCGGCGGCTGACAAGGCGTCCACCACTCGGTTCCGGAGGTCGGCCACGGCGGGGTGCCAGGGCTCGGGGTGGAACTCACGGCCCGAATAGCGGTAGCTGGCCTCCCGGTCGCCCATCCATACCTGGCTGCGTGGAATGGAGTGTTCTCGGCCGTAGAGACGCAGTGTGGGGCGCTGCCAGCTCAACTCGGCATCGAGGGTCGCCAGCAGTCGAGCGGCGGCGGGCTCACCCAGCAGGGGAGCCGTGAGCCAAAGGGGCGGGTTGGGCAACAGCATGTCGGTTGGCATGCCTCAAGAATGCCACGGCAGAGCTTGCTCGACGAGCGTCTCGATGAGCTTCAGCCGACGAGCGCCAGGCTTGCCCACGCAAACATCAGCCCGAGCAGGGCTCCGGCGACCACGTCGCTCAGATAGTGAAGACCGAGGCCGACCCGGGAGAGAGCGATCAGGCCGACCAGCGGCACCAACCACGGCGTCAGCCACGGCAGATGGTTCGCGGTCAACGCCAGGAACATCACGGCATGCATGGTGTGCCCGCTGGGAAAACTGTAGCGATCCCGCGCCGGCTCACTGCAGCGTACGTTGCCGACGAAGGTAATGAAGGGGCGCTCTCGACACAGGCGCGTCTTAACTAGGCGATAGACGCCGATGGCGCCCAGCGCAGTGAGCAGATACTGGATAAAGTGCTGCCATCCACCGGTCTCATGAAGCAGTGGTTGGGCGACCACCAGGGCCACCCAGACGGGCCAGTCGCCAATCCTGCTGGCCAGGCGCAGCACTGCCAGCCAGGGACGATAGAGATTGAGGCGTCCGATGCGTTGACAGAGCCGCCACTCCAGCAGGTCGAGGCGGTCAAGCAGGGCGGGGGCGCGATGCTGCATGGGGTATCTCCCGGGCATGGACGAGAACGTCGAGGAAGGTGTCGGTAATCGCCGGCCAGCTATAGTCCAGCGCGCGCTGGCGAGCATGGCGACCCAGGCGGGCGAGGCGTGCCGGTTGTTGGCAGAGGGTGACGGCGGCCTCGCGAAAGCCGTCGGCGTCATTCACCGCCATCACTAGACCGTTATGGTCATGATCGATCAGCTCGGCCCCGGCGGCATGGCGGAAGGCCACGGCGGCCAGGCCGCTGGCCATCGCCTCGAGCAGCACGTTGCCCCAGGTTTCGGAGAGCGAGGGGAACAGGAATAGGTCGGCGCTGGCGTAGTGGCGGGCCAGCTCATCGGCGGGGATGAAGCCGGTGAAGTGAGCATGGGGCATAGCCGCTGCCAGGGCTTTCCGCCCGGGGCCGTCACCGACGATATTAATGCAGGCGTCGGGGCGGGCTTCGCTCAGTGCCACGCAGCTCTCGCGCAGCAGTGAGAGGTTCTTTTCCGGGGCCAGGCGCCCCACGTAGAGAATGACCGGGGTGTGCTCGCCGGCACCCCATCGCTTGCGCAGTTCTGGGTCGCGGTGAGACGGCGAGAAGCGCTCGCCGTCGATGCCCCGAGCCATGACACGCACTCCCCTGAAACCATCCGTCGTCAGGTCATCGGCCTGCTGGTGAGTCGGGACCAGGGTGGCCTGGCTGCGGTTGTGAAAGGTGCGCAGCCGGCGTCGTACCGGGCCGCTCAGCCAGGGAAGGCCGTAGTCGTGGCAGTAGTGGTCAAAGTTGGTGTGCCAGCCGGCGACGCTGGGGATGCCGAGACGCCTGGCGACGCCCTGGGCCGACCAGCCCAGTGGTCCCTGGGTAGCCAGATAGACCACGTCGGGGCGTTGTTCCTGCCAGAACCGCCTGAGGCGCCCTGAGGCGGGCAGGCCCAGGCGCACCTCCCGGTAGCCGGGCAGCGAGACGCCAAGCACTCTCAATTCGGCTTCCATGCCGTGGCTGCGCGATGGCGCCGGGATGGCCGGGGTGGGACGCACCAGCTGTAATCGATGGCCGCGCGCAGAGGCCTCTCGGCTCAGATGGCTCAGGGTGTGAGCGACGCCGTTGATCTCCGGTGCCCACGTCTCGCTGACCAGACAGATACGCATGTGCATCCCCGCTGCATGACAGACCCGTCATGGGCCTTATTTCGCGTCGAGGATGAACAGCTGCGATGACACCCCGGCGACCCCAGGGTGACGGTTGGATGACGCGGCTCAGCGAAGGACGCGGCGGGGATCGATGGGTTTGCCGCCGTGGCGCAGGTCAAACAGCAGGTCATAGCGTTCGCTTGCGCTGCTTAAGCCGACCTCGCACACCGGGGTCCCGCGACTGACCCTGTCGCCACTGGCCACCAGCGGCGTATCACAGAGGGCGTAGACGCTCTGCAGGTTGTCGGCGTGATGGACGATCACCACCTGGCCAAGCTGGCGCATGCTGTCGGCGAAGCGGACGTCGCCGTCGGCGACCGCGCGGGCCTGGGCACCGCGACTGGTGGCCAGCAGCATCGGCTGCAGAGTGCCGCGGCCATCGGCGCCGAAGGCGCGCACGATGCGGTAGTCCTCCAGTGGCCAGGGCCAGTTGCGAGCCGAGCGGGGCAGGTCCCCGGGGTCGGGCAGGCTGGCCCGGGCCGGCGCCGGTGCGCTGCTCGAACCGCCGCTCGAGCCGGTGGATGCCGATGAACTTGCGGTGCCTGTGCCGCCTGCGAGCGGCACCTGAAGCACCTGCCCGACCCTCAGGCCGCTGGGCACGACGCCGGGGTTCGCGGCCTGGATGCGCGAGGAGCGCGTGTTAAAGCGTCTTGCGATGCTTGAGTAGGTGTCGCCGGAACGCACCTGGTAGCGGTACGGGCCACCGGAGGGGGCGCGCTCTTGCTGGGTCGGCATCAGCAGACGTTGACCCACGGCCAGGCGTCTCGCGTCGGCGTCGGGGTTGAAGCGCTGAAGCCGTTCCAGGGGGACGTCGCCGCGACGAGCGATCTCGCCCAGGGTATCGCCGCGCTGAACCACCACCCAGCCGCCGCTCTCGACAGCGCCTGCGGTGCGCGCGCTGTCGGGGGCGCCGGGCCTTGAGGCACAGCCGCCCAGCATCAGAGCCGCCAGCATCAGCGCGAGAGCGACTCGTCCTTTTTCTGCCAAAGGGCGTTGAGCCATGAGTGGAAGCGTTCCTTGTAGTCCGGGTCGTCGTAGTCGCCCTCGAGCATCCAGGCGGGCACCGGCAGGATACGCGCCTTCATGACGACGCGCTGCTCCTGTCCGCACAGGAAGCCCCAGAAAGTGGGGTCGGGGTTGTCATAGCTCAGGGTCACGTCGAGGATCCCCTCCAGACGATCCCCGAGAAGGCTCAGCACCTGGGCGATGCCGCCGGCCCTTGGGCGCAACAGCTTGCGGTAGGGTGCCTCCTGGGCCTCGCGCTTTGCCGGCGTGAAGCGGGTTCCCTCCAGGAAGTTGAAGATGGCGATGGGGGTCTCACGGGCTCGCCGGCACATCCGCTCGGTGGCCTCATGGTCGCGTCGCGCCAGGTGGGGATGGCGTGCCCGCTCCTCCGCGCTCATGCGGCGCATGAAGGGATACTCAAGGGCCCACCAGGCGAGACCCACGATGGGGATCCAGATCAGCTGACGCTTCAGGAAGAAGCGGGGCATGGGAATGCGCCGATGCAGGGCGAAAAACAGCACGAAGATGTCGGTCCAGCTGCGGTGGTTGGAGATTACCAGCCACCACTGGTCCCGGCTGAGCCCCTCGGGAATCTCAAGCTCGAAGCGTGGCTTGAGCCAGCGGCGCATCCACCACAGGTTGACGCCGATCCAGTTGAGGGCCAGGGCGTTGAGTCCCTGCAGTAGTCGACGTTGCATGGCACGCCCCGGGGTCACCAGCTTGACCAGGGTCAGCAGGATCAGGGGCACACCCCAGAACAGGGTGTTGAGGGTGAGCAGCAGAAGGCTGACGAGGCCCTTGAGGGTCGGCATGCGTCACTCCGTGGGCGAAGGGTCTGGGAGTATCGGGTGCGGCAATGCTAAAGGATCGTCGGGCGGCTGCCCAGCGCCCTCAGTCGCCACCCCGGGCAGAATGGCCGAGCGTATCCATCAGCACCTGGCGCAGGGCCAGGGCGGCGGCAGAAAGCTCGCCGTGGGTGAGCATGCCGACGGAACGCTCGATGGCCGGATCATCCAGGGGCAGGCAGCGGGCGCCGAGCTCTTCCATCTGCTTCGCGCACAGCGATGGCACTGCGCTGACGCCCAGGCCATTGGCCACCATGCGCCCCACGGTGGCCAGCTGGTGGCTCTCGAAGGCGGCTGGCAGGCGGATGCCACGTTTGCCGATCTGCTGCTCGAGCAGCCGGCGCACCATGGAGGGGCGCTGCAGGGCGATGAAGTCATGGGTCAGCAGGATTTCCCAGCTGAGCCTGTCGTGGCGAGCCAGCAGAGAATTGGGCGGTACCACGGCCACGAAGCGATCGATGAACAGCGTCGTGAAGGTGAGGCTACCCGCCGCCTCCGGCTCGAAGGCGATGCCCAGTTCCACCTGACGGTCGCGTACCATGTCGATGACCTGCTCGTTGATCACGTCGTGAACCGTGACGTTGATCCGCGGATGGCGGTTGCGAAAGGCCATCAGCGCCGGGGGCAGCAGGTTGCTGGCGAACGACGGCATGGCGGCAACGGTCAGGCGCCCCAGCTGAAGGGTAAAGCGCTGGCGCATCAACTCCTCGGTGTTGTCCCACTCCGCCACCAGGCGCTTGGCCAGGGGCACGAAGGACTCCCCCTCCGGGGTGAGGCGCACGCTGCGGGTGGTGCGGATCAGCAGGCGTCCGCCGAGGCTCTCCTCGAGTCCCTTGATGGCCAGGCTCAGCGCCGGCTGGGAGAGATGCAGCCGCTCGCAGGCCTGGGTAAAGCTCAGGGTCTGGGCCACAGCAAGAAAGGCGCGGAGCTGCTTGACGGTCATTTCATGCAACCAAGGTCTAATTTATGAGCACTTTAAATCAATCAATAAAAAAAACAAACTTAACAAATATATTGCCAGGGTCAACACTGGTGTCAAATTGGTCTCGTGACCGTCTACCCTTCACTGCATGGATTCACGAGATCTACTGGTAATCGACAGCAATGTTCCATACACCGCTAGTTTTTCACCCCATCTGTTCACAACAACATGAGGCGCCACCTACTATGGCCGGATTCGACAAGCGCGTTAATTCCTATGAAGAGGCGATGGCAGGCATCGAGAGCGGCATGACCGTCGTTGCCGGTGGCTTCGGCCTTTGCGGCATCCCCGAGAACCTGATCGGCGAGATCAAGCGTCTCGGCGTCAAGGACCTCACCGTGATCTCCAACAACTGCGGTGTGGACGGCTTCGGGCTTGGCCTGCTGCTGGAAGACAAGCAGATTTCGCGCTTCTTCGCCTCCTACGTGGGCGAGAACGCCCTGTTCGAACAGCAGATGCTCAACGATGAGATCGAGGTGATTCTGACACCCCAGGGCACCCTGGCCGAAAAGATGCGCGCCGGTGGCGCGGGCATCCCCGCCTTCTACACGGCCACCGGCTACGGCACGCCAATCGGCGATGGCAAGGAGGTGCGCGAGTTCAACGGCCGCCACTACATTCTCGAGGAGGCATTCCACGCCGACTTCGCCATCGTGAAGGGCTGGAAGGCCGACCGTTACGGCAACGTGGTTTACCGCGATACCGCCCAGAATTTCAACCCGCTGGTCGCCACCTGCGGCAAGATCACCGTGGTGGAAGTGGAGGAGATCGTCGAGCCGGGCGAGCTGAGCCCCGACCAGATCCACACCCCGGGCATCTACGTCGATCGCATCATCCAGGGCAGCTTCGAGAAGCGCATAGAGAAGCGCACCGTCCGCGAGGCCTGAGGCCGCCGCGATTCGATGATTGCCGGCCCGGCCGGCGCTTCACCCTGAGCTTCTCCCCCGAAGCAGTTATGTCGAACAACGAGGCAACAAGATGGCACTTACTCGCGAACAGATGGCAATGCGCGTGGCGCGCGAACTCGAGGACGGCTTCTACGTCAACCTGGGCATCGGCATTCCGACCCTGGTGGCGAACTACGTGCCGGAAGGCATCGACGTGATGCTGCAGTCCGAAAATGGCCTGCTCGGCATGGGGCGTTTCCCCACCGATGAGGAGGTCGACGCCGACATGATCAACGCCGGCAAGCAGACGGTCACCGCGCGTCCCGGTGCAGCAATCTTCGACTCCGCGGAGTCCTTCGCCATGATCCGTGGCGGCCATGTGGATTTGACCGTGCTGGGCGCCTTCGAGGTCGACCAGAACGGCAACATTGCCTCCTGGATGGTCCCCGGCAAGCTGATCAAGGGCATGGGCGGCGCCATGGACCTGGTGGCCGGTGCCGAGAACATCATCTGCACCATGACCCATGCCTCCAAGCACGGCGAATCCAAGCTCCTCGAGAGCTGTAATCTGCCGTTGACCGGTGCCGGCTGTATCAACCGGGTGCTCACCGACCTGGCCTACCTGGAGATCAAGGACGGCGCCTTCCACCTCAAGGAGCGCGCCCCGGGTGTCTCCGTCGAGGAGATCGTCGAGAAGACCGCCGGCAAGCTGGTCGTGCCCGATGACGTTCCGGAAATGACCTTCGACTGATCATCCCCGCTGTGACCCTGCCGGCCCGGACGTCTTGCGTCCGGGCCGGCGTCGTTTTCCCGGCCGATCAGGCGATCTCACAGCGAGTGTGATGAGGCAGCAACAACTCCACGGCGCGATCCTGGTTGGCGCTTACCGATTTCTGCACCAGCGCCAGTCCTCCGATGTCGATACGGTGCTCGTCGCCATTGGCGAAGGGCAGGCGCTGGGGGCAGGCGGGATAGAATCGGTAATCGAGTAGCCCCGATACCGGAAAAATGCCGTGGTGCCGATCGCTGCTGCCGTGAAAACCGAGTTCAGCGAGTCGCGAGTCGAAATGCTCGAGGGAGTCGCCGAGGCGTTGGCAGTCGAAGCCGGCGTGGTGAAGGCGTGGGCCGTTGACGGCGAGCAGGCCGGCCAGGGGATGAGCCGTCAGGAGCGCCTGGTAGGTGGGCCAGTCCGGCATCGGCCAGGGTCGCCCGCGGCACAGCAGGTTCTGACCGCGTCGGTCGGCCTCGGGTGCCAGCGCCATCAGAGACTCGAGTCGCTGGCGGGGGTCGCGAGAGAGGGTGCCTAGCTGCAACTCGGCCAGTACCAGCCAGGGCCCGTCGTCGGGAGGCGACAGTAGCGTCACCAGCAGTCCGCGGTCGGCCATGGCATGCCGATGCCCCGGGCGATAGCCAAGGCGGGCCAGGCTGGGTAGCAGGGCATCCATACACCAGGGGCCGTGATTGAGGGTCAACAGCGCCAGGTACTCTGCCTGGGCGTCTATCGGCCAGAGCCTCAGGGCCCCCACATCCGGGTGCTGGTGAACATAATCCAGCCATAGCTGCTGGACGAACTCTTCCCTCTGCATCGTTGGCTTCCCTTGTCATGGATGCTGGCGGGAAGTATAGGCAGTGGGTCCTGTTGGGCTTTCAACGCCAGTATGACGATATCTTCCACTAGACCGGGTCCGAGGGACGCAGAGGGGTCAGTTGCGCCGGGTCAGACGCTGCGGGCCGGCTCCAGCAGTCCATGGGTTCGGACGTACTGTTCGAACTCGGTATAGCCGCCGATGGGGGTCTCATCGATGAAGATCTGTGGCACGGTGTGCACCGGCTTGCCGATGGTCTTCTCCAGGTCGGCCTTGGTGATTCCCTCCGCCTGGATGTCCACGTAGCGAAACCCCTCGATGGTGCCGGCTCCCTTCAGCCGGGTGGCCAGTTGGTTGGCAAAGACACAGAAAGGGCAGCCGGGGCGGCCGAAGATGGCGACGAACATGCGAACTCCTGATGGATGATGTTAACAATTGGCTAGGATTGTGACGGATCGACGATGGGTGCGCCAATAGTCGAGGTCAAGACGCGCCATTGGCGCGCCCTATCATCCCCTGGCCTCGCCAAGGGATGGCTCAGTGCTGGACGACCTCACCGGCATCGGCGCGGCGCAGCAGCTCGCCCAACTCCCGGTAGATACCGGGGCTAGTGACCAGCAGGTTCTCACCGTAGAGATCTTCGGGAAAGCCTTCGGGGCAGGGGTAAAGGTGGCCGGTGCGGGCGCCGGCCTCACTGGCGATCAACCAGCCGGCGGCAAAGTCCCAGGGGGAGACGCTCTCGTAGTAGGCATCGAGCCGTCCGCAGGCCACGTCACACAGATCCAGCGCCGCTGAACCGTTTCGCCTTACGTCCTGGCAATGCTGCAGGACGGCGGTCAGTCGACGCATCAGCGGTGGGCGACTGTCCCGTCGATAGGGAAAGCCGGTACCCACCAGGCAGCGCTCGAGGTTGCCGGTGCGGCTGGCCTGGATGGGGTGTTCGTTGCAGTGGGCGCCCTGGCCGGCCAGGGCGGTGAAGGTCTCGCCGAGGAAAGGGGCATGGACCACGCCGAGACGCACCCGACCGGCCACCGCCCAGGCGATGGAGACCGCCACGTGGTGCAGGCCATGGGCGAAGTTGACGGTGCCATCGATGGGATCCACCACCCAGAGTGGCGCATCATCGCTGAGCACACTGCGATCCGGGGCGAGTTCCTCGCTGAGGCGCGCCTCACCGGGGAAGCTGGCCTCGAGCCGAGCGCTTATGTGGGTGTCCACGGCGACATCGACATCGGTGACCAGCTCCTGGCCCTGCTTGTAGCGGTGGCCGAAGGTCTGCTGCTCCCGGGCCTTGCGGATCATCTCGCCGGCCTCCCGGGCGATCTCGACGGCCAGGGCCAGGCGCTCGGCATCGGTCATGAGGGTCTCCATGGGCTGGCTGATAAAGGCCTCCCAGCATAGCAGGCCGGGCTGTGACTCGGGGAGGGCGGCGTTATACTGCGGTGCATTTGCCGAGGAGCCTCCCATGCACGCCTTGACCCCTGAGCAGTACGTCCGTCTGCGTCGGCTGGCCGACGCCTGGACCCGCGACCACCAGCGAGACGCAAAGGCATCGCCATTCTTCAACCCCCGCCTGGCCTCTGATTCGCTCTGCTTTCAGCGCCATGCCGATCCCGTGCTGGGAGAGCAGCTGGTCGGTGCCCTGGTGACGCCGGTGTCGCTTTGGCTGGTGATGGTGCCCGCCGACGAGTCAGGCGAGCAGCAGGAGGCGGGTGATCGGCACTGGCTGACGCTGCCCTCGGGAGATTACTCCCTGGAGACGGTCCTGCTAGGTGAGTCTCAGTGGTGCAGGCGACTGGTGCTGCTCGACGATCTTACCGATGTCACCAGCCGTCAGGCGGCCAGCCGGCTGGCCCAGCAGCTGATGCAGCGGGTGATGGCCGTCGACGCCCGCGGCGAAGGTGGCGCCTGACGCGACCCCGCCTTATGCTGGTTGCGCTGCATCATTGCCAGCTCGAGTTTCCACTACAAGGAGTCCTTCATGACAGGATCTGCCACTTTTATCCCCCGCGTTGCACTGGTGACCGGCACCACCAGCGGCATTGGCGAAGCGGTGGTTCGTCATTTCTGCGAGCTGGGCCATCAGGTGCTGGCCGTGGACTTCAATCCCGCGGGCGCCGAGGTGGCCGAGCGTGCCGGTGCGTCCTTCTTCGAAGCCGACCTCACCGATGGCGAGGCCTGCAAGGCCGCAGTGGCGGAGGCCATTCGCCGCTTCGGTCGTGTTGATATCCTGGTCAACAACGCCGGCATCCAGCACGTTGCGCCCATCGAGGAGTTTCCCGAGGCGAAGTGGCGGCAGATCATCGACCTGATGCTCACGGCGCCCTTCCTGCTCACCCAGGCCGCCTGGCCCTCCATGCGTGAGAACGGCTGGGGCAGGGTGATCAATATCGCTTCGGTGCACGCCCAGGTGGCCTCCCCCGGCAAGTCCGCCTACATCAGTGCCAAGCATGGCATGATCGGCCTGACCAAGACCGCGGCCCTCGAGGGTGGGACCCAGGGGATCACCGCCAACGCCATCTGCCCGGCCTACGTGAAGACCCCGCTGGTGGACAATCAGATCGCCGATCAGGCGAAGCTGCACGGCATGGAGGAGCAGGAGGTGATCGAGCAGATCATGCTCAAGAACGCCGCCGTGAAGCGGCTGATCGAACCGGGCGAGGTGGCCGAGCTGGTCGCCTATCTGGCGTCGAATTCGGCGGGCGCCGTCACCGGTTCAAGCTGGAACATCGACCTGGGCTGGACAGCGCAGTAACCCCCGGCAGTCACTCCCCGAGGGTGGCCTTGCACGGTCAGCGCCGCACCGGCCGCTTCTGCAGCTTGCGCTGCAGGGTGCGCCGGTGCATCCCCAGCGCCCGAGCCGTGGCGGAAATATTGCCATCGTGTTCCTGCAGCACCTTCTGAATATGCTCCCAGGCGATCCGGTTGATCGACGGCGGCTGCTCGGCCACCCCCGTCTCTGGGTCCCCGGTTTCCCTATCGAAGGCGGCCAGCACCTCGTCGGCGTCCGCCGGCTTGCACATGTAGTTCACCGCGCCGAGCTTCATCGCTTCCACGGCGGTGGCGATGCTGGAGTAGCCGGTCAGCACCACGACCCGGCATTCCGGCACCACCTCCAGCAGATCAGGCAGCAGCTTGAGGCCGGAATCATGCTCCAGTTTCAGGTCCAGGGTGGCCAGCGTCGGTTTCTGCTGGTGCGCCAGTGCCAGCGCCTGCTCGGCGTCATGGGCCACCAGCACCTCGAAGCCGCGGCGGCGCATGGCGCGGTCCAGCACGTGGCAGAACATCTCGTCGTCGTCGATGATCAGCAGCCGTTCTGCTGTCGCTTGCTCTTGCATGGTGTCCTCGTGTTTCCGGGTGACGGCTCAGCTGGCCGGATCACTGCGCGGCAGCACCACTTCGGTCAGGGTGCCACCATCGGGATGATTGTACAGGCTGACGCCGCCGCCGAGGCGGTTGATCGTGGCGTGGGTCAGGAACAGACCAATACCTAGCCCCTTGCTCTTGGTTGAGACAAAGGTCTCGCCGAGCTGGTCGGCGATGGAAAGGGCGACACCGGGGCCGTGGTCGCGAATGTCGATGATCACCTCCTCTGTGTTCCAGTCGAGGCCGATCAGGATATTGTCGGGGTTGGCATCGGCCGCGTTGTTGAGCAGGTTGGTCAGCGCCTGTTCCAGAGTGGTATCCACCGAGATCCAGGGCCGCCCGCGCCGCTCGGCCACCTCCATCAGGTGGCTGACATCGGGGCGCAGCACCAGCCAGCGCTGCACCACGCCGGCCAGCCACATTTCGGCGTCGCGCACCTGAGGCTCTCCCATGCGCCGACGATCGGCGTTCTCGACCAGCTGTCGCAGCCGCGACTTGCAGGTATCCACCTGCTGGCGCAGCAGCTCGATGTCCTTGATCAGCATGGGGTTGTCCCGGGCATCGTCGCGCATCTCGGTCAGCAATACCGCCATGGTGGAGAGAGGTGTGCCCAGTTCGTGGGCGGTGCCCGCCGCTTGGGTAGCCACGGCCAGGACCTGCTCGTTGCGCAGGGCGGCTTCCCGGGTGCGTGACAGAGCCTGCTCCCGGCTGCGCAGCGCATGGGCCATCTTGTAGATGAAGAAGGTGACCAGGCCAGCCGAGAGGGCGAAGTTGAGCCACATGCCCAGTACGTGAAGGCTGACGCCCCGGTCGGTATGGCTCCCGTGGGCGAGTTGCGGCACCGGGTGGAAATTCACCATCAGCAGCGAGTAGGCCAGCAGCGCCGATGTGGCGATGATCCAGGCATAACGCCAGGGCAGGGTGGCGGCGGCGATGGTGACCGGCACCAGGTAATAGGTGATGAAGGGGTTGCTGGAGCCGCCGGTGAAGTAGAACAGCAGGGTGAGGCCAGCCACGTCGACCAGCAGGTGGGCCAGGTATTCAACGTGGGAGACGACGCGATGACCCCCCAGCCGCCACCAGGTGGCCAGATTGACCAGCGCCATGGCCAGCACCACGCTGATCACCGCCTTGACCCGCAGATCGAAGCCGAGCAGCTCCACGCCGACGATGACGCCGACCAGAAAGCCGGTCCAGGTGATCCCCCTCACGATGGTCAGGCGCACCAGGTTGCGGCTGGGCGTGGAGAGAGGCAGTGGTTGGGTGGTGGTCATGGCGACTCCTTGCTGGCAGGCCACCATCATAACCCTTGCGGAGCCGCCCTACATTTCGCCGGCCGACCGGCGTAGAATGCCGCCATCGCCCAAGCGGCAACCATTCACGCACCCCTGCGGTGCCACGACGACGAATTCACCATCGATGCCAGACGCTACCTTGGCCCGTGAAGTCGGGCTGCGACGCACTTTCGCAATCATCAGTCACCCCGACGCGGGCAAGACCACCATCACCGAGAAGATGCTGCTGTTCGGAAACGCCATCCAGATGGCCGGTTCCGTGAAGAGCAAGCGTGCCGATCGCCACGCTACATCCGACTGGATGAAGATGGAGCAGGAGCGAGGCATCTCGGTGACCACCTCGGTGATGCAGTTCCCCTATGGCGGGCGCATCGTCAACCTGCTCGATACCCCCGGCCACGAAGACTTCTCGGAAGACACCTACCGCACCCTGACCGCGGTTGACTCGGCGCTGATGGTGATCGACGGCGCCAAGGGCGTCGAGGCCCGTACCGTCAAACTGATGGAAGTCTGTCGCCTGCGCACCACGCCGATACTCACCTTCGTCAACAAGATGGACCGCGACATCCGCGAGCCCATCGAGGTGATGGACGAGGTCGAGGAGGTGCTCAACATTCAGTGCGCGCCGATGACCTGGCCGATCGGCATGGGTCGCCATTTCAAGGGCGTCTACCACCTGTATAACGACGTGTTGCATCTCTACACCCAGGGTCAGGGCAGCCGTATCCCCGACGACAGGCGTATCGAGGGGCTCGACAACCCCGAGGTGGAAGCTGTCCTCGGTGAGGACCTTGCCGAGGAGCTGCGCATGGAGGTAGAGCTGGTTCGCGGTGCCTCCCATGAGTTCGATCACGCGGCCTACCTGCGCGGCGAGCTCACGCCGGTCTACTTCGGTACCGCCATGGGGAACTTTGGCGTGCGCGAGATGATGGACGGCTTCGTGGAGTATGCGCCACCGCCCCAGCCCCGGGAGACAGATACCCGCGTCGTCGAGGCCGAGGATGAACGCTTCACAGGCTTCGTTTTCAAGATTCAGGCCAACATGGATCCCAATCACCGGGATCGTATCGCCTTCCTGCGGGTCTGCTCGGGCAAGTATGAGAAGAACATGAAGATGCGCCACGTGCGCATCGGCAAGGACGTCAAGATTGCCGATGCCTTGACCTTCATGGCCGCGGATCGCACCCAAGTGGAAGAGGCCTGGCCGGGCGACATCATCGGCCTGCATAACCACGGCACCATTCAGATCGGTGACACCTTCACCCTGAACGAGGAGATGCGTTTCACCGGGATCCCGCACTTTGCCCCCGAGCTCTTCAAGCGCGTGCGTCTGAAGGACCCGCTGAAGATGAAGGCGCTGCAGAAGGGCCTGCAGCAGCTCTCCGAGGAAGGTGCCACGCAGGTGTTCATGCCGGTGGACAACAACGACCTGATCCTCGGCGCCGTGGGTACCCTGCAGTTCGACGTGGTCGCCCATCGCCTCAAGGAGGAGTACAAGGTGGAAGCGGTCTATGAGGGGGTAAACGTCAATACCGCCCGCTGGATCTACTGCGAGGATGCCAAGAAGCTCGAGGAGTTCAAGCGCAAGGCCAGCGCCAACCTGGCCATCGACGGCGGCGGCTACCTGACTTATATCGCGCCTACCCGGGTCAACCTTCAGATGACCCAGGAGCGCTGGCCGGAGATCCGCTTCCAGCCTACCCGGGAACACTGATCTCAGCGATGTTGATCGACGCCCACTGCCACCTGGATTTCCCCGATTTCGACGCCGACCGCGAGGCGGTATTCGAACGGGCCAGGGCGGTGGGCGTCGCTCGTTTCGTGGTGCCGGGGACCACTCGGGAACGCTGGCCCGGTGTGCTGGCGCTGGGCCAGCGGGAGGATGTCAGCGTCTGTCTGGGGCTGCATCCCTGTTTCATGGATCGGCACCGCGACAAAGATCTCGAGGCCTTGGCGCGGGCCCTGGCGAAGCATGCCGGGGAAGCGGGGCCCGGGATCGTCGCCCTGGGCGAGTGCGGTATCGATGCCCGCTTCCCCGAGACTCTCGAGGCCCAGTGGGGGCTCTTCGATGCTCAGCTCAGACTGGCGAAGGAACATGAGCTGCCGGTGGTGATCCACTGCGTTCGAGCCAATGATCAGGTGGCCAAGCGTCTGCGCCAGCTGGGGCTTCCCTGCGGCGGACTGATCCATGCCTTCGCCGGTTCGCCGGAGCAGGCGCATCGGTTCATCGAACTGGGTTTCGTGGCAGGCCTGGGGGGCGCAGCGACCCATGAGCGGGCAAAGCGTTTACATCGCGCAGTGGCCGCGCTGCCCGATGACGGCTACGTGCTGGAGACCGACAGCCCCGATATGCCGCTGGCTGGCCACCAAGGGGAGCGCAACGAGCCGGCCCGGGTAGAGCAGGTGTGCCGAATCGTCGCCGAGCTGCGCGGCCAGTCGGTCGAGCGAGTGGCGGACAACAGTACCGCTACCGCTCGGCGGCTGTTCCGACTGTGATGTGCTGGGTGCCTTGGTTTCTTGGCGACCTGGTTCCTTGGCGACCTGGTTTCTTGGTGACCTACGTTCTGGCCGCCAGGCTCTCGGGGTCCAGGCGTTCGATGGGGTAGGGGAGCTTCAACTGCTTGAACGCCTGGCCGGCCACGCGCAGTGGGCCCAGGTCCTCCTTGGTGGTCAGCACCGCCAGGATCTCCGCCTGGTCATAGGCGTCCAGCTCGGCGGCCAGCACCTCACCTACCGACTTGCCCTCGACTGTCTCCACCGGGCTGCCCAGTGGCGGCAGCTCGCTTCCCTCCAATTGGGCGCGTACCATGCGGCGCTTTACCTGACCGCGGAAATGGGCGCGGGCCACGACTTCCTGCCCGGTATAGCAGCCCTTCTTGAAGCTGATGCCGCCCAGCGCCTCCCAGTTGATCATCTGGGGCAGCAGGGCATCACTATGCACCGGCGTCAGCCAGGCCAAGCCGGCCTGGATGTCATGCAGGCACCACACCGCATTGCCCACCGGTGTGGCCTGCTCGGCGAGGCGGGCCCACAGCGGCGACGCCCGCTCGGTGGGCAGGCAGATCAGCAGGCGAGGGCGCGGTCCGGGATGGGCCAGCACCTGGACGTCGGCATCTCCGGCCTGATGCCATACCGACGGCGGAAGCAGATCCAGCTTTACCTCTGCCAGCGCCGGGGCCTCGCGGCCGATCAGTCCGATCAGCGCGAGGTCGTCGCGCACCTCGAGCTGCGCCTTGTAGAAGGCGGCAAACTTGCCCAGCTGTTCTGCCAGGGGCTGTACCAGGCCACGCTGCATCACCAGGCGGTAGTGCCCCTCGGCCACCCTGAACAGCTGGGCGTTGGCCAGCATGCGCCCCTTGGGGGTGCAGAACACGGTGAGGGGGGCAAGGTCGCCATCGGCCAGGCCCACCTGGGCGCTGGTCTGGCCCTGCAGAAATCGCTCCGCATCGAGTCCAAATACGTCCAGCACACCCAGGTGGACCAGCGGCGTGACCACGGTGCCGTCCAGGGCCTGGCGTGCCTGCGTCGGGGTCTCGAAGGCGATCCGACCCTCGACATCCTGCCTTCCGCCCGGGGCGGTGATCCAGTCGGGCATGAGGTGCTCCTTGTCATTTGCTGAGTGGCTGGCTCCTCTTATGCGGGTAGCCGTGCGACATTGCAACCGCTGTGGTCGCCTCGGCGCCATGCTAAACTCGCCCGCATATTCCGCTCAGAGCAACCTCACCCTCCTCGGCACAACATCGGAGAGTCCTCCAATGGCACACCAATCGCTGAGCTTCAAGGGCGTCGATAACGCCGATCAGATTAATCGTATCACCACCGCACTGATGATGCTGGATGGCGTCGACAGCGCCGAGGTGGGTCGCCACGGTGCCGAGGTCGAGGGGCGCGCCCGTCGGGATGAGTTGATCAAGGCCGTCGAGGCCCTCAAGCTTCCCATCAAGGTCAATTGAACAGGGGGTTCCCGTGAAGAAGACCATCGATGTTGTCAGCGTGCGCAACCACATCTTCCGCCAGAGGGTCGAACTTGACGGGTTCGAGGATCTCTTCGTCGACGTGCCGGTGGCCTATGGCGGAGAGGGCAGCGCCCCCGACCCCCACGACTACTTCGACCTCTCGCTGGGCGCCTGCAAGGCCATCACCTCGATGATGTACGCCCGGCGCAAGAAGTGGCCCCTCGAGGGGGTCAGCGTGAAGGTGCATCGAGATGATAGCGAGGAGCGTCACGGCGTCTATCGCCTCGACGTGGAGATGACCTTCCACGGCGTCGAGGACCCCGAGCAGCGCGCGCGCCTGGAGGAGATCAGTCACAAGTGCCCCATCCATCGCCTGATGACCAGTTCCACCGTGGAGGTCAGCACTCGAACCAGCGTCGAAGCCTGATCCATCCAACGATGGGCCACACGGAGATTCAATGAGCAAGCCCTTTCGCCTCGCTTCGAAGTTCCAACCCGCCGGCGACCAGCCCAAGGCCATCGACAATCTGGTCGGGGGACTGGAATCTGGGCTTGCCCACCAGACGCTGCTCGGGGTCACCGGTTCGGGCAAGACCTTCACCATGGCCAACGTGGTCGAGCGCCTGCAGCGTCCGACCATCGTCATGGCGCCCAACAAGACTCTGGCGGCCCAGCTCTATGGCGAGTTCAAGGCGTTCTTCCCCGACAATGCCATCGAATACTTCGTCTCCTACTACGACTACTACCAGCCCGAGGCCTACGTGCCGTCGTCGGATACCTTCATCGAGAAGGATGCGTCCATCAACGAGCACATCGAACAGATGCGCCTGTCCGCCACCAAGGCGCTGCTGGAGCGCCGCGATGCGCTGATCGTGGTCTCGGTATCGGCCATCTATGGCCTGGGCGATCCCGAGCAGTACTTGAAGATGCGCCTGCACTTCACCCGAGGCGAGCTGATCGATCAGCGCTCCTTCCTGCGCCGCCTGGCGGAGCTGCAGTACACCCGCAACGACATGGACTTCAAGCGCGGCACCTATCGAGTGCGCGGCGACGTGATCGATATCTTTCCGGCCGACGCCGAGGACGAAGCAGTGCGCGTGGAGCTGTTCGATGACGAGATAGACACCATCAGCCTGTTCGATCCGCTCACCGGTGAGATACGGGGCAAGGTGCCGCGCATGACCATCTACCCCAAGTCTCACTACGTGACGCCCCGGGAGACCATTCTCGGGGCCATCGATGAGATCAAGGCCGAACTGGTGGGGCGCCTCGACTGGCTGCGCAAGCACGACAAGCTGGTGGAGGCTCAGCGCCTGGAGCAGCGCACCCTCTACGACATCGAGATGATGCTCGAGCTGGGCTACTGCAACGGCATCGAGAACTACTCCCGCTATCTCTCCGGCCGCAATCCCGGCGAGCCACCTCCCACCTTCTTCGACTACCTGCCGGCGGACGCCCTGCTTTTCATCGACGAGTCCCATGTCAGCGTTCCCCAGGTGGGCGGGATGTACAAGGGCGACCGTTCGCGCAAGGAAACCCTGGTGGAGTACGGATTCCGGATGCCCTCGGCCCTGGACAACCGTCCGATGAAGTTCGAGGAGTGGGAGGCGATCAGCCCCCAGACGATCTTCGTCTCCGCCACGCCGGGGCCCTACGAGGCGTCGCACGCCGGCCGGGTGGTGGAGCAGGTGGTGCGTCCCACCGGACTGCTCGATCCTGAAATCGAAGTGCGGCCTGCCAGCACCCAGGTGGACGACCTGCTCTCGGAAATTGGCCTGCGCACCGCCGTGGGCGAGCGAGTGCTGGTGACGACGCTCACCAAGCGCATGTCCGAGGACCTTACCGAGTACCTGGGCGAGCATGGCGTGCGCGTCCGCTATCTGCACTCGGACATCGACACCGTGGAACGGGTGGAGATCATCCGTGACCTGCGCCTGGGCAAGTTCGATGTGCTGGTGGGTATCAACCTGCTGCGCGAGGGTCTTGATATCCCCGAGGTCTCACTGGTGGCGATCCTCGACGCCGACAAGGAGGGCTTCCTGCGCAACGAGCGCTCGCTGATCCAGACCATGGGCCGTGCCGCGCGCAATGCTCACGGCAAGGCGATCCTCTACGGAGACCGGGTCACCGATTCCATGCGCCGCGCCATGGATGAGACCGACCGTCGCCGCGCCAGACAGGTCGCTCATAACGAGGAACATGGCATCACCCCGACCACCGTGACCCGCTCGGTGGCCGATATCCTGGAGGCCGCCCAGGCGCCTGGGCGCAAGGGCCGGCGCGGTGAGCGCAAGGTGGCAGAGAAGGAAGCGATCTACGACCCCGCCGAGATGTCACCCACAGAGCTGATTCGGGAAACGACCCGAATCGAGGATGCCATGTTCGAAGCGGCCCAGAACCTGGAGTTCGAGGAGGCCGCGCGGCTTCGCGACCGGCTGCATAAGCTCAAGGAGCGCCAGCTGGTGCTGGGGGCTATCTAATGCCCGAAGGTCCCGAGATTCGCCGCGCCGCCGACCGGGTTCACGAGCAGCTGACCGGGCGACGGCTGGAGCATGTGTGGTTCGCCTTTCCCGATCTGGTGGCGCAGGCGGCTTCGCTGGTCGGGTGCAAGGTCTCGGCCGTGGATAGCTGGGGCAAAGCGCTGCTGACCCGCTTTGACGACGGCCGAGTGCTCTACTCCCATAACCAGCTCTACGGCGTCTGGAAGCTCCACGACGCCGAGCGCGAGCCCGATACCGGGCGCTCCCTTCGCGTGCGGCTGGTAGCGGAGGGCAGGGCGGCTAGCCTCTACAGCGCCTCGGATGTCTCGCTGTGGGAGGCAAGCAGGCTCGTGGAACACCCCTTCCTGTCGCGGCTCGGCCCCGATCTGCTGACCCACGGTGTTTCGGTAGGGCAGGCCGTGGCGCGCCTGCAGGACCCACGCTTTCGTCGCCGAGGTCTCGGCGGTCTGCTTCTCGATCAGGCGCTCTTTGCCGGCATCGGCAACTATCTGCGCTCGGAGATCCTGTTTTTTGCGGGTCTTCACTACAAGACGAAGCCGGCCGACCTGGAGGAGGCCGACTTGAAGCGACTGGCTCACGCCATTCTCGAGGTGACGCGGCAGGCCTACGACCAGGCGGGGGTGACCAATCGGTCCGACTGGGCCGCTGCGGATCGGCGTCGTGGTGCCTCCCGCCGTCGCTGGCGTTTCGCCGTCTTCGATCGCGACGGCCTGCCGTGCCATGTCTGCGGCACGCCGATCGAGCGGACGACGGTCGCCTCCAGAAGACTCTACTGTTGTCCTCATTGCCAGCCTCAGGCCTCGTAGCTCCCGGTACCCATCATACTTATACCGTTATCTATCTTTACAATTACACTCTGCAACCATTGGCGACCTGAATGTCAGCAGGGTAAAGGGTGAGG
>LFIK01000392.1_pt1 | contig 32679 bp, 23 predicted proteins | sample 643401 | NCBI WGS metagenome assembly LFIK01 (sample SAMN03777447, study PRJNA286221) | soda lake metagenome | biome: soda lake; feature: Kulunda steppe; material: water; isolation source: sample T5-Br brine of Lake Tanatar-5 | place: Russia: Kulunda steppe | collected 2010-07
ATCAGCAGGATAATGGTAACAATTTCCACCGACAGTTGGGTCAGGGCCAGATCCGGTGCCGAAAAGCGGGCGAAGACAAGCGCCATACCCAACCCCACGACACTGAGAAACATCAGAGCCACAATGCGTTCGTGGTGCCACACGGCGGAATAGATGGCTGTCACCATCATGATGACGGCAATGGCGATGCTGGGCGGATCAATGGAGGACAGGGGCCGGGTGCCACGCAGGCTTTCCAGCCCCAGCAACGCCGTACCTGCCATGACCGCGGTACTGAGAATCATGATGCTCAGGTAGTGCTGCAGCGAGCCGTTCTCCAGTGCGCCGGTGACCTGTCGTGCCCGCACGATGACGCGGTCATGTACAAAGTTTTCAAAGGCATCCAGAGCGTTGACGGCAGGAAGCCTGTTCCACAGGCGTAACAGGCGGTTGAACTGGGTATAGACCACTATGCCCAGCACCATGGCGATGGCGCTCATCAGCAATGGCAGGTTCCAGCCGTGCCAAAGGGCCAGACTGTAGTAGGGCAGCTCGGTCATCAGTACCGCCTCCGCAGCGGCAGACAGCAGGGGACCGATCAGGAGGGCGGGGAACATGCCCACGGCCAGACAAAGCAAGACCAGAATGATGATGGGCGCGCGCATGAAGAACGGCGCTTCATGGGGCGGCTTGGGCAGATCCGTGGCCTTCGGGCCGTAGAAGACGCTGTGAATGAAGCGGATGGAGTAGGCCACAGAGAATGTCTTGGCCAGCACCGCAACCAAGGGAATCAGCCAGCTCCAGCCTCCAAGTACCTGCTGTGCCACGGCTTCGCCGAGAAACATCTCGGTACTGAGAAAGCCGTTCAGCAATGGCACGCCTGCCATGGCCCCGGCGGCAATCAACCCCAGGGCAGCTGTCATGGGCATGTAGTGACGCAAACCGGACAGCACGCGCATATCCCGAGTGCCGGTCTCGTGGTCGACAATGCCCACGGCCATAAACAACGAGGCCTTGAACGTGGCGTGGTTCATGATGTGGAAAATGGCCGCCACTACGGCCAGTCGCGTGTCCAGGCCAAACAGCAGCGTCACCAGCCCCAGATGGCTGATGGTGGAGTAGGCCAGCAGGCCTTTCAGGTCATGTTTGAACAAGGCGGTGACGGCGCCCAGCGTCATGGTAATCAGGCCCACCATGGACACCAGCACAAACCACAGCTCGGTACCGGACAGCGCCGGGTACAGTCGGGCCAGCAGGAAGACGCCCGCTTTCACCATGGTGGCCGAATGCAGGTAACTGGATACCGGCGTGGGCGCCGACATGGCGTGAGGCAGCCAGAAGTGAAAGGGGAACTGGGCGGACTTGGTGAAAATACCCATCAGCACCAGAACCAGAATGACCGGGTACAGCGCATGTGCCCGTACCTGGTCACCGGCAGCCAGCACGGTGTCCAGGTCAAAGGATCCCGCCACGTGGCCCAGCAGGAGTACGCCGGCGAGCATGGCCAGACCACCGGCCCCGGTCACGGTGAGCGCCATGCGAGCGCCGCGACGGGCGTCAGAACGCCCCGTCCAGTAACTGATCAGCAGGAAGGAGCTGAGACTGGTCAGTTCCCAGAACAGTACCAGCAACAGCAGGTTGCTGGCGGTAACCACGCCCATCATGGCGCCCATGAAGAGCAGCAAAAGCGCAAAGAAGCGGCCCATGGGATCGTCGCTGGACAGGTAGTAGCGGCCGTAAAGAATGACCAGCAGGCCGATGGCCAGCACCAGCAGCGCAAAAAGGAAGGACAGGCCATCCAGGCGAAACGCCAGTTCGAGCCCCAGAGACGGTATCCAGGCCGCCTTGATCACCGTCACCTGCCCGGCAAATACTGCCGGTGCCTGAGACAACAAGAGACCCAATGCCAGGGCGGGCGCCAAAGCGGTTGACCAGGCACAGGCAGACCGTCCATGCCGATTGAAGAATATCGGCAGCAGTACACCCAAAAAGGGCAAAAATATAATAGAGGCTAATAGCATGTCACGACGGTCCTGGTCTGCGAATCCAAGGGTCCCTGAGCGCGGCGATTATAGCCGCTTTGAGTGGGCGAATCTGCCCCTGGCAGAAGAAAAGTTGACATATATATAAGAAACACGACTTTTTGTCGCAAATGTGCACGGTCTGTCTGTTATTTTGCCAGTCATGCGTCTTGTGCCAATCTGCTCTATTATATATCCGACAATCAGTGGTCATTGTTCACGACGTCTGCGTGGCTCACAGTGGTCCTGTCTTTCTGTACCGTAAAAAGGGGTTGACGGTGTTGTTCAGAAAACATGCATTTACCATTGTGATGGTCACAGCCTTGCTGTCGGTTTGGGCAGCCATGGCACACGCCAGCGTCGGTATATCCCAGAGTGGCCGCTGGGTAGAATCCGACCCAGTGTCCCTGTCCCCCGAGCTTTCCGTTTGGCCGGGCTCGGAGCAACTGAAAACTGTCGACGCACCAGCGCGGACTGAGGGCAAGGGTTGGTACGAGCTGACGCTGAGCCTGCCTGCGGGCGGCGACTGGGTAATAGACTTTCGCAGCTCGTCCGTGGTGGGACGGTTCCAGCATATTGTGCTGGACGCAGACGACGAAGAGGTTCTGCGGTTCTCCGGTGGTCAGCTTGACTCGGCGCAGGATGACTACTGGCTTCGTCACGGCCGAGATCTCACACTGGACGCCGGTACCTACCGGGTCCTGACTCAGGTCGACAGCCCGTTTTTGCTGGCCGAGCCGCAGCCGCGCTGTTTGCGGCCGAAGAGTACGCACGCAGCGCAGGCTACACCGTCGTGTTTACCCTGGTTGGCATGGGGACCTTTCTGGCCCTGGGCTTCTATTACCTGGTTCTCGGGATCTGGCGTCGCTCGGACTCGGACCTTCTCTATGTCGGCTTTATTCTGGGCAACCTGATATACAACGGAACGGCACTTCTGGTGGCCAAGACGATCCTGCCGGGTGCCTGGTTCTATGGCATCAGCGCGCCCATACTGTTCTCCAATGTGATATACATTGTATTCGTGATGCGCCTGTTGCGTATCGGGCCGCTGTCGCATCCGGTGCTGTACCGCGTCGGTGTGGCGGCTATTGCAATTATGGTGTCGTTCTGGCCCGTCGCCCTGGTTCTGCCGCACTGGTCTCTGGAACTGTGCCGTATCGGGGTGGTCATATTTGCCCTCTATGGGTTTGTGGTCGGTATTGCCCGTACTGTCCAGGGTTCCCTCGTGGCGCGCCTGTATCTCATGGCCAACCTGGTGTTTCTGATTCCTGCCATGCTGGCCATTTCCATGCAGAACATGGCCATGAGTGATGTGTTTCTCGTTGAACACATGGGATTGCTGGCGGTCCTGCTGGAAGTCCTGATGCTGTCGTATGTGATGTCTTATCAGGTGGGCCAGTTGCAAAAAGAGCGGGTCAGGCGTGTGGCTGCCGTAGAACAGGCACGGCTGCTTTCCCATCTGGCCCAGCAGATGCCGGGTATGGTTTACCAGCTCAAGCGCCACCCGGATGGCCGGATGACGTTGCCCTTTGTAACCCCTGGTGTTCAGCAAATGCTGGAGCTCACCCCGGAGGTCGTTCAGGCTGATGCCTCAGCCCTGTTTGATCGGATTCACCCGGAAGATGCATCCCGGCTGTGGTCCTCGCTGGAACAGGCAACAAAACGGCTACAGGCCTGGCAGCGCGAATTTCGGGTGGTACTGCCCAAGGCGGGTATTCGCTGGTTGTCCAGTCAGGCACACCCGGAACGCATGAGAGACGGCAGCATACTCTGGCACGGCTTTGTCAGTGATGTCAACGTTAGACGTCAGGCGGAGGACGAGGTCCGTCATCTGGCGGCCCACGACCCATTGACGGGATGCCTGAACCGAGTCAGTCTGGACCATCAGTTGCAGCGGATATTGTTGCAGGCGGAGTGTCAGAATCAGCAAGTGGCTGTGTTGTTTGTCGATCTGGATCATTTCAAGCCTATCAATGACGAGCACGGCCACACGACCGGGGATGAACTGCTCAAGGTGCTGGCGGCCCGCATACAATCCAGTGTGCGGACAACAGATCTGGTGGCCCGGATTGGCGGCGACGAATTTGTGGTGGTGCTGGCGCCCATCGAAGATGCGGATGCAGCCGCTTCAGTTGCCCGCAATCTGGGCCGCGCCGTCAGTGCACCAGTAGAGCTGGGATCGTTGTCCCTGGTGACTACGGCCAGCGTAGGCGTGGCATTGTTTCCACATAATGGCCGCACGCAGGCCGAGTTGACGGAATGTGCCGACAAGGCCATGTATCTGGCCAAGCAACGAGGCCGCAACCAGATGATATTGAGTGAACACAAGGCAGGTGTCACAGATGATTAAGAGGCACGGCAAAAAAGGCTTTTGATTTGGGCGACCATGCTGTTCTTGGTAGTGTCTTCCCAGTCCTCACTGGCTGGACATATCGGGCTTGGAGGTGACAGGGCGGTCAGTCGTGTACTGCATACCGATTACGGTGTCGTATTGCCCCGTGACAGCGAGCTGTCACCGATTGATGTGTTTGACCGGTTGCGAGATGATCCTCCGGAACTGGATGCCGTTGGCATGAGCCAGGAGACCGTGTGGCGACTTTATCCTCTGGACACCGTCGGTGACGACCGCACCTTCACCTATTATCTCACGGCCAACAATTACTTTCTGGCGTCCATGGATGTGTATCTGCTGAACCAGGATGGAGAGATTATTCAGCAGTCGGCCATGGGCGCACTGGACGGGGAGCTTTACGAACGTCGCCCTCTTGATCGTTACCTGATGCCTCTGCACCTGCAGGGCAACGAAGCCTATTTTCTGCTGGTGCACAAAGCCAGTGACACGCCGTTGGCAACGCGACTCCGGTTGCTGCCCGAGTCCCAGGTAAACCATTATCGGGAATCCCACAGCGCCTGGCTTTGGGTCAGCCTGGCCTTGATGGTGCTGGCGACGCTTTACACCGCCCTCATTAGCCTCGGACATCGGGGCATGACCTATCTCTGGCTTTTGGGGTTTCACGCACAGGCTCTGGTGTACTTCGCCATTCTTTCCGGATACGGCCATCTGGTTCTGCCAGCTGGTGCCGTCCAGTTGTTGAGTCAGTCCATCATGGTACTGAACTTCCTGTTTCTGTTCATTCTCTATCGGTTTGCCCGTTCTTTCCTCTCAACCAAAGGGGAGGCGAATCTGGCGGGACGGTGGTCGCTGGCATCCAACTGGGTGCCCCGGGGGCTGCTTCTGCTCACCCTGCTGTCTGTCCCATGGCCCGATGTCTACACCCTGCCGATCTTCTTTGTCAGCATGATCGTGGTGGTCGTAATGGTGGTAAGGCAAGCGCTGGCAGCGCGGGAAGTGGGATACTGGCCGGAGACCCTGTTGCTGGCGGCCATGGTCTTGCTGGCGGGTAGTGGCTTCATTGGCACCGCGGCCTATGTGTACCTGCTGCCGGCCAATGCCGTCACCTTCAATACCTATTACGTCGGTACACTGCTGGCTCTGGGTGTACTGTCGTTCAGCGTGTCGTCGCGCGTTCGATATCTGGAGAAACGCCAGAAGCAACTGACACAGATCGACAATACCACCGGCTACCCCAACCATACTTATGCCAATGAAACCCTGCCGGTTGTCTGGCGCGAGCTGCTTGGTCGTCACCGGGAGGCCGTGCTGGTAATGGTGAAACTGGATGGCATGGACAACATTCTGTCGACCTTGGGCCCCAGAGTCGCCGATTCCGTGACAAGACAGGTTCTGGAGCGGTTTACTCCGGTGATCAGAGCGCAGCCCTGGCTGCATCCCTTGCCCGATTTTCCCGACCGTCCGATCTGCCTGATCAACCGGGACGAGGCGGTCTTTCTGGTTGATCCTGCTGAGGATACGGGGTTTGAACCCTCTCAACTGGCCCATTACAAACGAGTGACGGTATCCTACGAGGGTTCCCCGGTCTACCTGCGCGGACGCTTCGCCGTATACCACTGCCATGACGTTGACGAGCCCTTTGAACAGTGCCTGCGCAAGGTCAGCAGTGCCATTGCCTCCAACGAGGTACAGTCGGCGGCTGTGGTCCAGTACACCCAGGATATGGACGCGAAGTATCTGCGCAGCGCCTGGCTGGGTGCGGAATTACAGCAGGCCATCAGTGATGACCGGCTGACTTACTGGATTCAACCGCAAATTGATCTGGCCACTGGGCGTATCGTATCCGGCGAGTTGCTGACCCGCTGGATACACCCGGAAGCCGGTACCATAGCGCCCATGGAATTCATCCCGCTGGCCGAACGCACCGGTATCATTACTCAGTTGACCTGGAGGGCTCTGCATGAGGCCATGAGATGGTTGCAGTATATGGAGCCCTGGTCGGTGACCCTGTCACTGAATCTGTCGGCCACGGATCTTGAGCATCCGGTCATTTTGAAGCGGCTTGAAGCCTGTGTAGAAGATTACGGGGTATCGCCGGGCAGTCTCTGTCTGGAGATTACCGAGTCCTCCATGATGAGAAACCAGGAGGAGGGACTCGCCACTGTGGCAGCCCTGAAAGCCATGGGGTTCAAGATCGCTGTGGACGATTTCGGTACGGGTTACTGCTCACTGATGTATCTGAGCCGGATTCGACCGACCGAGATCAAGATTGATCAGAGCTTCGTTCAGGCTTATGGCAACAGTGAAATCGACCGGAGCATTGTGCGCTCCGTGATTACCCTGGCCGATAGCATCCAGGCCATTACCGTGGCCGAAGGTGTGGAAACACTTGACCAGAAACAGGCGATACAGCAGGCCGGTTGTGTGCGTGGTCAGGGGTTCCACTGGTCCCGGGCAGTGCCCTTTGATGACTTTGTTCGCATGGTGGAGCAGCAGAATCAGAACTGACGGCCCTGTTGTCGGGCGATGCGGCGTTTGATAAGGGGGATCCAGAGCAACCCCAGCACGAACCCGCAGATCAAACCGCCGATATGGGCCGCATTGTCGATCATGGGGACCATAAAGCCCAGTGCCAGATTGATCCCGACAAAAACCAGCGTGCCCTTGAGAAACTGATTGCGGAAACCGGGCTTGAAGAGGTCGGTCAGCAGCAGGGCAAAAAAGAACCCGTACAGGCCGAAAATGGCCCCGGAAGCGCCCACACTCACAACGCCGAAGTTGAAGAACAGGCTGGTCAGACTGGCAACCAGACCGGTAAACAGATACACCAGTGCAAACTGCAGCCGACCCAGCAAGGGCTCCAGAAACAGTCCGATATTGGCCAGTATGATGCAGTTGAATATCAGGTGCATGATACCGCCGTGGAGGAACACGCTGCTCAGCAGACGCCACCACTGACCGTCAGCGGTCCAGGGACCGAAATTTCCGCCATAGATGGCCAGTGTTTCGGCCGGAAACCACATCACCTGTCCTGTCAGCGCCACAAAGAGCACAAAGAGTGCGGCGTTGATATAAATGGTGATGGGTGTGATCAGATAACCTGGCCGGATGGTCAGTAGTTGACTCATAAAGGGGTGCATAACCTGTAGGGTGAGGAGTTGTGTCCTGCTCGGGATTCCATGGTACTATTTTCGCCACTGTTCTCAGCCCGGTGCAAGGAAAATAATATGGAAATCTCGACCATTGTCATTCTGGCAGTGATTGCTGCTCTCATTCTGTACGTCATCGCGATCTACAACAAGTTGGTGGCCCTGCGCAATCGCTTTCAGAATGCGTTCGCACAAATTGAAGTACAGCTCAAACGGCGACATGATCTGATTCCCAACCTGGTGGAAACGGCCAAAGGCTATCTGAAGCACGAAAGAGAAACCCTGCAGGAAGTGGTGGAAGCCCGTAACACGGCCGCGGCTGGTCTGAAGGCCGCGGCGGCCAATCCGGGCAGTGCCAAGGCCATGGGTGATCTGGCCGGAGCAGAAGGCGCGCTGACCCAGGCCATGGGCAAATTGAACGTGGTGATGGAAGCCTACCCTGACCTGAAAGCATCGGAAAACATGCAGCAGTTGTCGGAAGAACTGGCCACCACGGAAAACAAGGTCGCCTTTGCCCGCCAGGCATTCAATGATTCGGTCATGGCCTACAATACCTATCGCCAGAGTTTCCCTCAGGTTGTAATCGCCAGCAAGGTCGGACATGGTGAAGACGCGACTCTGCTTGAGTTTGAAGACAGCGCAGAGATTCAGGCCGCACCCGACGTGTCCTTCTAAGAGCACTTTACCCTCATGAACTTCTTTGAAGAACAGACCAAAGCCAAGCGCAATACCGGGCTTCTGGTCATTCTGTTTGCCCTGGCCGTCGTGTGTCTTATCGCCTTTACGTCCGTGGTTGCGGCGGTACTCTTGGGCGTTACTGACAGTACTGCAGCGCAACAGGCGCCAGGTGCAACTGCTCCCGACTTGAGCCCGGAGGATATCTGGCGTCACCTGGACTGGCCTTTGGTAGCAGGCATTGCCCTGGTTGTGCTGGCCGTTGTGGTCATGGGCAGTCTGTTCAAACGCCTGCAATTGAATGCAGGGGGGCGGTCAGTAGCAGAAGCCCTGGGGGGGCGCCTGATCAACACCAACACTCAGGACGCCGATGAGCGCAAAATGCTGAATGTGGTGGAAGAAATGGCCATTGCCTCGGGCATGCCGGTGCCGCCCGTTTATGTGCTGGAAGACGAAAGCATCAACGCCTTTGCCGCTGGCAGCAAGCTCAATGACGCCGTGATAGGCGTGACGCGAGGCAGCATCCGTAACCTGTCCCGGGCGGAGCTCCAGGGCGTGGTAGCCCATGAATTCAGCCATATAATGCATGGTGATATGCGCCTGAACCTGCGCCTGGTGTCCATACTGCATGGTGTGTTGATCATCGGTCTGCTGGGTCAGATGGTGCTTTACAGCATGCGTTTTCGCCGTATGGGCGGTGGCCGTCGCGACAACTCCGCCATGGCATTGCTGGCGTTTGGTTTGGCCCTGATGGTGATCGGTTATGCGGGCACCTTTTTCGGCAATCTGATCAAGGCGGCGGTAAGCCGTCAGCGAGAGTTCCTGGCCGATGCATCGGCGGTGCAGTTCACCCGCTATCCGGAGAGCATCGGCGGTGCCTTGATCAAGATCGGCGCCCATGCCAAGGGCTCGGAACTGGCCTCGAGCCATGCCCCGGAATTCAGTCATATGTACTTTGGTCAGGGTGTGAAGCTGAGCTTCAATCGCATGATGGCCACCCATCCGCCCCTTGAGCAGAGAATCAAGGCGGTGATGCCGGACTGGGACGGGCGGTTCACTCTCAGTGAGAGTGCAACCCGTCGCCGGAAAGACCAGGATGGCACAGCGCCGGAAGAAGATGACCGCGATGCAAGAAAGGCGGTAGTCGGGGCGCTGGCCGCCGGACAGGTGTTGTCGGATCAATCGGTGAACGAGGCCATGGACGCCATGGGGCAGCCCGGGGATCGTCATCTGGCCTACGCCCGGAACTCCCTGAATGAACTCAGTGAGTCCCTGCGCGACGCGGCGCATGAACCCTTTGCGGCCCGGGCCCTGATCTATGCTCTCTTGCTGAGCAGTGACGAGACGGTGCGCGAACAGCAATGGGTGGCTCTGCAAGAGTCGGCCTTGCCGGATGTCTATCGGGAACTGGAGCGACTGGCTGGTGAAGTCAGCGGGCTGCCGGTACACCTCAGGCTGCCGTTGCTGGAACTCTCGATGCCAGCACTGAAAGAATTGTCGGCGTCCCAGTACAAAACCTTCAAACACTGCATGTCCCAGTTGATTCGAGCGGATGGCCGGTTCAGCCTCAGCGAGTGGGCCCTGCACCGGTTTGTGATTCATGCGGTGGAAGCGCCTGACAGTGGCGTGGAAAACAAGAGCCTGAAAGCCCTGCGACCCGCCTGTGAGGTGCTTTTGACCTGTCTGGCACGGGCCGGGCACACGGCAGAGTCAGAGGTCGAGGCGACGATGGCTGGCGCCAGCGAGAGCATCGGTTTCGATCTCATGTGCCTGCCAGAGCAGGCGGCGGGCGTGGGTGAACTGGACAAGGCGGTGCAACAGCTACGTCGTCTCAAACCACTGGCCAAACCGGCGCTGCTGAAGGCCATGGCGCGTTGCATTGAGCACAGCGGGCAGATTACCACCCAGGAGGCCGAATTGTTCAGGACGGTCGCCGAGGTGCTGGACAGCCCCATGCCGCCCTTGATGAGCGTGTCCTGATCCGTTGACTGGAGAGAAGGGTGCCTGAGATGACGTCCACGGCGTTTCAAGGTGTCATATTCGATATGGACGGGGTGCTGGCCAATACGGCGCAGAATCACCTGGCCTCATGGCATGCGCTGGCTGAGGAAGAAGGGTTCAGCCTGCCGGATGCCATTGATGTTGAAGTCCGGGGCGTGGAGCGTATGGCCTCCCTCCATGCCGTACTGGCCTACAGCCCCCGCGAATATTCCCCGGAAGAGAAAGACGCTCTGGCCAACCGAAAAAATGACCTGTATCTGCAGATGCTCAGCCGTCTTGGCCCAGAGGATCTGTTGCCGGGTGTGTCCCGCTGGCTGTCCTGGTTGGCCGAGGCGGACATACGGGTGGCTCTGGCCTCCTCCAGCCGTAACGCGCGTCTGGTGCTGACAGCGCTGGGCATTATTGACCGCTTTCATTTCATTGCCGATGCTGCACGGGCTCGGCATCCCAAACCCCACCCGGAGATTTACCTGATGGCTGCTGAAGGTCTGGGCCTGCCACCTGAGGCCTGCATGGGGGTAGAGGATGCCGTCTACGGCATTGACGCCATCCAGCGGGCGGGCATGTATGCTCTGGGCGTCGGTGAGGCTGGGCGGCTGGCTCGGGCCGATGCCGTGGTGCCCAGTCTCGCGGCAGCAGATCCGGCGGATTTCATCAAGGCCTGAATCGGCTCCCCGGCCTCCGCCTGTCAGAACGGAAACAGCAGCGGCAGCAAGACCAGTGTCAGCGCCAGGGCAATAAGCTGCAAAGGAATGCCCACGCGGGCAAAGTCGGCAAAACGGTATTGGCCGGGCGACATCACCAGCGTGTTGACAGGCGAGGCAATGGGGGTGGCAAACGCCGTGGATGCGGCAATGGCCACTGACACCAAAAAGGGCATGGGGTTCACGCCCATGCCTTGGGCAATGCCCAGAGCCAGAGGTGCCATCAGTACAGTGGTAGCTGTGTTGGAAATAAACTGGCTGAGCACGGATGTGAGCAGGAAAAGGCCAGCACAAAGCAGCAACGGGGGCGCCTCGCCAAAGCCCAGCAGCACCGAATTGATCAGCAGTTCCGCCGCACCACTGCTTTCCATGGCGGTAGCCAGTGGCAGCATGCCGGCGATCAGAATCAGGCTCTGTGCATCGAGCGAACTGTAGGCTTCACGCAGTGTGACACAGCCGCACATGAGCATCAGCAGGGCAGCGGTCAGGATAATAACCAGGTTGTCCATGACGCCCAGTGTCATCAACAGGACGGTAGCAAGGACAATGCCGATGGCCAGGGGCGCTCTGTCGCCATGAGTAGGTGCATCCTGCATCTCAAATGGCTCATTGAAGCGCACAAAATCCTGGGCGCCTTCCAGTTTGCGTAAACTGTTCCAGTCGCCGGCCACCAGAAGCGTGTCGCCGGCGGCCAGGGGCGTCGATGAATAGTCCGTCTCGATGGGCTCACCATGGCGCTGTATGCCGATTACGCTGACACCATACCGGCCGCGAAATCGCAGTGCTTTCAGCGTACGACCAACAAGCTGTGAGCGTGGCGTGACCAGCAATTCCATGGCACCAAAGAACTGTTCGACACGAATACGCTCTTGCGGACTCAGGCGTGTGGCTTTTGTGCCGAAGTGCTCACTGACCCGGTGCACGGCGTCCGGTGTGCCGTACACATAGAGGGTGTCGTCGGGCTGGAATCGGCTGTTGATGGACAACGGGGCGGGTCCCCAGCGACTCTGGCCGGCGGCCAGAACACCCATCACGGTGACGTTGAAGTCACTGCGCAGGGCGGCATCGACCACGGTCTGGCCGATCAATGGGCTGTCGGCCGGAATCTTGATGCGAAACAGGACATCATCCACCTGGTAGCGCTCAAAGAACCGGGCCAGTCGGTCACCTTTCTGGTCCAGTCCCGCGTGGTCTCTCTGGGGAATCAGGGTGCGACCAATGGTCATGAGATACAGACCACTCACCACCAGCACCGACAGGCCGATGAGGGTCAGGTCGAAAAAGCGGAAACCGTCCAGTCCGGCATTTTCCATGGCCTGGGAGGCAATGAGGTTGGGTGGCGTGCCGATCAGGGTGAGCATGCCGCCAATCAATGCGGCGAAAGCCATGGGCATGAGGACTCTGGACGCATCAATGGACGATTGACTGGCGATGCTGATGACCACCGGGATGAGCAGGGCGACCGCACCCGTGGAGCTCATGAAGGCCGACAGCAGCGCGATCACGGGCAGCAGCAACATCAGCAGGCGCAACTCGCTGGTGCCACCCACGCGCATGATCCAGTGGCCGATACGGGCGGCCACTCCGGCGCGAAACAGACCTTCGCCCACGACGAACAGGCCCGCGATCATGATCACCACGGGTTCGCTGAAGCCGGAGACGGCCTCCGCTGGAGTAATGATGCCCGACAGCGCCAATACCACCACCACGGTCAGTGCGACGCCGTCCATGCGAAAACGGTCGCTGATAAAGACGACTATGGTGACCGCCAGCAGTGCGAATACAAACAGGCTTTCAGTCGTCATGGTTCGTTCCGGGCATGATGTATCCTGAGTCGCATACGTCGCACGGCGGTCTTGTCAGGCCGACGTATCACGTCCGGTGTAATAGGAGAAATCCGGTTTTTCCGGCCGGTGCTGATCATCGGTCATGTAGGCCGACGTGAGAATGAACTCGGCCGTTGCGCTGTTGCAGGCCACGGGAATGTTCCAGAGGGCGGCGATACGCAACAGCGCCTTGATGTCCGGATCATGGGGCTGTGGTTCCAGGGGATCCCAGAAAAAGACCAGGAGATCGATTTCGCCTTCGGCGATCTTGGCACCGATCTGTTGATCGCCCCCCAGAGGGCCGCTCAGCAGCGCAACGATATCCGTCCGCTCAAGGCGTTCCGACAGCATACGACCCGTCGTTCCGGTGGCGTAGAGTTTGAGTTGGGCAAAGCGGGTGCCGTTCAGGGCAACCCAGTCCACCAGTTCCTTTTTCTTGTTGTCGTGTGCGACCAGCGCGACGCTCTTGACTGCCATCGAAAACTCCCGAATGTGTTTCATGTTTGAAGTGCGGCCGCGTCTTTCCATGGGCCGCTTGCTGGCAGTTTACTGCATTGGTGAACTCAGACCAATTGGCACTTGGCAGTGTGCTGTGTGTATTTGCTGTACTAGACAGTGTTTGAAAACAGATTAATCGATGCAGATGTTCCTATGATGAAACTGCACATGGAGTGAGGCAATGAAGGGTGTCTACTGAGACAACGCGGCGTCAAAGGTGGCAAAAGAGTACACTGAAATTTCTGGTTCGGTGGTGGGGGCTGTTGGCGTCTCTGCTGTTCACCCTGTTGCTGGCGTCGGAAGAACTGAGGCGCAGCAGCCCGGTTTATACGTCCCAGACAATGGAGCGCCTGGACTATCTCTATTATGACACTCGCCTTCGGCTGATGCCCTTTCCCGAACTCATTGACGAACCGGACATAGTTATTCTGGATATCGATGAGAAGAGTCTTGCCGAGCGGGGCCAGTGGCCCTGGTCACGGGGCGTGCTCACGGAAATGAACCACCGACTGATGGACGCCGGTGTGTTCACCATTACCTACGATGTGGTGTTCTCCGAGCCGGAGCGAAACATCGCGCTGGAAGTGTCCGAACTGTTACAGGACGAAGACCCTCTGGTGTCCTCGCTCGTGGCCAGCTTTCGGGATGAAGTCGACTACGACCACATGTTTGCCGAATCACTCCGCGACGCCGGTGCTGTCATGGGGTTTTCGCTCTACCCGGATGACCGGGTCCGGGTCGGGCAACTGCCTGAACCCCTGGCACCCGTGTATAACCCGGATACGCCAAGAGACCAGCAGGCCCCCATGAACACCATACAGGGCGGTGGCTATGTGGCCAATCTGCCGGCGATTCAGGAGGCGGCAGACGCGGGTGGGTTGATCAACCCGGTGCCGGATCTGGACGGCATTATCCGGCGGGTGGCCCTGCTGCAGGAATACGACGGTCAGCTATACACCAGCCTGGCGTTGGCTACGGTGTACAACTATTTTCTGTATCATCCGGACGAGATCAATTATCACGTGTCAGATGAGGGTGGCCGTCGACTGTTCCGCTCGGTGGACGTGGCCGCAGAAGGCGGCCCCAATCGCATTCTGACTGATTCCTTTAGCCGGGTTATGGTGCCGTATGCCGGTGAACAGGGTACCTTCCCCTATATCTCGGCCACTGATGTGATCGCCGATCGCCTCACCGATGAAGAGCGCGACCTGCTGGAAGGCGCCATCGTGCTGGTAGGCACATCGTCCATTGGGTTGCTGGACCTGAGAGCCACGCCTCTGGACAACGCCTATCCGGGCGTGGAGATTCATGCCAATCTGGTGAACGGGCTGCTTACTGGCCAGGTCGGCCATGAGTTGCATAATACCCATGTGTATACGGCCATGCTGATGGTGGTGCTGGGTCTGCTTTACTGCTTCTGGTTCAGACGCTTCGGTCCCATGCCACTGCTGGCCACAACGCTGGTCTGTGTCGGGGTGCTGGTGGCCCTCAACTACTTCCTCTGGCGCGAGCTCAACGCCAATATGCCCATTGCAGCGGTCCTGCTGTTGGTGCTGGCGCTGGGTGCCTTCAATATGCTGGAAGGCTTCCTGCGTGAGCGTTCCTCGCGCAAGGAGGTCCATTCCATGTTCGGTCAGTATGTGCCCAAGGAGCACATCGAGCGCATGCTGGAGAGTTCGGGTGACTTCGGCTTTGAAGGGGAGCGCAAGGAAATCACGGTGCTGTTCTCGGATATCCGCAGTTTTACCAACATTTCCGAGAGCCTGTCGGCCGGCGAGTTGAAAGATCTGCTGAACCGGTATTTCACCCCCATTACCCGCATAATCTTCGAACGCAACGGCACCATAGACAAGTATGTGGGGGACATGGTGATGGCCTTCTGGGGCGCGCCACTGGATGACCCGCGTCACGCGCAGAACGCGGTGGTCGCCGCCATGGACCAGATCGCCATGGTGGAAAAACTGAAGCCGGAATTCCGGGCTGACGGCTTGCCGGAAATCAACGTGGGCATAGGCCTGAATACCGGCATGATGAACGTCGGCGACATGGGATCCAGCTACCGGCGGTCCTATACCGTGTTGGGCGATTCGGTCAATCTGGGCGCACGACTGGAGAGCCTGACCAAGTTTTACGGTGCCGATGTGCTGGTGGGTCCGCAGACCTATGAACAGTGCAGTGGCTATGTATTCCGCTTCATTGATCTGATTATCGTCAAGGGCAAGAGCGAGCCCATCAAGTGCTATGAGCCCCTGTGTCGTGAGGACAAATCGACCTCAGAGCTGGAAGAAGAGCTGGCCATCTATGAAAAGGCCTGGTCCCTGTATCGCGACAAACAGTGGCAGGCGGCTTCTGATGCCTTTCAGGACCTGATGCAGAGAGCAACCGACAAGCGTGCCAAGCTGTATTCCGTCTATCTTGAACGCATTGCCGATCTTGAAGGACAGACCCTGCCCGAGGACTGGGACGGCGCTTATCGCCATACCAGCAAGTAAGAGGATGTCAGCGGCGTGCGCAGACCGGGCATGCGGGCTGGCGGTTCAGGGTCAGCGTCTGCCATTGGCCGGCCAGGCCATCAAACACCTGCAGCCGGCCAACCAGGGGGTGGCCGGCGCCCGTGATGACTTTCAGTGTTTCCAGTGCCTGGTAGCTGCCCAGCACCCCCACCAGAGGTGACACAACGCCGGACTCGGCACAATTGAGTGCCGTGTCATCGCCCTTCGGGTACAGGCAGGCGAAGCAGGGTGAATCATCGCGCCGGGAGTCAAAGACGCTGATCTGGCCCTCCCAGCCAATGGCGGCCGCCGATACCAGGGGGGTACTCGTGTCCAGGCAGGCCTGATTGGCGGCGTAACGGCTGGCAAAGTTGTCGGTGCCTACCACCACCACAGTGGCTGCAGCGGCCTGTTCATGAAGCTGTTCCGAGCTCAGGGTATGGGGCTGCAGTGTCAGTTCGATGTCCGGATTCATCGCCCGAAGCTGGACGGCGGCGGATTCCACCTTTAGCCGGTCGACCTGATCGGCTCGGTGGACAATCTGGCGCTGCAGGTTGGATTCATCCACCACGTCGGGATCGCTGATCACCAGGTGGCCCACGCCGGAGGTGGCAAGATACATGAGCACGGGGCTGCCCAGACCGCCGGCACCCAGAACCAGGACACGGCTGTCGGCCAAGGCCTGCTGACCTGTCACATCAATGTCCGGGAGAAAAATATGGCGCGAATAGCGCAGCAGTTGCGAGTCAGTGAGCATGGCAGAATGGTAGCAGTCAATGTAGGCTAACAGTCTATCATGTCGCCCGAACCGAGGTAGCCCTCATGACCGATCTTGCCATGCTCAATAATGCACGAGTGTTGTCTGACCGTCTGGTGGCACTTCAGGCACCTATACGGATTCTGGATGCGGTGAACTGGGATCGCTCGGTGAGAGAAGACTTCATGCGCCACAAGGGCGAGAAGAACCCACAGGTGGACGCGGCATATTATGCCCAGCGATCGCTGGGTTTCGAGTCGGCAGAATTACGGCAGGCATTTTCTGATCTGCAGCGGGATATCGTCCGGCAACTGGGGCAACTCAGCCCCATGTCACAACTGATGAGCAAGATGTGCCGGGAGTATCGGGATGTTATTCGCATGCTGGAGGCCAGAGGGACACGGGAATTCCATGACCTGTCGGTGGAGCTGTTTGGTCATCCTCATGACGCCTTTCATGCCGGTGAATCGACACTGTCGGAACTGGCCACCATGCTGCAGGAACCGCTTGACGGGCTGCTGGCCAGCGACCAGATGCCCGAGGAAACCAAGGATCTGTCGGCAGCCGAATCCGCAGCCCGATTACAGCATCAGGTAGACGCCAGCATGCCCGGAGTGAATGTGAACATTATGCTATCGGACGGCATCGTCAGCGACGCGGCGGCAGGCAGCGATCGGATAAAGCTCAATCAGGACGTGACCTTCTCCCAGCGTGAGCTGGATATTCTCGAAGTGCATGAGGGCTGGATTCATGTGGGCACAACGCAGAACGGGCTGGCACAGCCTTATATGACCTGCCTGAGCAAGGGCACGCCCAGTGCCACGGTCACCCAGGAGGGTCTGGCGGTGCTGACGGAAATCATCACCCTGCGCTCCACGCCCAGACGGTTGTCCAAGCTGGTGAACCGCATTCATGCCATCGCCATGGCCAGTGACGGTGCTGAATTTGTCGATGTGTACCGGCATTTCATTGCCCAGAACATCGCACCGGATACCGCCTATACCATGGCACAACCGGTGTTTCGAGGCAGTACACCCACCGGGCAGCCCTTCACCAAGGACCTGGCTTACGTCAAGGGGTTCGTGTTGCTCTACAACCTGCTGCGGGTGGCCATACAGCGGGGTCGAATAGATCGCCTGCCATTGTTGCTGGTGGGCAAATTGTCCATTGATGATTTTCGCCTGATCACCGAGCTGCATGATCAGGGCGCCATCACCGCTCCGGCGTTTGTGCCCCCGCACTTCAGGGATCTGCGCGGCCTGGCGACCTGGCTCAGCTTCGGCCGCTTCATCATCAGGCCCAGCAGGGTGGGGAACATGCAGATGCGCATCATCTGCCGGACGCTGAAGCGGTCCACCAGCACACCCATGCCGAGGCTGCCGAGCCAGTCCGATGGCCACCACAGTGACATAGTAACTGAGGCGCACACGGTCTATCAGCGCGCCCACGACAATGATGGAAACCGCACTGCCCAGAGTTGCCACCGAATAGGCCAGACTGTAGGCCGACGCGCTGAGCCCCAGATCCTGCTGAATGGGTGTGCCGAACCAGGCGATAAAAAACGACTGGCCGAAGTTGCCCCAGAAAAAGGCCAGAAAACTAACGGCGAGCAGGGCCGTGTTCTGATGGATGAAACGAAAATAGGCATTCATAAGAGCAAATGGTAATCCATTACAGGCCAGTGTTGCGCCCGGGTTCAGAAGAAAGTGTGCCCTGTTGTCAGGTGTCGGTTACGATGACACCGGGTTGCAGTGGGGTTATCTGAGCGGCGTCACCGGGCGAAAGCAGGCAATCATAGGGTGCCAGCACCTTGTATTCCATGGTTTTGCTGGCGACCCGATAAAAATTGTCATGACCGCGAAATTCCCGACTGATAATCGAGCAGTTGGCGCTGTCTGCAGACTCGACCGGTTGCAGACTCATGTGTTCGGGCCGCAAGGATACCAGCACGGAGCCCTGACCGGGCCTGACCAGATCAATTGATCCCAGGGGCGAGTCTGCCTTCAGGCCGTCGGCGGTGCAGGGTAAGAGGTTGGTGTGGCCGAGGAATTCCGCAATAAACGCGGTATCGGGCTTGTGGTACACATCCTCGGGGCTGCCGATCTGGCTCAGATGGCCCTGTTGCATGATGCCTACCCGATCAGCAAACGACAGCGCCTCGGCCTGATCATGGGTTACCAGTATGGCCGTCGTTCCTGCCTTTTTCAGCAAGGCCCGGACTTCGATGCGGGTGCTTTCGCGCAGGGCCGTGTCCAGGTTGGAGAAGGGTTCGTCGAGCAGGATAAGATTGGGTTCAGCCGCCAGGGTTCGTGCCAAGGCCGCGCGCTGCTGTTGGCCACCGGACAGTTCGTCTGGCATGCGTCGCTTGAGGTCGGCAAGCCCCACCAGGTCCAGCCATTCAATGGCCCGCTCCGATTTTTCACGGCCGGTCAGATGCTTGATGCCGAAAGCAACATTGCGCTCCAGATTCAGATGGGGGAACAGCGCATAATCCTGAAACACGACGCCGATATTGCGTTCGCGCGGGGCTTGGTTGAGTACGCTTTGACCATTCAGTATGACATCGCCACTGTCGGGCGTCTCAAAGCCGGCGGTCATGCGCAGCGTGGTGGTTTTGCCGCATCCGCTGGGGCCCAGCAATGCCAGGATCTCCCCCTTGTACAGGTCGAGCGTAACGTCATTGACAGCCGGCAGGTCTTCGGCACGAAATTGCTTTCGCAAGGCGTGCAGACTGAGCAGGGGTGTCCGTGAGACAGCAGAATCAGGCTCATGGGGCGAGTCAGCGGTCAGTGTCATCATCGATTACCCTCGTTCTTTAACATGAATGCGACGGTCAGACTGGAAAATATCATAATGGCCGCGGCAAAGGGGGCCGACTCGGGGTACATACCCTCAGAGGTGCGGGTGAACACCGTCACGGCCAGAGTATTGTAACCCGTTGGCGCAAGCAGAAAGGTTATGGGCAGCTCTTTCATCAGAAAAACGAACACTAGCACGGCACCGGCGATGACGCCGCGCTTCAGGCGGGGCAGCACCACACGGAAAAAGGTCGACACCGGGCCATGGCCCAGAGATTGTGCCGACTCCTCCAGATTGGGTCGCGTTTGCAGCAGACTGCTTCGAACAGGCCCCAGGGCCAGCGCCAGAGTCGCCATGACCCAGGCGATGATCAGCAAGGGCAGGGTTTGATAGAGAAACTGTGCTGTGTGCAAGGCAAAGAATACCAACGCCAGAGCCAGGGTCAGCGGCGGTATGGAATAACCGATGTAAGCCGTGCGTTCCACAAAGGCCGACCAGCGAGACGGGTACCTGACCGACAGATAGGCCACCGGCAATGCCGCCAGTGCGGCAATAACGGCTGCGGGCAAGGCCGCAGAGGCAGAACGCAGGAAGGTAGCCGGTACCTCTTGGAAAAAACTGATGTCCGGCGGAGCAATAATCAGCCAGTGCGCCAGAATGACCACGGGCAGTCCGATGGACGCCGAGACCACCAGCACAACATACACCCAGGCAGGCAGGGCAAACCAGCCCAGTTTCACCGGTTTGGGCAGGCGTGCCACTCCGGAGCCGGTGCGGGCATAACGCTTGCGATGCACCACATAGGCCTCGGCGGCCACAAACACGCTGGCAATGGCCAATAGCATCAGGGACAGCCAGGCGGCGTAAATGCGATCGAAGGCCCCGGAGTACTGGGTGAATATGGCGTAGCTGAAGACTTCATAGCGCATCAGTGCCACGGCGCCGAAATCCCCCAGGGTGTACAGCAGGATAACCAGCCAGCCGGCCATCAGCGCCGGCAGCAGATGGGGCAGGGTAACCTTGCGGAAAGTCTGCCAGGGGGTATACCCCAGGCTGGCGGCGCTTTCTTCCTGATTGGCGTCCAGCCCGTGCAGGGCGGCACGGACATTCAGAAACAGATAAGGATAGGTGTAGAGCGTCAGTGCCAGTGTGGCCCCCCAGTACCCCTGGGCACGCGGCAACCGGAAATCGAACCACTGCGCCGCAACACCATGGAAACCGCCTATGCTGAGCAGCGCATAGGCCATGACATAGCCGGGAACCGCCAGCGGCATGACGGCCAGCAGAGTAACCCAGCGGCGTCCGGCCAGATTGGAACGGACCACCAGCCAGGCCATGGGCACCGCCAGCACGGTGGCCAGACCGGCCACTCCGAACATGAGCTTCAGGGTGTTGAGGAGCAAATCCAGATTCCGGGAACGGAACACCAGAGACTGGACGGTGTCCCAGTCTGCCTGCAGTGCACGTACAACCAGATAGACAAGCGGCAGCGCCATGACTGCAACCACGGCGATGGAGGGAATGAGTATGTACAGCGGAATTCGGCGCTGAGGCAAAACAACTACTCCTGACGACGAGAGCCGATGGCTGGCAGGCAAATTAGCGCAGCATCTGGACGGGCCTCACAAAAACAACCGGAATGATAATGGTTTGCGCTTCAAACTGCGAGTAGCGCGGCATAATTTCTCCGCCATCCATGGTCTGCGCAGACTCCGGGCTAGTTGAGAGATCAGACCGCGTCTTCAAGCCTGACAGGGCCTGACCCTCACTTGGTTTACAGCCAGCCCGCTTCGCGTAACAGGTCCAGCGTACGGTCCAGGTCTGCCAGATCGTCCAGATCCATGACCGGTGCATTTTCAAGCACGTCAGACAACTGAGTCAGGTCCTCATTGGCGATGATATCGCTGCGTACCGGGTACTCGTTGGCCACGGTGGTGAAGTACTGCTGCGCAGACTGGGACAGCAGGTATTCTATAAACTGGCTTGCGGCGTCCTTGTTGTCGCTGGAATTCAGTACTGCAATGCCAGCCACGTTGACCAGATTGCCGGTATCACCGGCTTCGAAGAACTTCTGCGCAACCGGATAATCCGGGTTGTCGCCAGTGAAGCGCGGCAGGTAGTAGTTGTTGACCATGGCATAATCCACTTCACCTTCGGCAATGGCGATCACCTGAGTGGTGTTGTTGCGGTACACCTGGGCGTCGTTGTCACGCAGCCCTTGCAACCATTCCAGAGTGCGATCATCCCCGTGCTGTACGCGCATGGCTGTCACGAAGGCCTGGAAGCTGCCATTGGTAGGTGCCACACTGACACGACCACGGTACTCGTCGTTTACCAGATCAAATACGGATGATGGATGTTCTGCCTCGGGGGCCCTTTCCGGAGAATAGGCCAGAACCCGGGCACGGCCGCTGGTGGCTACCCATTCGCCGGTACGGCTGGTGTAGATGTCCGGGAGATTTTCGTAGATGTCGGACGGCAGCGTAGAGAGCAGCCCGCGCTGGCTCAGAGCACCCATGGCGCCGGCGTCCTGCCCCCAGAACAGATCAGCCGGAGAGCGGCTTCCTTCTTCCTGGATCAAGACGGCAAGTTCCGATGTGCCACCGTAACGTACATCAACTGACAGACCGGTGTCGTTCTCGAACTGGCGAACAATGGGATTGACAAAAGACTCGCCGCGGCCCGAGTAGAGGGTCAGGTCGGCGGCCGACACAGCCCCGGACCATAGGCCGGAGGCGGTGAGGGCAACGGCAATCAGTTTCTTGTACATTGTATCTCCTAACAGGTTTTCAATTGGGTTGTGATTGTTCGGGCATGTAACATGCCGCGAATCAGTCACGAATATAAATGAGAACCATTATCATTGCAAATACCATTTTGCCCTCGCCAGTAATTTTTGTGCGCCTTTGTGCAAAATCGTTGTAACACACTGCCACGATCCGCCCAGGACCGTTATACTGCGTCGCCAGGTCTATTGCGTCGGCGTTAGGAGCCCCCTCATGTTAGGTCCTTTGTTTAAACTGTTGAAAGCCATCGCCTCGGAGGCCGGCCCCTGGCAAATTGCCTGGGCGGTTAGCCTGGGAATGGTGTTGGGGCTGACCCCATTCTGGATTCACAGTCTGGTGATTCTGTTGCTGCTGATGATCCTGCGGGTCAATTTCGCCAGTGCCCTCGCCAGTTGGGCGCTGTTTGCCATACTGGCGCTGGCGTTGAACCCGGCGGCTCACGCCCTGGGTGAGTGGTGGCTGACGCACCCGGAGTGGCAGGCGTTCTGGACCTCACTGTATCAGAACCGGGTATGGCAACTGTTGCATTTTCATCACACCTTGACACTGGGCAGCCTGGTGATTGCCCTGGTTCTGATGGTGCCTGTGGCGATTGCGACTCATCGCGCCATCCCGCCTTTTCGCATCCATGTGGTCCCTGTTCTACAGAAATATCACCTGCTTCGAGCCGGCAAAGCCAATACCTGGTATGGCCGATTCGTGAACACCTGGAGGAGATTCTGACATGGCGACAGTCAAACAGTCATTGAAGGTCTTCCGCTGGGGCGGGCTCATACCCTTTGCACTGGTTTTTGGTGGACTCTGGCTTGGAGGTTACCTCTTTGCCGATACCATTGCCCGCCATCTGCTGCAGTCGAACCTCACCCGTATGCAGGGAGCCCAGGTAGATGTGGAGTCTGCCTCGGTTGCCTGGCAGCCATTCGGTGTGGTGGCCGATGGTCTTGCGTTCACTGATCGCGGTGAGCCCGGACAGAATGCCCTGGATATCGAACGGGTCAGTGTCCAGATGGATGGACTGGCGTTGCTGACGGGAAAGATCGTGTTCGAATCCCTCGCCGTTGATGGTTTGCGTTTCAATACGCAGCGGGATCAACCGGGCCGCATAGTCGAGCGCGCGCCCAGGCCGGAGCGGGAAGGGCCATCAGCGGCCCAGCACGTGGCTGATACCGTGGATCTGCCATCACCCGGCGAGGCATTGTCGCGCCACGGCCCTTTGCGCCTGGAAGCGCGGGCTCAGGAGGCCTCGGCCTCACGTGATGACGCCGTGGCCAAGGTACGGTCCCGGCAGGCCGAGCTGCCCAGCGAACAACGGCTGAATGAACATCGGGAGCGGCTACAGAGGTTGCAGGGCCAATCCTTCAATAGCCTCGATGCCGTGCGCAGCGCGAGGGCAGACATTGAAACCCTGACACGCGACGTCACGCGTGATCGCCAATCCATCAATGAATTCATTGACACGGTGGAATCGTCCCAGGCCGACATCAGGGATGCACTGCGGGCAGTGGCCGGAGCGCCGGCGGAAGACATAGCTGATATTCTGGCGACATACAACCTGTCTGCGGACGGTCAGGTGGCACTGGCCGGCCTGTTGCTGGGTGACCAGTGGGCCGATTGGATAGTGGATGCCCAGTCCTGGTATGCCACCGCGGAACCCTGGATTGAACGGCTGATCGAACATCGCAGTAACCGGGCGGCTCGAGATCGCGGTGTAACGGGGCACTACGTACTGTTCCCCGAAGCCTCCCCGACGCCACGCTTCTGGTTGAAGGAGGCGCGCATCAACGCCCATACCGATGGCGGCGACTGGCTGGCGCGGCTGTCGAATCTGTCCTCCAACGCGGCGATGATTGATCGGCCGGCGAATCTGGCTGTTCGTTCGACACGCCTCGATGCGGCCGAGGAAGCGCAGATTGATGCGCAATGGGACCGCCGCGACGGCAATCGCATGACGATGACCATGGCAGTGACCGACTGGCGTGTATCGGGCTGGCAGGTGCCGGATGATGATCTGCCCATTGGCCTGCGTTCGGCCAACACGCAACTGGCGGTGGATGCCGTATACGACCGCGGCTGGGAAGGTCGCATGGACTGGGCATTTACCGACAGCCGTTTCGGCATGCCGCAGAGCTGGGGATCCGGGAACCTTCTGCGCCAGGCGTTGTCAACGGTGGACCGATTCGACGTTCGCGCCGATCTGTCGGGCGCTGGCCTGTTACCGCGGACCCGCTGGACATCGGACCTGGATAATCGGGTAGGGGCGGCGGTACGGGCCTCGGTCGATGCACAGGTGGACGCCTGGGAAGCGGAACTGAGGGCCGAGCTCCGCCAGCGGCAGACCGCCCTGGAAGCGCCTGTGCGTGCAGAGTTGGCAAGACTGGACGACGAGCGCCGGGCATGGGAAGGTCGCAAGACTGAGTTGGAAAACGAAGTACTGGCCACCCTTGAATCGCTGGATCAACAGTTGGCGGATCAGCGACGAAGCATTGAGCGAAGGCTCGAGCAGGAGCGCCGCGAGGCTGAACGCCGGGCTCGGGACGAACTGGAAAACCGGGCGCGAGATGCCCTGGGCTTTTAAGTGCCGGTGTGGCAGTCTGCGCACCTCAGGGCACCTGTAGTTGGATAAACATCATCAAATGGAGAATCATGTGAAACGTATTGGTTGGATCGTCCTGGTGGGCGTACTGAGTATCGGGGCGGCCTTGAGCGGCTACCAGATGGCAGGTCAGTCACCGGGGGAACAGGCGGCCAGTTCCACTAAAGAGTTTGAACAAAGGCTGGTGGAACTGGGGCTCACGGAAGACCAGATTCAGGACACCATTATCTCGGGTGTTCAGGCATTCATTCAGGAACAGCAACAGGCCCAGCGCGATGCTCAGGCGCAGTCGCAGCAGGAGCAGGCCGCACGGCTGAGACCCGCCAGTGAACAGGATGATTTCATTCGCGGCAACACCGACGCCGAATTTTCCATGATCGAATATTCCGATTTCGAGTGTCCCTTCTGCAAGCGATTCCACGACACGGCGGTCTCTTTTACCGAGAACAACGAGTCGGTCAATTGGGTGCATCGCCACTTCCCGCTGGACAACCACAACCCGCAGGCGTCCAGCGCTGCAATAGGGGCAGAGTGCGTTGGCCACCAACTGGGCGATGACGCCTACTGGGCGTTTACTGATCAATACTATTCGGATACGCGATCCGGTGGCCGTGGGTTGCCGGATGTGTCGGTGTCGAACCTGATGGTGGCCCTGGGCATGTCGGCGGACGAGGCGGCGAGTTGCCTGAATGACCTCGAAATGCAGGCCCGAGTGCAGCAGCAAATGGCTGAAGGGCAGGCGGCGGGTGTGACGGGCACACCGGGCATTTTCATTCGGCACAATCCCACGGGCGAGGTCATGCGTGTGCCCGGTGCGGTGCCTCTGCCTGACCTGCAGAACCGGTTCGACCAGTTTCAGGCCCAACTCTGAAACACGCCCCGGCCATGAGCCGGGGCGTCAAGACTGTTTAAGTGACTCGATACGGCCGTCTTTCTCTTGCCAGAGATCGCTCACCCATTTCTGGAAGGCAGCCCGGTATTCAGGGTCCTCCTGGTACCGCCCTTTCTTCCATTCGTCTGTTACCGGCAATTGCCGAATATCGATTACTACCCGACTCACCTGGCCTGATATCAGTTCCCAGAATGTGGGTGTGCCGTTGGGGTAGGCAATGGTGACATCCAACAGGGTGTCTATCTGATCTTCCATGGATTCCAGGACAAAGGCGATGCCGCCTGCCTTCGCCTTCAACAGGTGGCGGTAGGGCGATTGCTGTGCCGCCTGCTTGTGCGGCTTGAATCGGGTCCCCTCCGGGAAATTGATAAAGGTTACAGGCCGATTGCGGAATGTCTCACAGGCCTTGCGGGTGGCTTCAAGGTCCTTGCCTCTGAGATGCGGTTTGCGAGCCAGCACCTCTTTGGAGTAGCGCTTCATGAACGGGAACTCCAGGGCCCACCAGGCCAGCCCCAGAAAGGGCACCCAGATCAATTCCTGCTTGAGGAAAAAACGGAAAAACGGTGTCCGGCGGTTGAACACCTGGACGATAGCTGGAATATCAACCCAGCTTTGGTGATTGCAGACCAGGAGGTATGACTTGCTCGAGTCTACCCTGTCATTTCCCCGAACATCCCAGTGGGTGGAGGTAAGCGTGTTGAATATCAACTTGTTGGTGGCCGCCCAGGTCTCGGCAATCCAGGTCACGCTATCGGAGCACCAGACCTGAAACGGACGGTACGACAGCACTAGCCGCAGCACTGCAACAATCATCATGGGAATGATGCCGATCACGGTAATCGTCAGCATCAGGATCCCGGTCAATATCCCTGAAAATAATGCTTTCATACTAAGCCCACTTCGAAACGGCTGAATACAACGGCAGACTATACCAAATGTCTGTAAATGCGTCCTGACAATTGACTCCTGCCGTCAGGATGCCATACTTGAGGTTGACACTTAGGGCGGGTGAGGTCGCTGTTCATATCGTGGTTAAGAATATTGAGGGCGATACTCTTAGTCGCTTTGAGACCACTGCGATTATAGAAACAAACCCATAAATGTTCGGCGAAACGACCGACTCGATTATTTGATCGCCGACTGATTAACCCCTTGCCGCTCATTGTTGAGCGGCAATCACTCTATATGCGGATCAAAGCTGCGAGGCATCTCCCTGATCATCCCGCAACCGTTTCAACGCCTCCTGCTCCAGTTGCCGGGCACGCTCCCGGCTGACACCGAGCTGATCGGCAATTTCCCGGTAGCCGGCGGCGTCTCTCTGTTCGATGCCATAGCGCAGAGCAATCACCTGGCTTAGCCGTTCTGGCAGGTCCTGAGTCAATTGGGCAACGAGTCGTTTGGCGTCGACCTTGGCCTGGCTGTGTGTGCTCTGTTCATCTTCCATGTGCAGGTTCAGGTCCGGGTCATCCAGCGACAGGGCCTCGCGCTGTCCGGGGTAGCTGATAGTCCGTTCATCGCCTGCCTGTTTGGCATCGCGCTGGGCCTGCCAGGCCTTGTTCAAGGCGCTGAGCGGTGTGCGCACCGTAAAGCCTTTCTGTTTCAGTGCCAGCGCAATGGATTGATCGATCCAGAAGTGCGCATAGGTCGAAAAGCGATAATTTTTGCGCGGATCAAACAGATCCACAGCGCGCATCAGGCCCATATTGCCTTCCATGATCAGGTCGCTGTACTCCATGCCCTGAGGTACCTTTTTGTGAGCTTGGCGAATGACCATGCGTTGGTTGTGCAACAGAATGCGCTCACGCAACCGTTTCACCCGGGACCAGCGCCGCTTCAGGCCGGAATGCTTTCTCGCATCCCGCTGGGTTTCATCCAGCCACCAGGCATAATTATCCTGCGCGGTCCGCCAGATGGGAGTGGCGCCGTGGCGGCAATCCTGCAAAGCGTGACGACAGTCTCTCAGGTACTCGGGCCAGGACTGACCGTGCCAGCATTGCAGTCGTACAATGCTGTTCATCAGGTAGGTCAGCACCTTGCTCTGCTCGGCTGGCGCAAGCGCCGGATGCTTGGATGCTACTTTTGAATACCAGGCAACTCGTTCATCAAACATATCAGTACCAAACCAATTGGGTATGTAAGTACGTATGTATCAAACGTGACAGGGGATCACTTTATTCTCACAATTCGTTTGGAAACCGAGACATGAACGAGACACTGTATTTTAGTATGGCAGAGGCGAGCCGGCGCAGCGGTGTCAGCACCGCCACACTCCGAAAATGGGCCGCCCGATACGACATTGACGCGAGCCACCGTTCACCGGGTGGTCATCGTCTTTATTCGGAAGCGGATGTGGAACGGTTATGCCGGGTTCAGGAGTTGAAGGCGCGAGGCTGGGCCTTGAATGACCTGGCTGAACTGAGTCTGGAATCATTGGCAAAGATGAGTCCGCTGGACGAACATGAGGACATTCCCGGACAAATCTGTTTCAGTGGTACCCGGGTCGTGACTGAGTTTTCCCCCTGGTTCAAGGGTCGAGCAAAGTGCCTGGATGAGTCCGAAGTGTCCATGGCCGTGGGCTGTCTGGTCTGGGAGGTAGGGTCGCTCAGCGACCAGCACGTAGCGCGTGTACAGCGGCTGATCAACAGCGGTGTGCCTGTGCTGGTGGTGTATCACTACGCCCTGAGCCGACGGCTGAAACAGTTGGAAGCGCTGGGTGCGATGACCTCCGCTGGTCCGTTGACCTGGTCCACGCTGATGGAGTGGTTACTGAGCCTGAGCCCGGACCTGGAGTTTACTGATGATTCATTGAAACGTTGGCTGGCCAGTAACCCGTCCAGCGCCTGTGAATGCCCGAAGCATCTGGCGGAATTGCTGCTCAAACTCCGTGATTTCGCACGTTATTGTCAGCAGTGCAGCATTGACAGCCCGGCTCAGGCGGACGTGCATCAGCGCTTGTTCCACTGGACGCAAGCGGCACAGCGGCCGTTGGAAAAAGGTCTGGCGGCGGTGATCGCACACGAGGAACTGGAGGCGACAGGCGTCACCAACGACGAGGTAAGGGACGAGAAAAAGACAGCCTCCTGACGCCCTATTCATGGCGTCAGGAGGCGTGAGTGGGTCAGAAATCAGCCCAGTTCGCGGATGCGGTCACGCTGGGCGCTGAGCTGAGCCATGGATTTGCGCAGAGTCTCTGCCTTGGTTTTCTCTTTCTCCACCACGTCGTTGGGCGCATTGTCTGTAAAACGTTCATTGCCCAGTTTCTTCTCTACCTGATCGAGATCTTTTCGCGTCTTGTCGATTTCCTTGTCCAGACGCGCCAGTTCAGCGTCCACATCGATCAGGCCGGCCATGGGAACCAGTACCTTCAGATCGCCCACCAGTTGGGTTGCACTGAGTGGTGCATCATCGCCGGGTTCCAGCCAGGTGATGTCTTCCAGTTTGGCCAGCTTGGTAAGGAAGGTCCAGTTGGTGTCCAGGCGTCGTTTGTCTTCCGCGTCGCCATTCTGGAACAGCAGGGGAATGGCCTTGCTCGGGGCAATGTTCATTTCGCCCCGAATGTTCCGGACGCCAACAATGACACCCTTGACCCTCTCGATGTCCGCCTCGGCCTGTTCGTCCAGCAGTGCTGTGTCCTGCAACGGGTAGGGCTGCAGCATGACGGTGTCACCCTGTTTGCCCGCCAGGTCGCGGATGGACTGCCAGATTTCCTCGGTAATGAAGGGCATGATGGGGTGTGCCAGTCTGAGCACTGTTTCCAGCACGCCTATGAGGGTTTTCCGGGTGCCTCGCAGTTGAGCCTCGCTGGCGTTGTCGTCCCAGAACACGGGCTTGCTGAGTTCCAGATACCAGTCGCAGTACTCGTGCCAGACAAAATCATAGATGGCCTGGCTGGCCAGATCGAAGCGGTAGTGAGTAAAGTGACGATTCACGTCATCGGCAGTGCGCTGCAGGCGGGTCAAAATCCACCGGTCAGCCAGTGACAGAGTCACCTCGGCCGCCGGGTCGAGCTGCCCGCAATCCAGTGCATCGCCCTGATCATCGCGTGTGTTCATTTGCACATAGCGCGCCGCATTCCACAGTTTGTTGCAGAAGTTGCGGTACCCATCGAGACGTTTGACATCGAATTTCACATCCCGGCCGGTAGATGCAAGCGAGGTGAGGGTGAAGCGCAGGGCGTCGGTACCACTGGGTTCAAAACCGCTGGGAAAGGACTTGCGTGTCGCCTTTTCGATCTTGGCGGCCAGCTTGGGCTGCATCAGGCCCTGAGTGCGCTTGGCCACCAGATCATCGGCGCTGATGCCGTCAATCAGGTCGATGGGGTCGATGACATTGCCCTTGGATTTGGACATCTTTTGACCGTTCTCATCGCGGATCAGGCCCGTCACATAGACCTCGCGGAAGGGCACCTGAGGCGTACCGTCTTCGTTCTTGATGAAGTGCAGCGTGAGCATGATCATCCGGGCCACCCAGAAGAAAATGATGTCAAAGCCGGTGACCAACACACTGCTGGGGTGAAAGGTTGCCAGTTCAGGCGTTTTCTCGGGCCAGCCCAGCGTGGAAAACGTCCATAGCCCGGAACTGAACCAGGTATCAAGCACGTCTTCGTCACGCGTCAGTGCCACGTCCTTGCTCAGGTCGTATTTGGCTCGAACGGCGTCTTCGTCCGGGCCCACATAGACGCGGCCTTCGCTGTCGTACCAGGCGGGAATTCGGTGACCCCACCATAGCTGACGCGAGATGCACCAGTCCTGAATGTCGCGCATCCAGGCAAAATAGGTATTTTCCCACTGCTTGGGTACAAACTGGATATCGCCGTCTTCCACTGCCTTGATCGCCGGCCCGGCGAGTTTCCTGGCATCGACGTACCACTGGTCGGTGAGCCAGGGCTCGACGACAACACCCGAGCGGTCACCATAGGGGGCCATCATGGCGTGGTCGTCTATCTTGTCGAGCAGACCGGCCTGATCAAAAGCGGCAACAATGGCCTTGCGGGCCTCGTAGCGATCCATGCCGGCGTATTCGGACGGCAGGCTCGAGTCAACATCGGTACGTGGTGAGCCGTCGTAGTTGAACACCTCAGCGTCGCCGAGAACGCAGGCATCCTGATCCAGTATATTGATCAGGGCGGCGCCATGGCGCTTGCCCACCTGATAGTCGTTGAAGTCGTGGGCGGGGGTGATTTTCACGCATCCGGAGCCGAACTCGGCATCTACATAGTCGTCTGCTATGACGGGGATGCGGCGGTTCACCAGAGGCAGGTCGACATATTGACCGATCAGGTTCTGGTAGCGCTCGTCCTCCGGGTGGACGGCCACTGCGGTATCACCCAGCATGGTTTCCGGGCGCGTGGTGGCTACAATCAGGTAGTCCTTGTCATCGGCCGTTCTGGCACCGTCGGCCAGGGGATAGCGGAAGTGCCAGAGATGCCCCTGCTCATCTCGGTTTTCCACCTCGAGATCCGAGATGGCCGTGTGCAGCTTGGGATCCCAGTTCACCAGCCGTTTGCCGCGATAGATCAGCCCCTGGTCATAAAGCTGAACAAATACCTGGGTCACGGCGTTGGAAAGCCCGTCGTCCATGGTAAAGCGTTCACGGCTCCAGTCTACCGAGTCCCCGAGGTGCCGCATTTGTCGTGTGATGGTGCCCCCGGATTCAGCCTTCCATTCCCATACCTTGTCGATAAAGGCTTCGCGGCCCAGGTCGTGGCGATTCTTGCCTTCTGCGGCCAGTTGACGTTCTACCACCATTTGGGTGGCGATGCCGGCGTGGTCGCTGCCGGGCTGCCAGAGCGTGTTGTCGCCCAGCATGCGGTGATAACGGGTCAGGGCATCCATGATGGTGTGCTGGAAGGCATGGCCCATGTGCAGACTACCGGTGACATTGGGCGGCGGGATCATGATGCTGTAGGGCTGACCTTCTCCGCTGGGGGCAAAGTAGTTCTTTTCTTCCCAGCGCTGGTAATGCTTCTGCTCAATGTCTTGGGGCGTGTATGTCTTGTCCATGGATTCCGCTTTATCGTTGATTTGAAGAATGCGTTTGATCTGGGCGCCAGTATACATTGTGAGGCAGGGTGTTGTCCCGCCACCCGAGGCCAGGGGGCCAGTCCGTCGACCCAGCCTTAACAATCTCAGTTTTTTTGAACAAGCTGTCCGAACTTTATCAACCCGATTCAGCGATAAATCGAGACAGGCAGTGCTCTCAAACCACGCCCAGTCTGTATCCATGACACTTCAAACAATCCATGCCGGAGCGTCCGGCGCATTCAGAGAAAAGCAGTATGTTGAAATCTCTCACTATGGCTCAGCGCATCAGCCTGGGCTTTGGTCTTGTCCTGTCACTGATGATAATGATTACCCTATTGGGGATTCAGCGGGTCAGTGTGATTGACACCCGTTTGACTGAAGTCAACGAAGGCGCCACGGCGAAACAGCGCAGTGCCATCAACTTCCGTGGCAGTGTCCACGATCGTGCCATTGCCATTGCCATTCGTGATGCGGTGCTGGTGACAGACGACGGCGCTCTGGAAGGCCACCTTCAGGAAATTGACGAGCTTGCCGAATTTTATCAGGACTCCGCTGTGAACCTGGACAGACTGTTGGCCCAGCGTGGCGCCTCGGATACTGAAACACGGCTGCTGCGTGAGATAGAAGCGGTTGAAGCAGAGACCATGGCGCTGACGGAAGAGCTTATCCGCTTGCGACGCTAGGAGACCAACGGTGCTGCCCGGGAGTTGTTGCTGGCGGAAGTCTCTCCGCTGTATTCGCAGTGGTTGTCACGGATCAATGATTTCATCGACCATCAGGAGGGTATTGTCCGAAGCGAACTGGGCGATGTTCAGAGTGTGGCTGGTGGTTTTGCGGCGGCCATGCTGGTGGCCACTGTGTTGGCGCTGGCTTTGAGCGTGGTGATAACGCTGTTGCTGATTCGCTATCTGAAATCCACTCTGGGGGCCGAGCCCAGTGAAGTGGCGTATGCACTGCAGAAATTGTCCGATGGCCATCTGGATCTGCAGGTAAGCACCCGGTATCCCGACAGCGTGATGGGTGATGTGAGCACCATGGTGACCAAACTTACCGGTATCATCACAGACGTGCGGCATGCGGCCAATGATCTGACACAAGCGTCGAAAGAGCTGTTGTCCACCTCGGAAGACA
>LFIK01000393.1_pt1 | contig 32672 bp, 32 predicted proteins | sample 643401 | NCBI WGS metagenome assembly LFIK01 (sample SAMN03777447, study PRJNA286221) | soda lake metagenome | biome: soda lake; feature: Kulunda steppe; material: water; isolation source: sample T5-Br brine of Lake Tanatar-5 | place: Russia: Kulunda steppe | collected 2010-07
CCCAGGTCGCCCCGCCTTCTACGCGGTTCCTGTTCGTCAGGTCCGGGGTCTCGCCTCCGGCTTCCTCCCCACGACACCTCACGATGCCGCAGTTGCCATCGGCTCGGAGTTCGACACCACCTCCTTCTCCAGGGGACTCCCACCCCCAAGAACGTGCCCATGCCGGGCGTACGACAGAAGGAAGCCCTGAGGTGACCTCAGGGCTTCCTTCTGTCCCTGGTGCAAACAGCCTTCAGACGCATAGTCCAGATACCGAAACTGCCGACGTTGCACCCGCAGAGGCCAACGACAGCTGCAGATACCGTCGAGTGGCGCTGGTCGCAGTACACGGCAGCCGACGATCCTGTCACGCAAGCAGAACACCTGATTGCGCTCGCGAACGCAGTCGCTGATCTGGCGACTGTTTGGCCCACAATGCGGATGGTGACACACAACGCGGTCGGCGGCTGTGGGGACAGGTTCGGTGCTGCACGGGACACACTGGCGGTCCTTGACCGATAGGAACGCTCGTGCCGAAAACCGAACGCTCTCATGTTGCTGTAGCCCTCACGTACCGTCTCGAGCGGGTCGATGACGACACGCTTGATGTGGTGTGCGAGAACGCCGCAGCCGCTGGCTACCGATCTGCTGTGCCGCTGGTTGGTGTTGGCACCGTCCAGATTGTCGGTGTTGTTGACACCGACCAGCTTATGGAAGCCGCTGCAACAGCGACCAACGCTGTCGGTGATGATCTACCGAACCTGGTGTCGGTCGCTGTGTGGAGCGGGCCAGAGTTCGACCGTCGGATCACCTGAACTGGTGTGTGGACAGTTGCGACGGCGCTCCGACCGTGCGCATCCCCAGCATGGAGGAACAGATGGGAACGAAACTTGCGGATGCGGCTGCCGCAACCGACATGACCGCCGATGGGATCGCGGTCATCACTGGGCAGGCCCTCGCATCGGTAGAGCAGTGGTTCGCGATTGGTATTGTACCCAGCGAACATCGCGAGACGGTCGCGCAGGCTGTGGGCCTGTCGAGCAGCGACCTTGACGGAAGCGAGGAGCTCCCGTCCCCCAGTGAGCCAGACAGTGAGTCGGCAAGTAACGGTTCTGGACGTGCCCGGCCAGCGAAGCGTGCTACGGGGCGGCGGAAAGCTCGTTCTTCCGAACGGAACGTCGCAGCGGAAACGACCAACGCCGTCCGGTTGTGCGCAGCGATAGCGCATATGGACGCTGGTCGGCGTGCGCAGCTTGAACAGATCGGGCAGATCGATTCTGAGTCGCACGACCCGGTCGAGCAGCTGCAGGCAACGACGTTGCGGCTGCTTTCGCTGCCGAAGGCCACAACGGACGCGTTCCGCGCCATCTCGGACCTAGCGAACCACACCAACCCGATCATGATGGGCGCGGAACTCGGGAACCGGAACCGGAAGGAACTAACGGAGATCTACCGGCTGTGCTGCATCTTGAATCGGGCCAGCCAGGATGATCTTCCGAGCGGCACTGACAGTCTGGTCGTTGTTGCTGACGCGATCGGCCGGCTGGACGACGCGGCGAAACAGACGCTTGATGAGGTGTCGAAACTGTCATGAGTGAGCAAGGGGCAACGTCCCTTGTCGTAACAAAGTTCAACAGGGAAGAGCGCCGTGTTCCGAGCCTTGTTCTTGGTGTCTCTGCTAGCTGCTGCTGCCATCACGGTCGGCTGGTACGCAACGCAAGGAGACGACACAGTCGCCCTTGATGGAGAGAATGCTGCCGAAGATCTCGCGAACCGCTGTGCGGACCTGTCACTTTCTGACGCGTCCGCGACCATCGCAGCGTTACGTGAAGCGGCAGCTCGAGACACCGAGAACGGGCTGGTCATCACCCCGTCAGACGCAGCGGGACAGCTCAGCGAAGCAACTGGCCCTGCAGTGGACTGCATCCGCTCAGCGCGCATCACATTCCAAAGTGCAGATGGGCAACGTTGGACGCTTGACGGCAGCGTCATCGACCGGTTCGTCACCGCTGACGAAGAACAAGCAGCCGGTTTTTTCCGTGTTGTCGGCGGAGGGATCATCGAGGCCACACGCGACTTCATCGATGCAGTAAGGAACCCAGACAACCAGCAGTAACTACACACGTAGAAAGGCAGAGAATGTCTGTTCGACAGCATGTCCGCGATCGTTTCACCACCTTGGTTGGCGACTCTGAGCTGGTGACGGCAACAAACCGCGGATTCGAGTACCAGCCATCTGACGACATCATCGTTGATGTTCGTCTTGATCCAGGTTGCCCCTGGAAGATCAATGTGGAGTTCCTTGACCGGGACCACAGCGAGCACGCGTACGTTCCGTCGCTTGGGATGCCTGCCGAAATCGCAGAAATGATCTACGACCGGGTTGCAGCAATAGCAGCCGTTGGTAACAGCAGCTGAGCGGCCGGGACGTACACACAGCAACGGGGCGTACCAGCCGGGTCTAGCAGGAATTTCAGGTTGTGCGACGACGTCGTCGTGACCGGTGCGTTCCGTTGTCTGCGTCACGTATCCAGCGGGCAACGTCTGCAAGTTCCCAGACGGGGCCGGCACCAAGTACCGCAGCTTCCCGGGGGAAACCTACCGACCGTGACACCTGGGATGCGTAGTGCCGTTCGATACCGCGGCACTCAGCAAATTCTTTGACACCCACAACGGGATACTCGTGGTCGTCGTCGTCGCCCCGGGCCACAACCCTGATGATCTGACCGCCAAGAACCGCAGCTTGCGCTGCAGCTTCCGCGATGGCGTCGGGCAACGCACCGCTGGTTGTTGATGCGACTGCGGCAACAGTTGGGACAGTGCACAGCGGCAGTTCGATGACATCGATCCCGTCCGCACTGGTGGCGTCCGGGTTCTGAATCGTCAAGATGACGTCCATACCTGCTCCTGACTGCGGTATGCACCGTTCCAGCTTCCGCTGTGGTGCAACGCCGGTAACGGTCACCCTTCCCGCGGAACTGTCCACGGGAAACCTTGCGGACAGTGGACGCTTCCGCTCGACCATCTACACCGACAAGGAGAGATCGTGAACCCGCTACCGGTTGTGCCCGCTAGAGGCTGTGACTGCAGCGGCTGCCCGCTGTACATGGGCAACCCGGACGCGACAGAACCGATCTGTTCCGGGCGAAACACTTCCTGTTCGTGGTGTTCGTGCTCGGTACGGAACGCGCACCTTCCACGTGGGCCCGTGACTGACGACGTGGCGTGCCGCACCTGCCCGGTGCGTTGCGGTTCCCGTCCTGACATCGGCACGTGGATGAGGGACGTCGGTGGGACGTTCGAGTTCGATGACATCTCTCTTGGGCAGTTCAGGTGGCCGCTGACTACACCGTTTGTGCCCATCTTGAACGGGTCAGATACCAGCGAGATCCATGACAGGATGGTGTGGCCAGCGTTGGCCGTGACGATCCGACGGATCGTGACGCGCCGCCCCGGGACCAGCGGACCGTTGGCGTTGCAGCAACGCTGGTCTGAACGTGGTGCCCACGACGTGTTGCGCCTTGAAGCAGGTCAACAGGCTGTTCTTGCAGCGTACGGGCCGGATCGGATCATCGAACGGTTATGGTCCCGCCGACATGCCGACGGTCTCCTTGACCGTATCGCTGCGGCGAACTGGGATCTGGTGTGCACCCCCGACTTCTCGATCTACGGCAACCAGCCTCGCGCTGAACATCTGTTCAACATGCGGCGGTCGCTTGTGTTCGCGAGCGAGCTGTCCGACCGGGGCGTGAACGTGGCCCCTGCGCTGTACACGTTCCGGTTGGAAGATCTGGAACGGTGGGCGAACTGGATCGCTGAAACCTCCCCGACGGCACTGTTCCTGCCGCGCCACACCTTGAAAGGGGATAGTGAGTGGCGCGATCTGGGACGCCCACCGCTTGAATATCTCGCTTCACGGATGGACCGTGACGGTGTACACCCCAGGGTGTTCATCACTGGAGTGTCGAACCGCGACCGGGTGGCGGAACTTCGCGCCCTGTTCAGCGACCGGTTGACTCTGGCAAGCCAGCTTCCCCAGCAGCTAGCGGCCAAAGGGTTCCGGATCACTCCATCTGGCCGCCAGAAATCAAGCGCATCACGTGCCGATCTTCTGGCGGCCAACATCCGCTTCTACGCCCGCCAAGCCGCAGGACGGACCCAGATGGACAATTCGCCGGAGCAGACGACCATGAGAACCCCTCAGAAAGTTGCCACATGAACATGCGCGCATTCATGCTGCTGGTTTACAACCCGGAAACTGCGGAAGCGTCCAGGCCTGCTGCAGTGCTGGTTGCAGACCCCACACGGTTGACCATCTCCACCATCTGGGGAGAGCAGTGGGACAGCTGGTTCGACCGGGTTGAAGCCGCGAACAAGGCCGGTGTCACCGTCGACAACGTCGATAGCTGGCTAGAGGACGTGACCAACCCGGTGGCTGCTGCAGCATCAGAGATCGACCAGCACGAGCTTGACAGCGCACTCACCCCATACGAGCAGGCGTCGGAGCTGGTGGAACGCTGGGCACTGTCGGGACGTTAAGTGCAGCCCATCGGGAAGGAACCGGTAGGAGGTGACGTGGTGTTGACTGCAGCAGTTGAACCGCCCTTCACTGAAGACGACGCGAGCGTGAACACTGCGCTGCGCACCGCAGAGATGTTCCCTTCGGTTGAAGCAGCACAGGAAGCCGCTGACGCTGAACTGGGAAACGGGCCGGGGGAGATCGCCGCGGTTGTCGTTGATCTCTCTGGCCGCGGCTACCACTGGCGGGTGTGCCGCACGGTTCGCGCCGCCAACGCCGACGAGTGGATCGTGTCGGTCCGCACCTGGCATGGACGTTGGCTTGCGTTCTCCAGCTACGAGCACGCACTCACGTTTCTGCGGTGCGAACTTGCCGTCATCGGTGTCCGTGACCGCCTTATCGCTGTAGCTGGGCACGCCATCGACGATCCGGGAGGAACGAAACTCGCTGATGCGTCCCAGCTTGCGGCGGTACTTGGCGCCCTCCGGGAGGAACACAACCTTCTGTACCCCGACCTGATCTGAGGGAACGATGGGAAACAAGTCGAAGGCCAAGAGCAACACGCTGGTGTTGGAACCGCCTCCAGATCCGGTCGATGTTGCTGATACCAGCGGCGAGGAAGCTGTCAACGAAGCTCTTGAGTTCGAGGTGCTGCAGGAACTTGGGAAGCTCGACGCTGAGGCGACCTCCGGCGATGTTGTCTTGGTCGGTGACGATGAGGCTGACCTGCTGACGAACTTGGACGACATCCAGCATGCAGTGGACGATTACGCGTCGGTCGACCAGCAGCTGCTCTACCTGCAAACCCACGCTTTGCTGTTCGGTGAGGGCGAGTCGATGCCGGCAGGGCAGGCCCACGCGCTGCTGGCAGAACTCGATGACGCGCCGGACCTTGGCACCGTCGATGAGTTCACCCCGGTTTACGAAGCGCACCTGGCCGGTGTTGAACAGGTCCCGCAGTGGAAACTCGATCAGCTTGAGGCCGCGAAGACCTGGGTTGCGGCACTCAACGACCCGGACCTGTCCCCTGCAGAGAAGTTTGCGGCACTGCAGGTCTACGCCGACGCGGTCCATAACCTGCAAGACGCTGCGGGTGACGAGTGGCCTGGCGAGCTCGCCGCGCTGAAGGCCGACACCAAAGCATTTCTTGAGAACCAGTCCCCCGCGCAACTGCGCGCGATCGCGCACGCGAACGAGGTAGCGCACCCGCTGCTGTTGTCCGGGGGGAACCCGAACGACGTTGACGGTAAGAACGCCCTTGCGGCGGTGCTGGATCCGGCCTATCCGGATGATGCGCCGCACAAAGCGATCATCGCAGCGAAAGCGACGGAGCGTTACAAGGACCTGCAGTCAGGCGCCATCAGCGCGTACAAAGGTGTCACGCTAGACGATGCCCTTGCGGACGACGCTGCTGCAGGGATCAGCGCACCGGCCGACCAGGCCGCAGATGTTGTCGTGGTAGGGCCTGACAAGCTCGAGGAGCTCAAGGCACTGCACCATGCCGGGTACGGGCAGCCCTACGGAGTGCCCGACTCCCAACTGCTCCCGAAGAAGGTGGAGCTGGCGTGGCAGGCACACCAGGCCGTGCCAGTCGATGGGGTCACCGCCGAGGACCTCGCAGAGTTCCCCACGACGGTGTCGCACACACAGAAGTGGCACGTGGAGCACAACCCGGACCTGCTCGACACCTACGCCGACATCACCGGCCACGACGCCAAAACCATCGCGCTGGCGAACCAGGAACAGTTCCACGCGCTGCTGAATCCGGCCACCCCGGCCGATGAGGTCGACAAGATCGTGGCGGCAACTGCCAAGCTCGACGCTGTTCTCACCGAAACGATTCAGCCGCTGTCTGCCAACGTCGAGGCCTGGCAGCACGCCAAGGGCGCCAAACTCGGTGATGGCCTGTCCCACGACGACGCCAAAGCGCTGTTCAACAGCTGGGTCAACTCCAAGGACGCACTAAAGGAGATCCCGACGGGGGTGCCACCGACGCTGCACCCGGAGGTCGGTGACCAGTGGGTCAAGGCGATCGGCGGGAAGTACCAATCGATCTACCACATGGCTGGAACCGGGGCGATCGCACCGTACGCAAGCGACCTGCGCGCCTGGATGAAGAACCAGTCGCTCGGCCCGCTTCGTTCGCTTGCAGCCGAGCTTGGGATGGGTGACGCCGCGAAGCCACCTACGACCCGTGCGCAGGTCCAGAACTGGATGATCGCGCACGCCCAAGGCAAGACCGTCAGCGCGGACAACTGGAAAGCAGTCGCTGAAGCGAAACAGGCCGCTCCCCCAACTCCGAAAGCTCCTACCGCTGCACCGTCGGCTGGGGCTGCGGCCAGCGCCGCAACGAAGGCGAAGGCCCCGTCGGTCACCAAACCGGTCGTGACCTCAGCGCAAGCGGTCGGCCAGTCCATCAAGCACGTGCCGTTCGCCAAGCAACTAGACGACCTCGAGGGGCTGCTGAAGCAGGCGCAGGGCGCCGCAACGGACGTGCCGTCCCGCGCCGAAGCGCAGGTGTCAGCCGCCGGTCTCGTTGCCGACGACACGGGCAACGTCTCCGGCGGGGCACACACGAAGCACGGATGGCGCGACCCCGACACCGGCCGCCGCTACTTCGCAAAAAACTACCAGGGGTCCGGCAGGCTGGCCCGCATCATGCCAGAGGTCGTTGCGTCCGAGGTCAAGGAAGAGATCGGGATCCCGACGATCCCGTGCTACCACCACAAGGTCAACGGTGAGGACGTCGCGCTGCAGCCCAAGATCGAGGGGGCGCAGGCCCTGACCGCAGAACCGAACGTGAAAGCACTGTCGCAAACCGACATCGATCAGATCGTGCGTAACCAGATCGGCGACTGGCTGATAGGTGATCACGACGCCCACGGAGAGAACTGGGTTCGGACCCCATCTGGAACGCTGATGCGCTGCGACCTTGGGACCGCATGGAAGTACGCCGGGGCAGACAAACTCGACCTGGGCTACACGGCCCCGCAGGCCCCCACATCCGGCAAAACGGTGTTCCAGCACGTCATGCACGCCCAGCAGAACGGCGGGCTGGCTGACGGCGTGAAGGTCAACCCCAACGTCGCAGCCGGGGTGATATCTAAGGTCGACAAGCTGCCGCCCACCAAGTTCAGAGAGATGCTGCGTCCAGTTGCAGAAGCCGGCGCAGCAAGCAACGGAACACAGTGGCGCCCCCGTATGCGCAAAGCCGCCGCCCAGAAGCACGGCATCCCGGAATCGCAGGTGACCGACGCCCAGACTGCGGAGGCGTTCCTGGACCATGCGGAGGAGCGCCGCAAAGCAACCCGTGACGGGTTCCACAAGCTGTTCTCCGACGTTGGCCTAGACGCCGCAGCGCTGCGCTACATCGATTGACCTCCGGTAGACGCTGCGGGTTCCCGCCTTCAGGTGGGAGGAAGGCGTAGGCGGTTCGTTCTCGCTGGTAGGGAAGGTCTAGGTAGCGAGAACGAGGAGATGGTTTTGCCGCTAACGCTGTCGGTGGTGTGCGACGCCCCGTTGGGTGTAGGCAAGACGTGCACCAAGAAGACCAAAGACCCGTCGGGCCGTTGCCATCTACATCTCAACGTTCCGGATACTGCTACGGCTGCAACGAACGGCCAGCAGCAGTGTGCAGCGTCCGTTGCGTCTGCGGCGGCGTTCCAGCAGGAACCGGTCGATACAGACGCGCCGGTGGCGTGGTTGCCCGAAGATGGTGTGCCGAAAGGCCATCCGGCTGGCACAACGGTGCTGGTCGCTGACGGGGATGTGGAGGACTCCACGGTCGTAGCGATGCACTACCTCGACCCGGCAGGTGGCGAGGGGGCTGAGGCGCTGCATCTGAAGCTGACCCCTGAAGCTGAAGACCGGATGCTGGACGCACTGGGGCTGACCGGTACCCACACGAAACTGGTGACCAAGGGCGTGGAGAAGCATGGTCCGCACCAGCTGGACAACGAGCACGGCCTATTTTCCAAGACCGCTCAGATCGCGAAGTCGTACAACTCGCGGGTGAAGCAAGAGCAGGATCTGTCGCAGATCCAGGAGATCAACGGCCCGCGGCTTGAGGAGCTGAAGGCCACGCTCGCGGGGCTTGAGAGCAAAGTTGGGGACGACCCCGCCGCACAGAAGATGCTGTCGTGGTACCAGGGCCAGTACCAGTTTCTGCATGACAAGGTGTACGCGACAGAGCCACCGCTGCCGTATCTCGAGGGCGGCAAGATCTCCCCTGACCTGGAGCAGTGGTCGGGGGCCTACACAGAGATGGTCACCGAAGAGGTTCCGGTCGATAACCCGGATCTGGACCAGGCGGCGCTGCCGACCATGGAGGTGGAAGGCAAGCGGCTGAGCGCCCACCTCGACCATGAGGGCCGCTCAACGTGGAAGCGCGGCGCGATGTCGAAAGGTGATTGCCCGCCCAAGATGTGGAAAATCGATCTGGGGGACGGCTACCAGGCGCTGTACTACCCGACGAAGCTCGCAAACAACAAGGGGTATGCGTGGCGGCGGCGGATGACGGTGGTCGCACCCACTGGCGGCGATGCCGCGTCGGCACTAGAACGTCTTGACCGGCTGCACATCTCCGGTGAGCCGATGCGCGGCACCCAGGCCGAGTACACCTATCTCGAACGCAACCTGTATGCCGCAGGGGCGCTGGACCATCCGCAGGTACAGAAAGCCCGGGTGGAAGCAGCCGATTTCGCGCAAGCGCTCGCGAAAGAACGCGTGATGGAACGTGCGTCTGAGACGGCCGGGATGGACCAGCAGCAGACCCGCGAGTGGCTGCGCAAGCAGCGGCTCGCCGCCGAGTCGGAGGCGCTGCCGTTCCGGGCCCGTAGGCTGCGGGACGCAGCTGCGTCGGTGTTCAACTACCCGTCGGGTGAGGCGCTGGCCAAGGACCCGTCTTACGAGCCGTCGCCGGTGCTGACGGGCACCGGGGTGACCTGGCGCCGGTTCGCAACGACGCCGGGGGCTGCGCCGGTGCCGAAGACCGTGCGCTACACCCACTCGGGGAAATCCGCCAACTTGGTGGCGGTCATCAAAGCTGGGGGGCTGCTGCCCACGGTTCGGCGGCGGCAAGCCGGGTTCGCGCCCGGGCAAGGCCAGTCGGAGGCCGCAGATGTGAAGTCGGGTGGGGCCTCGTCAGTGTTCACTCATATGCAGACAGTAGCGGGGGGTTCGAAACCGTCTGGTAGCGGTTCTGGTGAGTTCAGGATGATCTGGGAGGGTGAGCAGGCAGAAGCCATGTCGCAGCGGGCGGACTGGTACGCCACTCCTGGGGACAACTGGGGGGCGCTGAACCCGCAGGACACGCATTACACGACAAAGGTCACACGCAAGACCGACGCGATCTCGAACTGGGCTGGCGGCCAGGTGATGTTCGAGGGTTCGATCGGGATGCGGGCGCACGCGCCAACCTGGATCATGACAGGGTCGGCGTCACGGCCGGCGGTGATCCAGGCGTTCAAGGAACAGGGCCTTGGGGCGCTGCCGGACGGACGCAAAATCGAAGATGTCGTCATCTGAGTTGCACACCACACCAACATTCGCTAGCCTTCATAGCAGTAGATGAAGGTAGGGTAGATGGCAACCAACCGCACCACCCGCACCAGCAACCCCCGTGCGGCACTCCAGCGCGTCTCCCACCTCGCTGGACGCCCCATCGCCACCATCGACATGGACGGCACCTGCTACGACCCGTGGTCCTGCTGCGGCATCGCCGGCAACTTCCAGTCCTCCCCCACCTGCACCCACATCCGCGCCGACACCCTCAACGACATCGAAACGACCCTTGCCGCCACCGGCGCCACCCCCGTCGTCCTGTCCTACCGCATGGGATTGACCGCCACGACCATCGCATGGCTCGCTGACATCAACGTCGCCGTCGCCGGGCACACCGACCACCAACTCAACAACCCGCGGTTCACCATCGAAGCGATGTTCACCCCCGGCGCCAACACCGACATCAGCGCCCTGGCCGCACCCCGCACCACCGGCACCGGACAAACCCGGTTCAAAACCGCCACCGTTGAAGCGCTCCGCGACCACCTCGGATGCACCCTTGCCGCATCCTGGGACGACAACGCCGAAGTCGTCAACGGGCTCACCACCTCAGGTGTAGCCCGCGCCACCCTGGTCCCCCACAAGGTCACGATCGCCCCCCACGAGTTCGCTGCCGGCTACCTCGGCGCCCCCAAGCTGCCGCCCCGCCCGCCCACACCCATCGCACCCGCCAGCACCAACCAGCTCCACCTTGACCTCACAAGCCCCGGCATGTGCGAATGGTGCGGCCAACCATCCTGGGACGACTGGCTCTGCACCCTATGCGCCGACGCAGACACCCCAACGCAGCCCGAACCTGAGTACCGCATCGGCGACACCGTGGTGTTCCTTGACCACGATGCAGCGTCGGCGTACGACCACACAAACCCGGACGACACCTTCACCATCGTGTCTTTCGACGAGTTCGACGGCCTCGTGATCCGAAACGATGACACCGGTGAACTGCTCTGGGTCTGCGAACACGACGTCTGCTAAGCGCTGTCCCGCGCTCCCATCTTCGTACCGACAACGGACGCAACCGCAGCGTGCCTCCCGAGACGGTTCGCATTACGCACCGAATGCAAGCGCGCCCGCAGCCACGCGCAGGCGCGCGCCGTCCAGCGCTGCAACGCGCACTTCACCGTCCCAGCCGGCACCTCTTCAACAGGCCCACGAACATGGCCGCCGCCAGCCACACAACTCCAACTGCCACTGCAGCCCCTACCGACCGCAAGGCGGCAACGGAAACAACCCCAATCGTTGACACCTCAACACCCCACAGCCACGCAGGGATGGGTTGGCCGCAGCAGGCCGCGTGTCCCCGCAACACAACCCAGGACACCCCCGGCACGTTGTGCCGCCACCGTATCGGTTGCCCACAGACGCAGCGTGATTGCCCACCAAGCCGTTCCCCACGCGGAACCCGATCGATGACCACCGCCACGAACGACGCGAAACAGCCGGCATAGGCGGCAGCGAACAGGACAACAATCGGCTGGGGCATGACCCGCACAGTCGCCATGGACACCGAACCGTCCACACCTGCGCTCGAACACGGACCCAAGACAGACGGGACGTTGACACAGCCGACCGTGCCCATGAGCTACCTGGAGAGCGAAGTGGACGACAATCTGCGGGCACGGCTGGCACGACGCGACGAACTTCGCGCTGCAGTCAAGGACGCAACAGCTTCAGCAGCGCGGGCAACAAGCTCTGCGGAACACCTCGACAAAGAGGCTTTGCAGGCCACTGTCGAAGTAGCGAACCTAGAAGCCGAACTCGACGACCTTGCAACCGAACTCGAAACCGTAGAAGCCGCAACGTCGTCCGCTGACGCGCAGATCGATGAGCTCCGGACCGAACGGAACCGGCTCATTACCGAACGGGAACGGCTCACCACCCGAAAGAACCGGGCGCTGGAAGAGATCGGGCGAGCTGAACGCCGCAGAGACGAAAGCCGCCGCAAACTACGAACCCTCGATCAAGAGGTGTCGCGGCTCACCGCAGAGATGGACGCGGTCAGCTCCAAACTTGACGAAGCTGCAGCCGCATTCTCTGCAGCAGATGACGAAGCAACAACCGCAGCAACCGATCTGATGCTCCAAGAACGCGAGCGGGATGAACTTCGCGAACGTCTCGCTGCGACAACCACCGAGATCGACACGCTCGAAACCTCTCGTGATACCGCCACGCAACGCCAGCGTGACGCTGTTGCCGCCCTTGCGGAACTCACCAAAGAAGTTGAACAGCTCGAACAGCGCGAACTTGCACACACCATCCTCCGAGAGGACCTGCTGTCCGAAGCTCAAACCGCACGCGAAGCTGCCGAAGCGGCACAAGCCGAACTTGACGATCGCGCCCATCAACGCGACCAGCTGCAGCAGCAAGTAGATGAGCTTGCCGACAGCATCCAGCAGCAGCGTGACACCGTCACAGAACTACAGCAGCAGCTTGCAGAACACGAGGCAGCGCATCCCTTGGCGGAACTGACCGCCGAGGTCGAGGAGCTCGAACAGCAACGTGACCACTATCTCGCTGAACAGAAAACAGCCGAGGGTCGCGTCAACGCCTGCAAGCAACAGCTCAAGGAGCAGCACGACCGCATCGCAGACCTACGTCGACGGCACGAATCCGCAACAGAAGACGCAGAAACAGCGGACGTGCGCGCACGTGAACTCCACGAAGAAGCGGACGCTCTCGACGCCGAAATTGCCCCGCTGGCACAAGCGTCCACAGACCTTGAAGCGTCCGTCGAAGCGCTTGAACGTTCCGTTGAACCGATGCGCAACCTGTTGGGTGACGCACAGGCCCGCGTCGATGAACTCACTGAACAACGAGAACAGCTCGATGAACACATCGAACAGCTCACGTTGCAACAAGCGGAACTCACCACGCTGTCAGCAACGTTCGAAGAACGCAAAGCCGACCTTGCACAGCAACAAGATGAGCTTCGCAGCAGCATCGAAACAGCGCAACAGACCCACGAGCAACTCACCGATGCGCTAACCCAACTGCAACGCAGAACCACCGAACTCGACGCTGCGGTCGAACGTGACGCCGAAACGGTTGCTGCGCTAGCGGAAGAACACGAACAGGCCGTTGCCAGCCGCGATGATGTTGCCGAAAAGCACGCACAATCACAGCAGCAGGCTGATGCGCTCGAAGCCGAACGTGACCAGCTCCAGCAGCACCAGGCCACACTGTCCAACCAGATCAACGAGTTCCGGGCAGAACTCGACCGTCTTCGATCGCGGCAGCAACGAGCCGAAGCTGCACGGCAACGGTTCACCGTCGAGATCGCTGAACTTGAGGCCGATACCCAACAAAGCGCAGCCGCACGCGAACGCGCATCGGAAGAAAGCGCACGGCTGGCAACCAAGGTCGAACAGACCGAACAGGACGTGGCTTCGCTCCAGGCGCGCGCCAACCAGCAGCGCACAGAACGGGCCCGGATCGACCATGACCGGGTCGAACTCGAGGAACGAACCGTATCGCTCGCTGAACAGCTCGAGCGTGCACGAGTCAGTAAGGCCCGACATCTTGAACTCGTAGCATCCCAAACTGCCGACGTTGGTGCACTGGCGTCACGGCGAGATGACCTGCAGGACAAAGTCGCAGCCGCAACCAGCGAACTGGAACGCGCCCGCCAGTCGTTCGCAACGGTTTCGGCCTCGAAGAACACGCTGGAACGCGAAGTCGATGAGTTCACCACGGAGCGTGCAGACACCGAGTCAGAACACGCAACTGCCGTGTCGAACATCCAGCGGCTATCTGACGAGATCGAGGAACTGACCACACGCCGCTCTGAACTCAACGAACTGCTACGCCGTCGGCAAACACAGCTATCGGAACTGTCCGCAGAAACCGACCGGATCGCAGACCGGCACACCCGACTTGTTGCCGAAGTCGAAGATCTAGCGACAGCAGCAGAGCAAGAAGACGCCGGCAGCGTTGAACTACAACGGCGGCGCCGCAAACTTGCCGCCGAACTGTACGTCCTTGCCGACGACCTTGGAGTTTCCATCGCTGCGAAACACAGCGGTGAACACAGCAGCAGCCCCGACGACCAACGCGACACCGAACCGTTCGACACTGACACCGACGATACGGTGACAGTGCAGATTGTTGCTGACCCGGACATCGTTGCTGCACAAAGCAGCGCAGCAGACATCGGGTCGCTCGTCGATGATGACCCGTTCGACAACGACGTGGAGGACTACGACTACGCAGCAGCAGCCCAGTACGCCCTCGCGTCAAGCAACACCGAACCAGACGTAGCAACAGACGCACCTGACAGCGATCTGTTCAGCGATTTCGATCTTGACGGCAGCGAAGCGGAAAGCCCTGAGTTGACAACGATGCAGGCCTCTGTGCCACAGCCACAAGCCGGCACTGCCCCGACAGAGATCACAGTTCCGAACGGGCTTGGTGGTTGGCGCCGCCCCGTATCGCTGGCGAGTTGAACAGCCCAGCAGGTCTTGCCTCTTGATGTATCAGTAGCTGTAGTGGCCGTGCGTTGCCGCTGTGCGCACCCCATCGTCCGGATGCCGGGCAAGAAGGTCTCGGAGTTCCGGCTCGCTGGTGTTCCCAGCCAGGATCCGTAACGTCGCAACATCATGGCTGTACACGAGGATGCGCTGTTCGTCGGGCGTGAGATCCGCCCTGCGGGCAAGACGGCGGGCCACCTCCCCCGCTTCATCAGGTTGCAGAAGGGCGCGACGGGCCTCTCCTTCCAACGAGTCGCGGCCAGCGAGGTTCGCACGAACAAGCGACTGGTTGTCTGCTGCCAAGATGTCAGCAACCCAGCTGGGAAGGTCCGGCTCGTTTGCAAGCAAGATCCGCTGTGCAGGTTCGCCATCAGTTGCAAGAAGGCGCCAGCATTCGTCGCAGATACCGCCAGGCTGTGCCGGGCTGATTCGGGCCCAACACGTTGCCTCGCCCGCAGGGTCGACAGCGTCACACCTCAGGCCGTCAAACCGTCCGATGAGAGCACTCAGCATCTGGTCATCTCCCGGTCAAGACTGGTCCCGTGCCGGTAGCTACCGGCACGGCTTCTACCGGCAGATTCAGCGCAGCTCTTGCTGGCGCATCAGCGCGAACGCCTCCTCGCCCAGCGCCGTTGGTGTTGGCGCGCCGCCGCACTTCCGCCTCACCTTCAGGGCACATCGTCACGAACGGGCACCAGCCGCAGAGCGGACCTGGGGACGGCCGGTATCGCAAACCGGCGTCGTGCCGGTTACGCATCTCAGCCCAGGTTCGCTCAACCTGGGTTTCGAACGCGTCGATCTGCTCGCTGGTGATCGTTGCAAGGTCCGCCTGCTTGTTCCCGAGGTAGAGAAGCAGCCCCCGTGTTGGTACAGCCTGCAGCACTGCCCTGATCAGCATCGCGTAGAAGACCAACTGCTGCCGGCCCTTCCCATCATCGAAGGCGCGGTCCGGTGCTTTCCCCGTCTTGTAGTCCACTGGCATCAGCTCGCCGGTGGGTAGCCGGTCAAGCCGGTCGATGATGCCACGTACCGGCACAGAACCGCTGGGAGCCTTCAAGGTGTGGCTGATAGCCAATTCCACGTTCGCTACGTCAACGGCAGCAGGGTTCTTCGACATCTCGAAGTAAGCAGCGACACCTGCAGTTGTCCGCATGATCAGTTCGACCGGGTCAGGATCGACCTCCAACGTTTCGGTTGCTGCTGCCACGATGTGTCCATCGTTTTTCGCTGCGCCGGCTAGTTCGGCCACTGCAGCGCGGTCGATCGTGTGGGGCTGCGGGGACGGGTCTATCTGGTCGTGGTACTCGGCAACAACGGTGAGGAGCGTCTGCAGCAGCGCACTGTTGGTCGCGAGCGCGTATCGGAGTTGCCTTTTCGGCCCCGGTTCGCTCATCACGAGCTCAAGAACACGATGCACGTGGGTTCCCACGATGGTGGCGATCGACCCGACCGTCGGGATGCGAACCACCTTCTCGTACGCCCACCGGACCTGGCACTGCTGCCAAGTTGCCATCGACGATGGAGAAAGACCGGACGGGAATGCGATGTTTCTGTCGTGGTTCTCCGGGAGAGCCAGCGGCCTGTCTGGTGCGAGGTCAGCGTTCATGACGAACCCTTCTTGCAAGTTCACGCACGTAGGACCACGGCGATCTCGCACGTTCGCTGTTTGCTGGAACCACGTTCGTGCCAGACACCGAGTCGTGCAGCGGGCGTGGACGGTAACTGCCAGTTGCCACAGCGAAGACGATCTGTGTTGGAAGGAACATCAGCAGCGGTTGCGCTGCTCTGCGTGCGATGATGTGCCGTGTTCGAAGCGGTGTATCGCGGCTGCTGACAACCTCGATCCCGACAACGCGTTTCCCCCATGTTTGGCCCATGACTGCCTCAGCAACAACGATGTAGGCGATTTGAACCGTGATGATCGCCCAGCCAAGCGTCTGGAACGTTGCCACGTAGCTATCTGGCGTCCAGTTGTAGTTCGCCCACAGCGCAGCTCCGGCATAGGCCAGACCGAAGTGTGTTCCTTCCCCCACAGCCCATAGGCTGACAAGGTCGATAACCGTAGCGGACGCACGGTCCCGGAATCGGGCGTCTGCTCGCCGCAGTTCGGTGCCCATCACACGCTCCGGATGAACAGCAGAACGGTAGCTACGGTCAGTACCGCACCCACGACGTTCTCTGCAGGTGATCCGGTCCGAAACAGCGGGATCGCGAATCGGCGGCGGGAGAACGGTGCAAGAAGTGGCACGCCGGACGGTGTTAGGAGGTCTCCGGGGACGGTGTGGAGCAACACCCCGACGGTGAGTGCTGGGACAAGCCAGCTGTCGTAGGCCAACACCTCGTTGTGGATGGCCCACCAGAGCGCAACGGCGATCATCGCACCTGTGCTGCTCGAGATGAACACCGGAAGGCGGCGTGCCAGCAGTGGGATGGCTACAGCGACCGGTATGGACGCCCACAATGCCGCCGCGCTCGCACCCCACCAGGCTGTGGAACCCCAAGCAACCGCACCGACAAGGGCAACGAACGCCAGCGAGTGGGTGAGCATCCGGTGCCCGCCAGCGGCAGCAGACACCCCGGTGGAAGCCAGCCGGGACACCGGCCCGAACGATCGGGAAACGGTCGAGCCGGGATGGTCGATGTCGGGGGCGAGTGCTGCGCCAGCAGCGACCACCGTCGAGGTTGCAAGTTCCGTGGACGTCATTGCGGGCGCGACTGCGGGTGCCACTGCAAGCCAGCCGGCAGCGCCACATATCGCATGAGTCACTGCCAGCATGAAGGCCTCCTTTCCCTGCATGGTCGCCCGATATTGAGGCCTGTCATGCTGTTGCGGCAGATAGTGGGGCCAGCAGTTCAGACACCTGCAGCCACGTGTCAACCTGTCCGGCGGGAAGTTGGGCGCGCTGGGTGTGTAGCCGGTGTTCTTCTCCAGCGTCCCGCACGATGGTTGCGTGACCGGTGTGGCGGGACAGGCCGACGCACAGCCGCCCGAGGTCGAGGTGGAAGGTGGCGTTGATGGCTTGGTTGCCCGCGAGCGGGGACACGACCACGGTTGCGATGTACTCGGCGCCTTGATGGGAGTTCATCGTGTTGACCGCAACGCCCGGCAGGTCTGACAAGCGGGCAGCAAGGGCGTTGACCTGCACGGTGTTGGCCACGACCACGGCCACGTCGCGCTGCTTGAGCGGGCGGACGGCGCCGTGCTCGTCGCGGTAGAGGCCGTGGGCCAGCAGCGTCCGGACCCGCTGCTCCGCAGCACCCATCAGCGCCGGGTCGGTGGGTGACGACGCCGCGTCGACGGTCCACACGCCAAGCTCAGGGAGATCCGCACCGCCGATGGTGATGGCACGATCAGGGCGGCACGAACCGAACGGAAAGTCGTACAGCGGCTGTAGCAGCGCGGTGGTAGCCGGTCCACACCGCCAGGTGTTCGGCAGGGTGAACACGGTCACATGGTCGCCGTGACGGTGCAGCAGACCCGAAGGTGCGGGTACGTGCGGGCCATCAGCAAGCGCAGCCCACCGGGACGTGTCGCCGGTGACGACCGGGTCGATCTGGCCGGGGTCGCCGACAGCGAGCAGTTGGGTGCCGAGCTGAGCGATGGACAGCAGGTCACCGTAGGTCAACTGCCACGCTTCATCGATGGCGAGCAGGTCGAATGGCGCCTCGTCGCGGCGCTGGTACAGCAGCTTCGCGGACGTGGCGACCACGATGCCTTCGGGGGTGCCGGGGATGCGGTAGTCGTACTTGACGTTGTCGGGCAGCCCCACAGGCTTGGCGCGGGCGTTCGATGACCCGACGAGGGTGACGGTGGCGGCGGGCGCCATCTGTGCGATGCGGGTCGCGAGGTCGCGGGCCTGCAGGGTGGTCTGGCAGGCCACGCCGATGGTCAGGCCGGCCCGGACCTGCAGGTGCGACACCACGATCGCGAGCAACCGTGATTTGCCTGCGCCGGGAGGGGACTTGACGACCACGGCAGGGTCGCCGGACCACACGGCCGCAAGCGTCAGGGTCGACACCTGCCCGAAATCGAGGGCAGGAAGGCCTGGCGGCGGAGTCGGGGCGTCTGTGGGTGCGGGCGCGGGCGGTGCGGCCGTAATGTGCGCGCCGGCGGTGTTGGCCTTGGCGACGGTCAGCATGTGGGGTCCTCACAACACAAGGCGTCTACTGCTAGGGACAGTAGCGCACAGGTGTGACATGGTGACGCCACACCTTGGACTTCCCTAACAGGCCGCTCAGCCGTGCGCCGCGACCAGCACATCCAGTGGCACGTCCCGGCCTGCACGCACCGGCGGCTCCGCACCCTGTCGGGTCCAGTGCGGCATCGACAGGTTCAACTCCACCGTCTGCCGCTTGCGGATCTGCTGCGCCGAGGTGACCTCGTCCGGTAGTAGCAATGCGTCGTCACCGACCACGAACATCGCAAGCAGCCCCGCCTTCGAACGGCTCAGGGGCTTGACGACCATCGTGATCTCACCGGACGCGGCATCTACCTCGATGGACTCCGCGACCACCACAAGCCCGAGCCTGCGGCCCTCCGCATCCGACCGGAACCCAACCAGTTGCAACGGACGGCCTGGCTTCAACTTACAGTCGGTCTGCACCGACCGGACCTTCGCCGTTGCCCCCACATGGGTGACCACACCCCGAACCGCAGTGCCGTCCCACCGGCCCCGCGCCTGCCACGCCGGGTCGTTCAGCAACTGCCGCTCACGAACCTCCGCAGACGACGACCGGGTCAGTAGCCCCAGCACTTGCCCGCGTTGCGAGTCCCCAACGTTCCACTCGTGGCCCTTACCAACCGCACGGCCTAACTGTGTCCACGCCCAGCGGTCATCACCGTTGATCCCGCCGTTCTCGTCCACCACCCCGGGCAGCGGCGTCCCGTCACGCAGCAGCGCGACGACCTGCAGGACCGCGTCGGTCCCGGTGGCGTCCACTCCCAGCCAGTCACACCACACGTCCATACGGCGTTCCCGGTCCGGGTGCTCGCCGGTCACCCAGCGGGTCTGGCACGCCTTCGGAACCACAATAGCGGCCTGGGTGTCGGGGTGATCGAGCCGCTGCAGCCACCAAGACAGCAGCGCTCCCACCTGCCGCAACGCCGGGTCTGATGTCGGGACCTTCGCGGCCAGGCCCAGCGCGCGGCGCAGCACCGCACGTTCAGCCACGGCAACGGTGCGCATCGGCCGGTCCGAGTCCGACGTTTCGCGAGGCACCAGCGGCACCAGCGGCGCCAGGCCCTGAACGCCGGACCCGGTCTGCGGAGCTTGCCCCGGAAACTGGACCGTAACCGTGCCGTCCGCGGTCACATCAAGGGCGACCAGCGGCGCGGCCGCAACCAGCGGCGTGTGCTCCAAACGCGGCTGGACCGTCCCGGTGGTGGCGGCACGCAGGCGGGCACCAAGGTCAAAGATCGCGGTGGAGCTCACGCTGCACCTCCTATGGACGCATCGACGGCAAGCGCTGCGAACGGGTCCTGCACGACCGTGACGGCCTTCTCAGCGTTCTCTGCAGCTGTCCAGCCGTCAGTGAGAGCCTGAGCGACGGTGGTGTGTTCACCGTCGGTCGGGGGCGTGTCAGTACCGGACGCGTAGGCGACCGCCTGGTCGTAGGACAGCCCGGTGATGCGGGCCACATAGTCGGGGAGGGACGGCACGGTGAGAGCTCTCCATCTGCTGGTTGCTGGACATCTGCTGATTGCGGGACCTGCTGGTTGCGGGACCAGTGAGCATCATGCCTGCGGGGTGTGACATCGCGACCCCGGGGTAGAGGCCGCAGGCTCCCACCTTCAGGTGGGGAGGAATTCATATGCCGACGAGCTGTGCCGTCAGGCCGCCAGGTCGGCCAGCAGCGCGTCCAGGTCGTCATCGTCGCCATGCAGGGTGGCCATCGCGATGAGGCGTTCCACCAGCCGGCGCATCACGGTCGCTTCCACCGTGTCGTCGGCGTACAGGTACAGGGCCGGGGCACGCTGCCCGTCACGCTGCGCACGGCCTTCGAGCTGCCGGGCCTGCAGCACCGACGGCCGCGGGTCTGCCACGACCGTGACGCGCGGCACCCCGTTCGCGCCGCGCTCCGACGCGTGCAGGTTCACCCCCTCGGTCAGCGTGTGCACGATGACCTGCGCTTGCCCCGTCTGGAACGCGACCCGTTCGTGTTCCCGGTCTGCCGGCGGCATCGACCCGTCGATCGACACGACCGTGACCCCACGGCCGCTCAACTGGTCGACCAGGTCATCGAGGGTCTCAAGGAACGCGACCGACACCACCGGCTGGAACCCGTCCTCGACCAGATCAACGATGGTCTGCACCGCCGCACCGGCCTTCAGCAGCGACGCTTTCTGCCGGAACCGCAACGTCGCAGCGAACCCGCCCGCAGGGTCGCCGCCCTGCCGTGCCAGCCGCAGCTCCCGACGGAACGCCGTCCACGCCTCGTCGTACAGCCGCCGCTGGTCGCCGTCGAGCTCCACGGGGCGCAGCACCCGGTCCTGTTCCGGCCAGCCGGCCAGTTCCGTGGGGCGGCGCCGCAACCCGACCGGGACGCGGGTGCCGTCCGGGGGCGGGTCGAACAGCAGGCCTCGCAGCCGGTCCAGATCGGCTGGCTGCTCGTCCCACGTCCACTTCCCGAACTCGCCGCGCTCGACCGCGAACCCTTGGGACTGGGCCCACGCCTCGAACTCCGCAAGGTCGGACGCTCGCGCGCCCGTGACGTGCGCCAGCGTGGGCGACAGGTATGAGAGCTCCAGCGGGTTCGATCCGAGCGTGGCGGACATCGCGACGACGAACGCGCCCTTGGATAGGGTGCGGGCCGCCCGGGTTCGCTGCGCCGTCGGCGTCTTCAGTCGATGACTTTCATCTACTATCACTACATCCCATGATACTGTGGGGCGCCCTTGGTCGACGATCCGTTTGTTCCGGGTCTTCGTGGTCTTGGCGGCATGTGCGGCCGGAGGCACGGTCAGCAGCTGCTTGAGCGAGTCGGTCGACACGACACACCAGCGTCGCCCACCGGTCCCGAACCGCGTCAGCGTGTCACGCCACGCCGGGATGACCGACAGCGGCGCAATCACCAGCACGGTGCGCATCGACGGCGGCAGTGACTGCACCCCCGCGATCGCGGACAGGGTCTTGCCCAGCCCGAGGTCATCGGCCAACACCCACTGCGGCCGGCCAAGCTGATGTGCGGCAACCATCTGCGCGGCCGCTTCGACCTGGTGGGGCCGCAGCGTGAACGACCCGTCACCAGGCATGTCCGGCCACTGCCCCGACTCCTCTGAGGCCTGCCACGCCGGCCATGAGAACGGCGTCGGCAGCCACCCCGTTAGGGTGTCGGGCAGTTCGGTCCCGACGTACACGTGGCAGCGCCGCACGCCGTCCCAGCGGGCCCCGAGGTACGTGGCGGCCTGGCGGGCCTCGAACGGCACCTGCAGCGCCCACAAGCGCTCTCCGGGGCCCGGACGGACCGGCCCGGACGGTGCAGCACGTCCGGTGGTCTTGCGGCGGGTGGTCTTGCGGCGGGTCGCCACGACACGCTCCTCAACGGTGACCCGCCATGGTCGGCCGGGGCTCGCGCCTGTCCGACGCGAGTGGGGTGACACGCCACCCCGCTGTTATGCGGCGGCGGGCAGGTCGTTGCCGTCACGGTCCACCGCGATCTTGACGACCGTGGCCCACTCCGGGCATCCCTTCGCGGCACTGTCGAGGCTGGCGGCGTCACCGATGATGCCGATGATCAGCCGCATACCCTTCGGCGGACGCTGCTCAGGCCACGGGGTGTACCCGTCGGTCAGGACCAGGCACATCGCCGGGGCGTTCCGCAACTCGGACACGGCCTGGATACCGACCCGCATGTCGGTGCCGCCACCACCGCCAATCACGATGCGGCTGGCGTCGGTCACGGGCTGCGGGGCACCGTGGGTCGCAGCGTCCACGGTCAGGACCATGTGCTCGCGGCCGCGCAGACCGGCCCGCCGGATGATGCCCTGGACCTCCTCCAACGCGACCTGGACCTGCTGGTCCGACATCGACCCGGACGTGTCGATCACGGTGCCCAGCGACGGCTTCGGACGGACGTTGCCCGGCAGCACGACCCCGGGCAACCGGCGGCTGGACCGCCGCCGGTAGGAGGTGTCAACTCGGCCGGCAACCAGCGTGGCGTTACGCGAGATTGCGGACTGCAGGACCTGTTGCCACGGCACTGGGGTCGGTGCGAGGGTGGCGTCAGCCCAGCGGCGCCACGACCCGGGCACGGTTCCGCGGCCCTTCCCACCGGAAAACTGGCGGACATCTTCGGCGACCTTGCGGCGCAGCAGGTCTGCGTCAGCGTCGGACAGGCCGGGGGTTGTGCCCGCAATGGTCGGGTCGTCCTGCTCGACGGGTGCAGCCATGCCACCGGAACCGGACCCGCAGCCACCGTCCCAGCCGCCCTGCCCGTCGCCCTGGCCCTGCCCGTCGCCCTGGCCCTGCCCGTCGCCCTGGCCCTGCCCGTCGCCCTGGCCCTGCCCGTCGCCCTGGCCGTCACCAGGCTGGCCCTGGCTCTGGTTGCCAGACTGCGGCGGCTGCTGCGCCACCAGCTGGTCGTAGATCGCCTCCGCCGTCAACCCGGACGGCACCCCCAACGCCTGCGACGTGATTCCCTCGGGTAACGGCAGGCCCATGTCGAGCAGGTCATCGTTGATGCCCGCGTCGGCGCTCGCGTTCCACAGGGTGTGTTCGGTGACGCCGTGCGCCGCAGCGCGACCGTGGTGGTCACGCAGCAGGTGCGACACCTCGTGGATCAGTACACCAGCCTGATGCTCCGGGGACCACACTTCGAACTGGGCCGGGTCCACGTAGCAGCGCCAGTGCGCATCGACCGCGAACGTGCCCAGCCCGTCCTCTGCGACCGGCTGCAGCGACAGCAGCGCGGACGTCAGGTACGGCGCCGCTTCCTGCGCGCGCAACTGCATCGCGTTCCACGCGGTCTGCTCTGTCGGGGTGAACTGACGGCCCATCGGTGCGCTCCTGATCTGCTGGACCCAGTGTGCATCAGACCTGCGACATGGTGGCATGGAGTCCCTTAGCTCCCTCGCCCACCCGAAGATGGGGAGAAAGCCAAGCCAGGTCGATGATGTCACAGCGCTGTGAAACACTCCCTACATGAGATCATTTCAGTAGTCAGTAGCTGATACAGCTGACACATGGGAGTATCTGTAGATGGCAGCCACAAACGCAAACTTCACCGTTCTTCGTGCGGCCCTTGCCGCCAACGTGCCCGTACTGATGTGGGGCGAGCCCGGCATTGGAAAGACCGCTATTGTGGAAAACTTGACCGCGATGGACGGCATGGATCTCGAGGTTGTTATCGGCAGCGTCAGGGACCAGACGGACTTCAATGGGCTTCCTGTGGTGCGCGATGACGGCACCGTTACCCGTTCGCCGGACGATTGGGTACACTCGGTGTTGAAGGCCAAGCGCCCAATTGTTATGCTAGACGAATTGTCTTGCTCGAACCCGTCCGTGCAGGCCGCAATGCTCCGCGTCGTCAGGGAACGAGTCGTTGGGCAGGTGACCCTGCCGGCCAACCTGCGGATGGTTGCCGCAGCTAATGAGGCCGACGTCGCGGCCGATGGGTTCGAGCTTGCCGCGCCCGTCGCCAACCGGTTCCTGCACCTGCAGTGGGAACTGGACCGGGACCGCTACTTCGAGGGCATGCTGTCCGGGTTCGATACCGTGGTCCCCACCGATGCGGACTGCCGCATCATCCGCAACCCCGACGATGACCGCCGTGCGGCCAAGCGCATGCAGGTCGTGTCGTTCCTCATGGCCAAGCCCGCACTCGCGCAGGCCCAGCCCACCGACCCGACCAAGGCCGGGAAGGCGTGGCCGTCATCGCGGACGTGGAACTACCTCGCGGACGTGCTCGCGCACCTGCCCGACGGCGACACGGGCGCGATCCTCGTCGCTGCCGAAGGCCTAGTCGGGAAGGGCGCTGCGGTCGAGTTCGTGACCTACATGAAGCACTACGACCTACCGACCCCTGAGCAGGTGCTGGACGACCCGTCCATCGTGAACTGGAAGGACCGTCCCGACCGCGTCTACACCATCCTCGCGGGCGTGTCCGGCTACACGCTCGCCAAGGGCACCAAGAGCGCGTGGAACGCCGCGATGAAGCTCATGGGCGCTGCTGCTGACGCTGGCCGTGCCGACGCTGCCGCCAGCACCGTATCGAAGCTGTACGCGGGACGCCCCAAGGGCGCAACCCCACCGAAGGGCGTCCTGACCGCGTTCCTACCAACCCTGGTCGCTGCCGGACTGATCGACCCGGACACTATCCCGCAAGCAGCCTGAACCGCAGCCCCGCCCCGGACCGGACCGGCCCGGGGCCCACCAGCCAGAAAAGCACCCTGCAGTAGGACCCCCATGCCAACCGAAGTGAACGACCCCGTAGAGTTCGTGTTCACACGATACGGAAGTGCGGAGCAGTTCCGTGCTGCATGCAAGAGACGTGGTGTCGCTGCACGGCAGTCCCTGGAAACAGTGCTCGTCGGCCGTTCCGATGTCATCTTTGTGCGAGAGTTGGCACGTCACTATCGGGTCAGAGCCATCGACGGCGACCTGCTGGGAGACCCCGGGGATGCGGCCTCGCCACGAAGCTGACACCGGACTAGGAGGCACTGGCGGCAGACGATAGGCAGATGCCAGGACGGCTTGACGAAGAAACCGGATGCGCAAATCCGGCGGGCAGGTTTGTGAGTGTGCACGGATACATGCAAAGGGGCGTTATGAGCCTGAACGAACCGATCCGATGGTGGGCATTCCGTGATGCCCCCGAACACCTCAAGCGCTACGACAACGGCGGTGATGAGGACTGGCTATTTCACGTTCCAGCATCGTGGCGAAACGGTCCGCTTTCGCGTTGCCCTGAGCACGAACGGGCTTGGAGCTGGGCATGCCCGACGTGCGAAAGCGAACGGCACTGTGACCCGCCGTTACGGAACGGATGGATCGACTGGTCGTTGTTCGCGGTGTGCGGGCTGGACTGGTACGAGCAGGATGATGGCTCGTTGGTCTGTATCACCCATCACGCCTGACGAAGCTGATGAGCCTCCCCACGTTCAGGTGAGGAGGCTCATGCTGTGATGGGGCCCGCAGCCCAGGCGGCAACGAGAGCGCGCCGGTTGTCTGCCGTCAGGGGGCGGACAACCGAATACGTCTGTTCCGGTTCGGGGTGCTGCATGCCAACGTTGCCGTTACCAAGCAGGTCAAAACGGGCAACACGCAACGGCCTCATCTGATGGAACCCGCTGTCGAACGCGACGCTGCCGTCCTCGAGACGTGAGGTCCAGTTCGGGAACAGCGGGCAGAACCAGACGGTTGGATACCCGTCGAGGGTGTCCGGCTCGTCTTCAACTTCGAACAGATCATGTGCAAGCGCCCAGATAGCGTCGGCCTCGCCCGACTCGGTGTAGGCCACCGGGGTGCCATCAAGATGGCGCTGTTCAAGTTCTGCGCCTGCAGCTACGAGCTGCCGCAGCTGGCTGTATGCAGCTTCGCGGTCGTTGTTTGCCATGAGTTCTCCAACAGTGCTGTCGTTGACGGACCGTCCATCATGGTGCCGACACGTTGTCCGATAGTGGCAACGCCGGTGGTGCCTGAGCAGAAGAGATCAGCGCTGGGTGTATCTGCACTGCGTCCTCAACCCACCGTGATTGCAAAGACTCGATGTTGCGTTTCCGTAGCGTTGCAACCGCATCTTGACGTTCGTGTTGGTCACGGACGATGATCCGGTCAGGGCCATACGGGCCGTACAGTTCAACGCACGTTTCAAGGAGAAGTGACGGATAGTCAACATCAGTGTCAAGGACCCGCCCAGTCGGATCGGTGACGGTGGTGCCGCCAATCTGGCTGCCACTAGTTGGGGGCGGGGGCCGTGTCGCGACTGCGGCAGCGTCAAGACGGTTCAGTAACCGGTCGGGGCTGTCCCACACGAACGCTGGGGGCGGCATCAACGTAACGTGGTCCGGGTCCACTTCCAGATCGATCAGGTGGCCCATCCCGCATGCCAGTGCGCTATGGGCGGTCCATGTGGCCTGTATCTGGCCCACAAGCCGTGCTGTCCGCACGGTTGTGATCCTGCCGGCCGCTAGGACATCTGGCAGAGAACCAGGGCCCGTGCGGTGAGGCCCCACGCGGATGGAGGCCCTACCTGTGCGAAGCAGCTCTGGACGCCAAGTCGTCCGAACTCTGGACAGGGTGATCGATGCTGCATTGACTTGCGGCTGGGGCCGGTAGCCACCGGTTGCCACCATCGCAGCGGAGGTTGCGAAGCCAGCAAGAACAGCGAGGCCAGCGCGTAGTTCAGCCACGTCAGCGTCTGCTGGCGGGCTGATTCCCGGTGCGACACGCGCAACATTGTCGAGCAACCAGGCACGTTCATGGTCGTTCTCTCGAGCCCATCCGGCTACCACACCGGTTGCGCGGAGCGCACCGAGCAGTTGGTCCGGTGTCCCTGGTTGCCGTGCCGGCGTGACGCACACGTGCGCTCCCGCCGGGTCTTCCACCCAGGAGATCGTGGCATCGTCAACGTGTACTGCTGACGCGCCACCGATGCTGGTCAACCCGTCCCAGGCAACCTGCTGTGGCCCTGATGCAACAAGCAGCGGCCAGATCGGCGGAGCGGGATGGCCTGACGCCACAAGATGCCCCACCGCAACTGACGGTAGTTCCACGAACAACGCCAACATATGACGCTGTGTTCTTCGATCGTTGACCGACAGCAGGAACGCTGGCACGCCAGAGTGCCGCCCAACCGCAGGGCCAACCACAAGCTGTGGGCAACCGTAGCTGTCCCCCACAGGCGGGACACGCTGTTCAAGCAGCGGTGTTGCCATCATCCATCCGATTGCCCATACGGCGGCATAGTCCCTGATTCTGCAGCAGCACGTAACTCCCGAAGATCAACGATCTCTTCGTCGGTGTATGGCAGATACATCCAGCCGTGTTCTCCTGGCTTGTAGCCGGACGGGAACAACGTCTTCTGGTCGTATGCGCATCCCCGGAACGTGGCGAACTCGATGTCGATTGCGGCCGACAGATCCGCTGCTCGAAACGTCGACTGTGTGAATCGCGCGCCACGAAGCCGCGCGCCCGGCCACCGTGTGTGATCGAAGTTGCGGCGCGGACCGACCGCAAGTTCAGCGTTCACCCCATCGAAGTCGCTATCTGTTGCTGAAGGCAAGGTTGCGAGAGGGAACGCAGCACCCGCAAACATGGTGGCGACATGGAACCCATCAAGGTTCGCCGATGGGGCCACAACCTCAACGAACGAGCAGTGCGTGAACGTGCCAACCACACCAGGGTGCCCCGACAGATCCGCATGGTCGAACCGAACCTTGTGAACCGCCGGTGTGCCCACGAACAGCAGGTCGCGAAGATCCATGCCGCTCAGGTCTCGTTTGGCCAGCGTTCCCACAATCCGTTGGGGAACAGCAAGCGGACCCGCTTTCGCTATCCGGTTCGTTTCGGAACGTAGCTCGCCAGACGACACCGGGATCTGTGGACGCTCTGGTGGCCGGTCCCGATACTGATTCGATCCTTTTCCGCGTCTCTCCATCAGCCTGAACTTCCGAACAGCGAACGAACATCGTGCAAAACATCGTCGACGCTATCGCACAGCATCAGCACAGTTTCCTCCGCAGCGGCAGCAACCTGCACGCCATCGGCGACATGCGTCGAAGCCGCGTCAACAGCAGGCCGCACACTCTCATCAAGGAACCGGTTCAGTTCACGAAGTTCTTCGGTCAACAGATCAACAGCGCCAACTACTTCGGTATCGACCGTTACAGACGCAGGGGCAACCACCGGCCGCGCTGACGAAGAACTATCGTCTGTAGACGGAAGGGCGTGTTCTACTGCTGTTGCAGCCGGAACTTCCGGATCTTCCTTGACAGCTCGAAACGCATCTTCAACAACTCTGTTGCTATCAACACCCGGTTCGGTTTCGGTGAGTTCCGCCACCCGGGCGTTGATCTCATCGACCGCGTCACCGAGACCCCGATTCGTCAGTTCACGCGCTGCACGCATCGTCCGTGTCGTCGCCCCAAGCTCATCGAGTACCTCCATACGCTGCTCACCGAGGTCTCGAAACACACGAGCGATGTCCCGCGCCGTTTCTTCAGCGATATCCATCCCCAAAGCACGTGCTGCCTCGTCCCACCGCGCCCCCACCTGAGCAAGATCGGGGGCATGTTTCTGTTTCCAGGCCTGCACTGCCTTGAACCGCTCGGAAGGATCATCTAAAGCATCTGGAACATCCCTGATCCGGTCAGCGAGCAGTTCCTCCCAGTCCGGGATGTCCGCACCAGCATCAACGATCCGGTCCCGTAGGAGCGACACCCGCGACAACCATAACGCACGCCCTTTGTCCACCTGGGAGAGATCTTTGCGAGCCAGGTTCTCGGCCAACTGAACTGCACGCCGTTCGTACACCCCAAGCGGACCCTCAACAACAAGTGCACGTATCCCCTTCGCCAGATGAGGGTTGTCGGGGTACTGCTGCGCACCCAACTGCATGGCCTGGAGCCGCCGCTGCCCCGCAATCAGAACGTCGCCCTCCCCCGGGATGCGTTCCACGATGATGGGCTGCAACTGCCCAACTGCCGCAATGGACTGCACCAACTGGTCTAGGCCCTCTGGCGTCAACGCCTGAGACGAGTAGGCCCGAATCTGCGGCCGTACCGTCGGCTGCCCATCTCCCAGGAGCGGCAGCAACTCATATTCGGCTCGGACCATACGGTCAGACACGTCCAGCCGCGCCAAGATGCTCTGGAGCACCGGATCGACGGTAACTGCAGATCCTTCGTTCGCAGGTCCAGCGAGATCCATCAACGCTCCGTGAGTAGCTGCCAGATGCCACTGTCGTCCGACTGTGCGCTCTGGCACAGGAGGATTTCAGATGGCGCAACGCTGCTACCGGATCAAGGCCGACGGCAAGAGCCGTTGCAAGCAAACTTTGGACAAGAACGGGCGTTGCCGTTGGCACGGAGCGGCGACAACACCCGCACAAGCCACTGTTGCCTCCGCACGACCCGCACCCACGTCGGTGAACGCCCCACCCTTCACCAGCCCATCCGGCTCTTCAGAACAGCATCCGATGACCCAGTGGCAACAGCGTCCACCGAGCTACTGGAAACACGCAGCAGCGAAATGGCAGCAGCGCAGCGCACAGATCGCACGAGAACTGGACACAACACGCACGCTACCTACCGTGGAAAAGGTGTGCCTGCGGTTGCGGCACGAACTCGCAACCACACGAGCCGCACTCTGCGAAGCAGGCGGGCGCGCGCCCTTCCCCAACCTGTACAGCAAAGACAGCGGACTGTTGAACGCCGCCCTCCGCGAAGACCACAACGGGAACCCTGTCTGGGAAATCTACGCGCTGGACGATGCACGCCAATTGGCCAACCCGATCAAGCGGATCCCCGACACACCCGAATCGCTTGCTGACGCCGACATCGAACGTCGTGTCGAGCACGTTCCAGCGTGGGCCCGAATCGCCGTCCCGAACAACGAGATCGACAACCTCCCGGCAGCCTTGAAAGGAACAACTGTTGAGATCTTCCGCGCCGATTTCGGCCGTCCCCTCGACATCGCTTGACACCTGCTCTGGAAACCGCCCACTGCTCGCTGCTGCCAGCCAGCACCAACGCGCAGACCCAACACCAGCCGCACACCTTGGCCAGCGGCAGCCGGCCGCCTGAACGAGCTGCCAGCCGATACACCGTTCGTTGAACCGAAGTCGAGGTTTCGTTTCCTAGGAGTTCTGTTCTCCCGCACAGGTAGGAACTGTGAGGGAAACAAACGTCACTGTTCCGGTGGATCACCTGCAGGGTCGTTTTCAACATGACGTATCAGGTAGCCAAGAACGAAAGTGGAGATCCGACCGACAACGAGAACGGCCAACAGAAGCGCAACTGCTCGACCTGCTGCCTGCTGAGGGGTAATCGCCGCTTGGAACAGCTGGACCGCTATCGGAAGTAGCGCTATCAACCCAGCTACTGCCAACGCGCGCCGGAGCGGACCTGCTTTCATCGGCAAAGCACAAGGTCGCGGACAGCAAGAGCTACATCCAGTGGCTCTGCGCGGCAGAGGTGGCCGTTACGGGGGCCGTACCCCAGCACCAATCCGAGTTCTACCGCGCATCGCAACGCGTCAGGTAGATCAGCGTTCCGAACCCAGGAAACAGCACGTGTCTGTTCGGTGAGGCCTTCTCTCCAGCCCGTCGTGCCACTGATCACCAGATGCTGCCATCGGTCCCGGCCGATGGCATCGAGCCACAGCGTGCCACGCGCAACGGGCGCGTCGACTGTCCCCGCAAACGTTGGGGCGTCCGGGCCGACAAGCACTTGCGGCCCGTCGGGTAGTGGCCTGCACAGCAACCGTAGCTGCTCTGTCAGCGCTGTCAGCCACGCGAGTTCGTCAGCGCTGTCTTCAACGCGCAGTGAACGGACCAGGTCGGCGGGAAATCCAAGGCGGAACAGCGTTGATTCTGACCAGCTCAGCCCTGGAGCTGCGGTAGCCAGGTGTTGGGCCATCTCCGTCGATGCCGTGTGGCTGTCAGCACGAACGTTGTTGCGAAGAACGTCGGGGGACGGAACCGAATCAGCCGCGTCTAGCTGTTCTGTGCCGCTGACGAGCTCATCTGGTTGTGGCTTATCCGCATGTTCTAGCTCGCGAACCCCAGCTACTTGCAACGCCCCGTGCGATGCGAGCGCGTCGAACGCTGCGCCGACAAGCTGATCGAAATCGTCGGTGTACAGGTACGAGCGTGCCAGTGCACTGAGGATGATGCGTTCGTGGGTCGCAACATCGATGCCTTGTTCGATCAATGCACGTTCAACATCGCGTTGCACGTCAAGAAACGTTGGCTCGGCCCGTTGTTCTTCACCCTGAACCGGCGCTACGGGCGGCACATCCGAACGCGATTCCGCGCCGATGCTGTCGATTTCTCCAGAGAGAACACGTTCGAACGGCAGTGGCGACGGTTGCTGCCGATCATCGACTAGTTGTGTGACACCTGGGGTACCGGTGTCGCAGCTGTCCTCCAGGCCGTGGGTTTCTGGACGGCCTGTATCGCCACTGGTAGGCGGCATGTCGTGTTCGTGGCTGGTTTCTACGCGTAACTCGACCCGCTGTTTCGCGAAGAACCCACCGATGCCGCCACGGAGGACCCGGCGGGCTTCTACGATGCGGGCTTGCGGACCGAAACGCTCGTTGACTGCCGCAATCGCCTCTTCTGCAGTGTGTCCTTCAACGATTGCTGTGGCTTCAGCAGTGGCATGGGCGTCGTCGGCAACGGCCCAGTCAAGTGGACGTTCTCCCCTCCTTCGGCTGTGTTGACGATCAGCTGTTGTCTGCACCGACGGCTCCGATCGTGTTGATGTTCAGGTGGCCCGGCAGCTCGTTGTAGGCGAGCACCGGCAGGTTGACCCCGGCCGCGAGCAGGGCGCGGCGCAGGGGGCGGCGGAGCAGCTGGCCGACGACCACGGCGGTGGGGATGCCACCGGCGCTGTCGGCGAACTGCGCGGTCTGGGCGAGCAGGGGCGCGAGCCGCTCCGGCTCCAGGGACAGCTGTAGGGTCCCGTCGAGGTCGCGGACCCGCTCGTGGAGCTCGCCCTCGAGCTCCGGCGCCATCGTGATGACCGCGAGGTCACCGCGGGGCGCCAGCCGGGAGACGATCGCTGCGCCGACCGCCACGCGGGCGGCGGACACCAGCTGCTCGACGTTGCGGGTCTCGCGGGCGCGGTTGGCGACCGACTCGACGATGCGGGCGAGGTCTCGGATCGGGACGCGCTCGGCCAGCAGCTGGCGGAGCACGTCGTGCAGCAGCGCCATCGGCAGGGTCTCCGTTCCGACCTCGTCGGCCAGCAGCGGCTCGTCGATGCGCAGCGACTCCACGAGCTGCTGCACCTGCTGGCGGGTGAGCAGGTCGTCGGCGTGGTCGCGGACCACCTCGGCGAGGTGGGTGACCACCACCGCGGAACGGTCGACCACGGTCGCGCCGGTGGCGGTGACACGGCTGCGGGCCTCGTGGGGCACCCAGTAGGCCTTGAGCCCGAACACCGGCTCGATGGTCTCCTCACCGGGGACACCGCCGAGGTCGGC
>LFIK01000394.1_pt1 | contig 32670 bp, 26 predicted proteins | sample 643401 | NCBI WGS metagenome assembly LFIK01 (sample SAMN03777447, study PRJNA286221) | soda lake metagenome | biome: soda lake; feature: Kulunda steppe; material: water; isolation source: sample T5-Br brine of Lake Tanatar-5 | place: Russia: Kulunda steppe | collected 2010-07
CCGGCCCAGCGCTCATCGCGGGTGCCCCAGTCGTGCTCCACCTCGGTGTCCTTGTCGCTCGTGTCGACGTCGCAGGATAGGTCGGCCGCGCCGCTTCAGTCGGTGGGTGCGTCGGCGAGCAGCGTCGCGAGCGCGCCCGGCTCGACCACCGGACGGTCGCAGACCATCTCGCGGCACAGATAGGCCGCGGGACGGCCGTCGATCGAGCTGCGCCCGGCGAGCACCGGCACACGGTCGCCGTGGTCGTCGTCCACGATCAGCAGCTGCATCCCCGGGCGCACCGTTTCCCGGGCCGTGGCGACCAGCGCGTCGCGCTCGGGCCCCGGTGGCCCGACGATCACCAGTTCGCGTGCGCCGGCGACGATGCCCTCGGCCTGGCGCAGCAGCCAGCCGTAGCCGGTCGCCATCGTCCGGGCCGGTTCCTGGACCCCGAGCAGCGCCTGCTCCGCATAGCCGCGCCAGCGCAGATCACCGGTCAACCCGGCGAGCCGCCAGCACAGCTCGACCATCACCGACCCGCCGGACGGGGTGGCGTTGTCCCAGGTCTCCTTGGGCCGCAGCACCAACGCCTCCGCGTCGGCGGCGGTCTGGAACCAGCCGCCCTCGTCGGCGTCCCGGAACCGCTCGTGGGCGTCGGCGGTCAGCGCCGCACAGCGCTCGAACCAGCGGGTGTCGCCGGTGGCGGCGAACAGCTCCAGGTCGGCGAGCGCCAGCAGCGCGTGGTCGTCGAGGAAGCCGTCGACCGCCACCTCGTCGCCGGAACGGGTGTGGTGCAGGCGACCGTCGACGACGTGCCGGTCGTGCAGCACCTCGGCGCAGCGCACGGCCGCCTCGATCCAGTCCGGTTCGTCGAGCAGTTGGCCGGCGAGCGTCAGCCCGCGCACGGCCAGCGCGTTCCAGTCGGTGAGCACCTTGTCGTCGGTGCCCGGCGGGATCCGGGTCGCGCGGCGCTCCAGCAGCGCGACGTGCAGGGTCGCGAGGTCGGCCTCGAAGGCTGCTGCCTCGATGCTGTGGTCGGCGGCGAACTGCTCGCGCGGGACGGGTTCGTGCAGGATGTTGGCACCCTCGAAGTTGCCGCCCGGGGTGACGCCGTGGAAGCGGGCCATCAGGTCCGCGTCGATGCCGGCGTCCGTGGCGATCGCGCGGAACTCGGCGTCGCTCCAGACGAAGTACTTGCCCTCGACGCCCTCCGAGTCGGCGTCGGTGGCGGCGACGAAACAGCCGTCGTCGGTGCGCAGCTCGGTCAGCAGGTAGTTCGCGGTCTTGCGGGTGACCGCGGCGAGGTCGGCACGGCCGCTCAGGCGCGCGCCGAGCGCGTAGGCCGGCAGCAGCAGCGCGTTGTCGTAGAGCATCTTCTCGAAGTGCGGGATGAGCCAGTCCGCGTCGGTGGCGTAGCGGGCGAACCCGCCGGCGAGCTGGTCGTGGATCCCGCCGCGTGCCATCGCATCGAGCGCGTGCACCGCCGCGTCGAGCGGCTCGGTCTCGCCGGTGCGCGCATGGCGGGTCAGCAGCCATTCGATGGTCATGGCCTGGGGGAACTTGGGCGCACGGCCGAACCCGCCCCGCTCGCGGTCCCAGGCGGCCTCCAGCACCACCTTGGCGGCGTCGTCGACGACCGACAGATCCAGGTCGGTCGCGGGCTCGCCGTCGCGGTGTGCCGCCAGCGACGACACGATCGAGGTGGCGGACTCCACGACCTCGTCGCGACGCTCGGTCCACGCCTCGCTGACCGCACGGACGACCTTGGGGAAGTCGGGCATGTTGTGGTGCGGCTGGCGTGGCCAGTAGGTGCCGGTGAAGAACGGCTGACCCTCGGGGGTCATGAACACGCTCATCGGCCAGCCGCCACGCCCGGTCATGGCCTGCACGACCTTCATGTAGACCGCGTCGACGTCGGGGCGTTCCTCGCGGTCGACCTTGACGTTGACGAACGCGTCGTTGAGCAGCGCGGCGACGTCCGGGTCCTCGAACGATTCGTGCGCCATGACGTGACACCAGTGGCAGGCGCTGTAGCCGACGGAGAGGAAGATCGGCACGTCACGTTCACGGGCGGCGGCGAAGGCCTCGTCGCCCCACGGATACCAGTCCACCGGGTTGTCGGCGTGCTGCTTGAGGTACGGCGAGGTGGCGTCGGCGAGCCGGTTGCGGCCCCGACCCGGGGCGACTTCGTCGGGCGTTGCGGACGTCAAGACCATCACTCCAGCGGTGCCGGTGGGGGCACCCTCGACTCGTTTCCGCCACGGTACAGAGGGAGTTGCGGGGCCCGGCACCGGCCACCCGCCGGACGCCCTCGGCCATCGACCGGGCGCGAACGGCAGCCGCCCTGACGCCGGTGGGCACCGCCCGGGCGCGAGGGTCAGCCGCCCTGACGCCGGTGGGCACCGCCCGGGCGCGAGGGTCAGCCGCCCTGCAGCTCGAAGGTCTCCGGCCCGTCGGGCAGTTCCACGGTCACGGCCACGACCCGGAAGCCACTGCCGTCGTCGTCGAGCCGGACCGTGCGGCGCCCGAGGACGTAGTCCTCGGTGAGGGCGTAGTCCTCGTCGCCCCGACGACCGATGCGCACGGCCTCGGGCAGGTCCTCCTCGTGCATACCGAGCAGGGCACGGGCCTCCTCGCGGGCCTCGTCGGTGGGGAAATCGTCGGGTGGGAAGTCGGCCGGCGCGTCGACCGCGCCGGGGTCGACCGCGCCGGGGTCGACCCCGTCGGGGTCGCTCGGGTCCGGGTCGGCCGCGCCGCCGTCGTCGGGCGTGCTGGTGACCGGCTCGTCGGGACCGCCGTCAGTCGCATCCGCCCCGGCACAGGCACCGAGCAGGAGCATGGCGGCCACGAACGCGGCGGTGGCAGGAAGGCGTCGCATGAGGATTCCTTTGCGTGCGATGGGCCGTCGGAGGACCGCCCCCTGCCGGTGGGACGCCCCCGAGCCCGGTGGCGTTGCACGCCGCCCCGCCGTCGCGCTCACCGCGCGCACCGGCGGTCGCTGGGGAACCGAGGGGGCGTTGCCGCCGTCCAGGGCCGGCCCCATCCGCCCCCATTAGGCTCCGCCAGCGGCCGGGAATCGGTCGGCGGATCGGGATGCGTATGGCAGCCAGCATCGACGAAGCAGCGCTCGGCGAGGTGGAACGGTCGTTTCGTGACCTGGCGGCCACGGGTCGCACCGCCGCGCTCGTGGTCCGACACGACGACGACGTGCTGCTCGATCTGGCCTGTGGCGTCAACGCGGACGGACAGCCGTTCACCACCTCGACGCCCGTGTTCCTCTACAGCGCCGTGAAGCCGGTGGCGGCGCTCGCGGTGCTGATCGCCGTCGCGGACGGGGCCCTGCCGCTCGACGCGCCGATCGCCGAGCTGTGGCCGGCCTTCGTCGCCCACGGCAAGGACCGGGTGACGGTCCGTCAGGCGCTGGCCCACGGCGCGGCGGTGCCCGGCTGGCGCGAGCAGCTCGACCTCGACACCTTCGCCGACCGGGAGGCCGCTGCCGAGCTGCTCGCGGCGTCGGCCCCGTGGTGGACGCCGGGCGAGCCCGGTGAACACGCCGTCTCCTACGGGCACCTGCTCGACGCCGTCCTGCGCCACGGCACGGGTCGCGACATCGAGCAGTGGTGGCAGCAGATCACGGACGTCGGGATCGGGGTACGCCTCACCCCCGGTTCGGGATCCGAGCGGCCCTGGGCGCTGCGTGACGACGACGGGGCGTGGCAGCGCCAGTGGGCGTCCGCGCCCGGACTGATGGGCGTGTGCCTGGGCAACCCGCCGGGGCTGCTGGACGTCACCGTGGTCAACGGCCCTGCGGGTCGGGGGCTCGTCGCACCCGCCGTGACCGGGTACGGCCACGCCCACGATCTCGCGCAGCTGTGGTCCTGGTGGACCGGCCGCGGCGGGGCGGACCGGCTCGGCAGCGAGCTGCGTCGGGTCTCGGTCGACCCGGTCCTGCAGGGCTACGACCATGTGCTCGACCGGGAGGTCCGCTGGGGACTCGGACCCCAGATCGACGACGACGGGGTCGGGATGGGCGGCGTCGGCGGGACCTACGGGGCGCAGCTTCAGCGGCCCGGACTCGCCGTCGGGTTCACGACCGCCGACCTGTCACCGCCGGGCCATGCGGACGTGCTCGACGCTGCACTGGACCGGTTGGCCGCCGGTGGTGCATGAGCGACCGACGCGGGGTCGGTGACCGGCGCCCACCGGGGTGACGACGGGCATTCGTGCCCGGTGCAGCAGGCACCCTGCCCGGCTCAGCCACCGTCGCCGTTGTCGCCCGCGTCCGGCTCCGCGTCCGGGTCCGGGGACCGGCCGGGCACGGCTGCGCCGTCCATGAGCTCGGCGACCTCCGCCGGCGTCCCGATCACGGTCAACCGGTCACCGGCACGCAGCAGGGTGTTGCCGTCCGGGACGATGGTGCGATCGCCGCGGCGCACCATGGCGACCAGTGTGTTGCCGGGCAGTTCGATCTCCCGGAGCCGGCGATCGACCATGGCGGCCGGCGGCCCGTGGGCACCAACCGTGATGGATGCGAACCGCTCGTCGCGCAGCAGGATCTCGAGCAGCGACTGTTCGTCGTAGGCCTGACGCCAGCGGCGGGTGAAGCCCTCGTCCTCGACCATGGTCACCAGCTGCGCCAACAACCGCAGGTGGCTGGTGAGACGTCCCTCCGGGCTCAGCAGGAACAACAGCGCCTGCACACGCGGCCCTGACCCCTCGACCTCGGTCTCGTCGGGGTCCTGCTGGCTGCCCGGGAAGCGTCGGATCGCGCCGATCCGCACGCCCCGCTTGGCGCGCACCAGGATGACCTCCGGGTGTTCGAGGTCCGGCCGGATCAGGTCGTACACCGCGGCGGGCGCACCGTCGGGGACCACCGCGCGGGCGGTCGAGACCGCCATGGCCTCGTCGAGTCCCTCGAGGGAGCTCTGCAGATGTGCGCGCAGGGCCCCGACGACCTGGACCAGGGTGTCGTCGAGCGTGGTCTTGCCCTCGATGTCGATCACGGTGGCGCGCGACACCAGCTCGTCGAACGAGTCGGTCTCGTCGGCCCCGCGTTCCTGCAGGATCGACCACAGCTCCTCGTCGACCCCTTCGTCGTGCTGCTCGCCCAGACGCCGAAACAGCCCGTAGATCGCGGCACGGTTGGGGGCACGCGCGCGGACGTAGAGGCGGTACCAGACCGTCGACAGCGCGAGGATCACCAGGATGAACACCACGTAGAAGGGCCCGAGCGTGAAGATCAGCCCGAAGGTCGTGACCGCCCCGATGATCTGCATCCACGGATACCACGGCGAGCGGTACCCCGGGGCGTAGGACGACAGCCGACTCTCGCGCATCACGATGACGCTGACGTTGATGAGCGCGAACAGCAGCAGCAGAAAGGCGCTGCCGAGGCTCGCGAGCCGCTCGACGTCGAGCGTCAGGATCAGCACCACCATCAGCCCGCAGGTCACGACGACGGCCAGCGTGGGGGTGCCGAACCGGCCGATGCGGTCGAACCCGCTCCACAGCAGCCGGTCGCGGGCCATCGCGAGCGGGTAGCGCGAGGCGGTCAGGATCCCGGCATTGCCGGTGGAGGCGAACGCGGTCACCGCGGCGATGACGACCAGCCCGATGGCCACGACCGGCGGCATGAAGGAGAACACGATCTCCCCGGCACTGGCGATCGGGGTGAGGTCCTCCCGCAGTTCGTCGGCCGGCAGGATCGCGACCAGCAGCGCCACGCCGGCCGTGTAGATGATGCCGACCGTGACCAGCGCCAGGATCATCCCGAGCGGCAGGTTGCGGTCCAGATCACGGATCTCCTCCGCGGCCGAGGACACCTTGGTCAATCCGGCGTACGAGATGAACACCAGCCCGATGGTGCCGACCAGCCCCTCGAGCCCGAAGGGCAGGAACGGGGTGAACTGTCCGGCGACGGCCGGGTCGCCGCGCACGACGTCGAGCAGACCCGCCGCGATGAAGAACGTCATGATCGTCACCAGCGTGACGACCAGGATGACCTGCAGCCGGGCGGTCTCCTTGGCACCGAAGACGTTGAGTACCCCGAACCCGACGGTCAGCGCCACGGCCAACGGTTGGATGGGCACGTCGAAGAACAGCGCGATGTAGGCACCCATCCCGACGAGCGCGAACGCGCTCTTGGCGACGAGCACCAGCCAGGCCCCCAGCCCGCCGATCGTCCCGGCGAGCGGCCCCAGGCTGCGATGGATGAAGAAGTACGTCCCGGCGGCACGCGGCATCGCGCTGGACAGCTCGGCGATCGAGTACATCGCCGGGATCATCAACAGACTGGAGACGAGGTAGGCGACCACCACGGCCGGCCCGGCGTTCGCGGCGGCGATCCCCGGCAACAGAAAGAAGCCGGACGCGAACATGGCACCCGTGCAGATCGAGTAGACGTCCAACAGGCCCAGCTGCTTCTCGAGCCTGGTCGAACCCTCGTTGGCCTCTGCCACCCGCGCTCCTGGCGTCCGGTCGGGCATCCACCGCCAGCTACCGCGGCCGATGCGAAGGCCGAACGCTAACGGCACAGGCGCTCCGGTGCGCGCTCGGCCGCGCGTCCGGCCGTGCGATCAGGGCTGCAGGCGGGCGAGTTCCCAGTCCGCGTCGGGGGTCCCACGTTCGAAGCGCAGGCGGTCGTGCAGCCGCGACGAACGGCCCTGCCAGAACTCGATCGAGGTGGGCCGCAGCAGATACCCGCCCCAGTGGTCCGGCCGCGGCACGTCCTCGACACCCTCGAAACGCTCCTCGACCGCGGCGACGTGGGCTTCGAGCGCGGCCCGGTCGGCGATCGCGCGCGACTGGTCCGACGCCCACGCGCCGATCCGCGACCCGCGCGGCCGCGAGCCGAAGTAGGCGTCGGACTCCGCGTCCGGGAGCAGCTCGATCGGGCCGCGCAGCCGGATCTGGCGTTCCAACGGTTCCCACCACAGCACCACCGCGGCCTGCGCGTTGGCGGCGAGCTGTGCGCCCTTGGCCGACTGCCGGTTGGTGAACCACCACACGCCGCGGTGATCCGAGCCACGCAGCAGGACCACCCGGGCGTCCGGCAGGCCGTGCGCATCCACGGTCGCCACGGTCGCGGCGGTGGGCTCGGGGATCCCGGCGGCGACCGCGTCGTCGAGCCAGCCACGCAGCTGCTCGAGCGGGTCGTCGAGCAGGTCGTCGCGGTCGAGTTCGCCCCGGCGGTAGTCGCGTCGCACCTCGTCGAGCCGCGCCATGGTGTGCCCTTCGTCACCGCCCCGGCCGGGACGTCTCGAGCCATCCGTGACCGACGGTAGCGTCGGACGTGCACCGATCCGATCCGATCCGACGCCCCCTGGACCGACCATGATCAACATCACCACGCCCCGACTCGACATCCCCGGCCTCGGTTTCGGGACCTGGCAGCTCGAGGGTGAGACCGCTTACGACGCGGTCCGCACGGCGCTGGACGTCGGCTACCGGCACATCGACACCGCCCAGCTGTACTTCAACGAGGAGCAGGTGGGCCGGGCCATCGCGGACGCGGACCTCGACCGCGACGAGGTGTTCGTGACCACGAAGGTGTGGCGTGACCAGGCTGCGACCGCCGACGTCGTGTCCAGCACGGAGGCCAGCCTCGAAAAGCTCGGGCTCGACCACGTCGAGTTGCTGCTGCTGCACTGGCCCTCCAACGAGATCGCCCCGCTCGGCGACACCCTGGAGGGGCTGACCACCGTCATGGAGCGTGGCCTGACCCGCGCGATCGGCGTGTCGAACTTCCCGTCCGCGAAGCTCGCCGAGGCCTGCGCGCTCGCGCCGGTCGCGAACAACCAGCTCGAGCACCACCCGTTCTTGAGCGTCGACGCGGTCCGCGAGGTCGCCGCCGCCAACGACGTGGTCGTCACCGCCTACAGCCCGATCGCGCAGGGCCAGGTGCTCGAGGACGACACGCTCAACGCCATCGCCGACGAGCACGAGGTCACCCCCGTGCAGGTCACGCTGCGCTGGCACCTGCAGCGCGGCGTGGTCGCGATCCCCCGCTCCAGCAACCCGGGCCGCATCGCCGCCAACTTCGACGTGTTCGACTTCGAGCTCAGCGACGACGAGGTGGCACGCATCGACGCCCTGGCGCGCGGCGGCCGGATGATCGACCCGCCGTTCGGCATCGAGTGGGACGCGGCCTGAGTCAGGCCGCGCCGTCGAGGCTGTGGGCCAGCAGCGCGACGGTGAGCGTGCCGCCGGTGGTGGCCTGCCGGCCGACCTCGACGAAGCCGCGCCGTTCGTGGAACACCTCGGAGCCCGGGTTCGGGGGGCTGACGTTGACCTCGCAGGTCACCTCGGCCCGACCGGTCTCGCGCGCCCGGGCCGCGACCGCGTCGTAGAGCTGCCCGGCGATCCCCTGGCGTCGGAACGCCGGGCCGACCACGACCCGGTCGACGTAGAGGTGGTCGGTGCCGCGGTCCTCGAAGTAGCGGTAGTTGACGCTGTCGTAGTCGCTGCCCGGTGCGACGGCGAAGACGAACCCGGCGATCGTGCCGGCACCGTCGGTGGCGGCCAGGGCCAGGACGCACTTGGGCAGCAGCCGGCGCACGCCCGCCAACCCGAGTGGGCTGACCCGTGGTACCTCGGCGTCATTGAGCGCGGCCACCCGGCGCAGGTCGATCGCGTCGTCGATGGGCTGCACCGTGATCGGCACGGTGGCACTCATCGCGTGACGCCCCGGGTCGAACGCGGACGGATCTGACGGCGCGACCCGGCACGGGACGCCGGACCGGACGGGGGGTGGGACAGGGGCACGGAAGGACTCCTCGGACAGCATCGCGCGCAGGCTACTGCCTGGGTCCCGAGGTGGACGGGTGACCGGGATGGGGCCGTGGGACCGTGCTGCGGCGTTCCCCTCACGGCGACCGGGTTCGTCGCACGGACCGGGCCCAGTGGCGCTCGAGGTCGTCCGCGCGGGGTGAGGCCTTCGCCCCGTTGCGGACGCCAGGTCCTAGGCTCACGCTGCCGCGACCAGGCGAGGAACCCGTGGGCCAGGACATCGACGAGGCGCGGTTCACCCGCGAGGACCGCCAGCGCTACCGCGAGAAGGTCAAACGCGACCTCGCCGTGCTGCGCCAGATGCTCGACGAACGCCGCTTCGAACGCGACCGCAAGCTCATCGGCGTCGAGGTGGAGTTCTACGTCGTCGACCACGACGGCGAACCGATGATGATCAATGCGGAGCTGCTGTCGCGCATCGAGTCGGAGGACTTCCAGACCGAGCTCGCGCAGTTCAACATCGAGTTCAACCTCGCACCGCACAAGCTCATCGCGACGGTCTTCCGCGAGATCGAGGAGGAGCTGCAGACCTCCTTCGAGCATGCGGACCGCCGGGCGGACGAACTCGATGCGCACGTCGCGATGGTGGGGATCATCCCGACGCTGAAGGATCTGCACGTCACGATCCAGAACCTGTCGGCCAACCCCCGCTACCACCTGCTCAACGAACAGATCCTCGATGCGCGTGGCGAGGACCTCCACCTCGAGATCGAAGGGGTGGAGAAGCTGACCCTGCAGGCGTCGTCGATCGCGATGGAGGCCGCGGCGACCTCCGTGCAGCTGCACCTGCAGGTCAGCCAGGACGGGTTCGGCGTGGCGTGGAACGCCGCGCAGGCCATCGCCGGCGCGCAGGTCGCGGTGGGCGCGAACTCGCCGTTCCTGCTCGGCAAGGAACTGCTGCGCGAGACCCGCATCGCCCTGTTCGAGCAGACGATCGACACCCGCTCCGAGGAGCTGACCGCCCAGGGCGTGCGGCCCCGGGTGTGGTTCGGGGAGCGGTGGATCGACTCGATCACCGATCTGTTCGACGAGAACGTGCGCTACTTCCCGGCGCTGCTGCCCTACCTCGACGAGGAGGACCCGGAGGCGGTGCTCGCCGCCGGCGACATCCCGCACCTGCCGGAACTGGCGATGCACAACGGCACCGTCTACCGCTGGAACCGGCCGATCTACGCGGTGGCCCGCGGCAAGCCCCACCTGCGTATCGAGAACCGGGTGCTCCCGGCCGGCCCGACGATGGTGGACACCGTCGCCAACGCCGCGTTCTACTTCGGGCTCGTCCGGGCGGTCAGCGAGCTCGACACGCCCATCTCCAAGGAGATGTCGTTCAGCGCCGCGGCAGACAACTTCCGTTCCGCCGCCCGCGAGGGCATCAGCGCGGAGCTGTTCTGGCCCGGGGCCGGTTCCGTGCCCGCGAGTGAGCTGATCCTGCGCACCCTGCTGCCGCTCGCGCACACCGGGCTCGACCGGTGGGGCGTCGACCGCCGTGACCGGGACCACTACCTCGGGATCATCGAGCAGCGGGCGCTGAAACGCCGCACCGGTGCGAACTGGCAGGTCCAGACGTTCCGGTCGCTGTACGACGACGGCGGCCTGGACCGCATCGAGGCGCTACGCGAGATGACCCGCCACTACCTCGTCGGGATGCGGTCCAACGAGCCGGTGCACACCTGGGACCTGCCCTAGCGCCGCTGCGGGCTGCGCCGGAGCCGATGTCCGGTGCAGCCCGCGGGCGGTGACCGGTGCTGGTCGACCGGTCAGCCGGTGACGGTGACCGTGCCGACCATGTTGCGGTGCAGGTCGCAGTAGTAGGCGAACGTGCCTTCCTCCTCGAAGGTGAAGGTCACCTCGTCGCCCTGGTCGGACAGGTCGAGGTCGAACAGGCCGTCGGGCTCGCCTGGGTCACCGGAGGTCACGGTGTGGCGCACGATGTCGAGGTTGGTGAACGTCACGGTCGTGCCGACCGTCACCTCGATGTCGGCGGGCTCGAAGTTGATGTTGCGGGCATCGACGGCGTCGGTCGCGACGACGTCCCCGGCGGTGTCGTCCGCGTCGGTGTCATCGTCGGCGTCGGCGTCGTCCACGGCGTCCTCGGTCGCGTCGGCGTCGTCCGCGGTGGCGTCGGCGTCGGCGTCGTCCTCGGAGGCGGCGTCGTCCGCTGCCTCATCGGCGTCGTCATCCTGCTCGATCTGGTCGCCGACGAGGTCGTCGGGGCTGGCGTCCGAGCAGGCGGCCAGGGTGAGCGCGAGCGCCACACCGATCGCGGTCAGCGTGCGGTTCGGGGTGCGGGTGCGGTGGCGGTGGCGGTGGCGGGTCATGTTGGGTCCTTGCCGGCAGCAGGTGCCGTGGTCGTGGGTGCTGACGTCAGCCGTGGATTCACCCGGCGGTGGCCGGCTGACGCGTGGTCGCGGGGGGGTGCGGCGCAGCGCCGTGGGTGGTCCGGCGAAACACCGGTGCCCGGTGTCGGCTTCCGGGGAAGCGTCCGACACCGGGCACCGGCTGGGGTCCGACGGGGTGCACGCAGCTGGTGCGGCACCCCGCCGGGCGTTCGGGGGTCCTTACAGCGACTCGACGGTGGCGTCGAACAGCGGGAAGGCGATCATCTCCATGTGGGTCGCGGCCTCACGCAGACGCTCGAACGCTTCTGCGAAGTCGCCTTCGCCCTGGGCGTCGATCGCCGGGAGCAGCGTGGTGACGTGTGAGGTGATCAGCGGTGCGGAGGCATCCGCGGGCAGGTTGCCGAGCGTCAGGTCGTCGAAGACCTGCGCCAGCTCGCCGCCGTAGGCCTGCAGGTCGGCGACAGCGGCGTCCTGTGCGTCCTGGTCACCGGTGGCGACGCCCTCGGTGTAGGCGACGAACATCAGGATGTGGCTGTTCCAGAACTGGACGAAGTCCTCACGCTCGATCCGGTCGCCGTAGACCGCGTCGACCAGGTCGGCGAGGTCCTCGGTGTTGCCGGCGAGCAGGGCGTTCTGTGCTGCCTCGACGCCGTCACCCTCGGTCAGGGCCTGACCGGTGAAGGCACCGGCGAGGTAGACGTGCTCCTGCAGCAGGGCGTTGAGCTCGGAGCGGACACCGGCGAGGTCGCTGGACGCGTCCCCCTCGAGGCCGTTCTGGCTCGCGATGGCACCGGCGAGTGCCTCGGCGAGGTTGTCCATGTGGTGCGCGGCTTCACGCAGGTTGGTGAACGCGAGCTCCGCGTCACCGGCGGCCTGGGCGTCGACGGCGTCCTTGAGGGTGGTGACGTGCATCTCGATGCCGGGCTGCGAGGCGGAGGCCGGCAGCTCGCCGTCGGTCAGCGTCTCGAAGGTGTTCGCGAGCTCCTCGGCGTAGCCGAGCAGACGCTCGACGGCGTCGTCCTGGCCCGCTTCGTCACCGGCGGCCGTGGCCTGGGTGTAGTCGACGAACATGTCGATGTGGCTGTTCCAGAAGCCGAAGAACTGCTCCCGGACGTCGTCGCCGTAGACGGCCCCGACCAGATCCGCGATGTCGCCGGTGTTGTTCTGGGTGAGCTGCGTGGCGGCAGCCTCGAAGCCGGCCTCGTTGCCGCCCAGCGCTTCACCGGTCGCGAAGCCGGCGAGGTAGACGTGCTCCTGCAGCAGGCGGTTGAGCGTGGCACGCAGCTGCTCGGCGGTGATGTCGACGTCCGCGGCCATGTCGTCCATGTCGTGGTCGTCGTCTTCCTCGACGACCTCGTCCTCGGTCTCCTCGACCTCGTCCTCGACCTCTTCGACCGGCTCGGGATCGGTTTCTTCGGCGGCCTGGTCCGAGTCGTCGGCACAGGCGGCCAGGATCATCACGGCAGCGAGGCCGGCGGCCAGGCTCCGTGCTCTGCGGGTGGTGCGGGTCATGGTGTTCCACCTTCGTCGGGTATCGATCGGCGCTACTCGGGGTGAGGGCGCCTCGCGGTGGGTGGTTCGCCATCCTCGCCATGAGGGTTGCCCGCGATCGCACGATTCCGACGAATTCGGCCGAAACAGGCGTTTCTGTGCCGATTCCGCGCACGATCGGCCCAGGAACGTGCGCGCCACGGTCAGTGACCACTCCGAGGCAGCCAGGACACCGAAGCCGACCGCGCCGGTGCCTAGACTCGCGCCTCCGACCCCGTCAGGACTCCCCACCGTGCCCCACGTCGCCGCCGCCGACGGTCCCGGCGCCGTGCCGGCTGCGACAGCCGCGACACCGGCGACGGCCGCGCCGGCCGCGCCGGCCGCGAGCCTGCCGGGTGATCGTGCGGCCGCCGGGGCCGCACACCGCTGGTTTCCCGACGGACTCGACGACGAGCTGCTCGACCTGGACGAAGCGAGCCTGCTGCGCGCGCTCGGGCGGCCGACCCTGATCCGGATCCCGGGTGAGGGCGCCCAGCCGCCGCGGGCACTGTCGGTGCTGCTCCACGGTGACGAGTCGACCGGACTGCAGGCCGTGCACCGGGTGCTGCGCCATCGCCGCCGGTATCCGTTCGACCTCTACGTCGTGATCGGCAACGTGCAGGCGGCGTTGGCCCCGCCCGGTTTCGCCTTCCGCTACCTCGACGACCAGGAGGACTTCAACCGGGTCTGGGGGCTGGACTCGCCAGCGACCGACCAGCGCCGCGCCGCGGACGCGATCCTCACCGAGCTGCGCGCCGCCGCACCCGAGTCGGTCATCGACATCCACAACAACACCGGGGACAACCCGTTCTACGCGATCCTCACCCGCGTCGAGCCGCGGTCGTTGACCCTCGCCACGTTGTTCACCACCACGATCCTGCGCTGGGACCTCGAGGCGGCGACCATGATGGAGGCGCTCAACGACGTGGCGACCACCGCTGCGGTCGAGTGCGGGCTCCCGGGCCGACCCGAGTCGCTGGCCTTCGCCATCGACGGCGTGCGCCGCTACCTCGCCGCCCCGCCGCTCGACGATGCCGGCGCGGTCGCCGACCACGATCTGCTCGGCGGGCTGGTCAAGGTCACGGTCGACCCCGCGGCGCGGTTCCGATTCGGCGGCCTGCTCGATGCCGACCACGACCTCGTGCTCCGACCCGATGCGGACGTCCACAACTTCGTCGAGGTACCCACGGGCCACGTGCTCGGCGCGATCCACCCCGGTGCGCCGTTGCCGCTGCGTGCCGTCGACGCCCGTGGTCGGGACGTCACCGCCGAGCATCTCGCGGTCGCCGACGGCGAGGTGGCACTGCGGCGGACGAGCGTCCCGGTGATGATGACCCGCACGGTGGCGGCGACCCGCAAGGACTGCCTGTTCTACCTCGCCACGGAGACCGGTTGAGCGCGCTGCCCCCGGGGGCGACGTGGAGCTGACCTTCGAGGCCGGCAGCTGGTGGTCCTACGTGATCGTCTTCGTGGCCGCGGCGACCCCCGTGATCGAGATCCTGGTCGTCGTGCCCGCCGCTGTCCTGGCGGGGATGGCGCCGGTGCCGACCGCGCTCGTCGCGGTCGTCGGCAACCTCAGCACCGTCATCCTGGTGGCCCTCGCCGGTGACCGGTTGATCGGCTGGTGGCATCGGCGGCGCGCCGGACCCGGGCTGCGGGGCGGTGACCACCGGGCGGGTCGGGCCGACCACCAGCCCGGTGGCGGCGACCACCCAGTGGGCGAGGACGCCATCCTGCCGGGCGGGGGCGACAACCTGCCCGGCGGGGGCGACAACCTGCCAGGCGACGACAATCTGCCGAGCCGGCGGTCACAGCGGGCCCGCGCGTTGGCGCAGCGCTGGGGCGTGCCGGGCCTCGCGCTGCTCGCCCCACTGACCACGGGGACGCACATCGCGACGATCGCCGCGCTGACCACCGGCAGCGAGCCCCGCCGGGTGCTGTGGTGGATGACGGCCGGCCTCGTGCTCTGGGCCATCGCAGCGGCGGTGGTTACCGCAGCCGGTGTGACCGCCTTCACCTGAGCCGGCACGCACGATGCGGTGTGCTCCGGCGATCACGTTCGATCGGCCGGCCACACCACTTTCGATCGGCCGGCCACACCACGCACCCCGGGGCGGCTGACCCGGTGTGCTCCGGCGATCACTTTCGGTCGGCCGGCCACACCACTTCCGTCGGCCGAGCAGTCAGTCCGAGGTGTCGGCGGGACCCGGCGACGCAGCCGACGGTCCGGACGCACCCGACGGCCCGGACGCACCCGACGGCCCGGACGCACCCGACGGCCCGGACGCGGTCGACGGGCCGGTCGGGGCCAGCACGCGGCGGGCGACGAACGGGATGGCGACCAGCACCGGCAGCGCGAGCACCACGGTGGCGATCGACGCCCCGAACGCCTCGGCGGTCACGCCCGACAGCAGCGACGCCACCGGGCGCGTACCGACGAACGCGATGCTCCACAGCGCCATGACCCGGCCCCGCTGGACGTCCGGCACCTCGCGCTGCAGCCGGGTCGTGGTCCGGGTGATCGCGGCGATGAACCCACCACCGGAGATCGCCATGCCCAGCAGGGCCACCCACAGGACCGGTGCGGACCCGACCAGCAGCATCCCACCGCCCTGGATGCCCATCGCGATCGGCAGGGCCCGACGCCGACGACGGATCCAGCCGGTCAGACTCACCGCGGTCAGGGTCGCTCCACCGCCGAAGGCTCCGACCAGCAGGCCGACGTCGCTCGGTGTGCCGTCGAACACGTCGAGTGCGAGCTCCGGGGTGAGGGTGTTGATCGGGTCGGTGGACAGCGACACGACCATGGTCGCCACGAGCAGCGCCCACCAGGCCGGGACCGCCCGTACGGCCCGGACCGTCTCCATCAACCGTGGTCGGGGGCCGCGCACGATCCGCTGGGTCCGGGGCCGGATCGCGCCCAACGCGACGATGAACAGCAGGAACGACACCGCGTTCAGCCCGAACGCGACGCCGTAGCCGGCCCGTTCGACGACCAGCGCACCGAGCACCGGCCCGACGGCCCGGGCGAGGTTGAACGTGATCGAGTTGAGCGCCACGGCCGCATCGAGGTCGGCGTCGTTGACCAGCAGCGGGACCAACGACTGCAGGGCGGGGACCATGAACGCCAGCGCCAACCCGAGCAGCAGCGACGCACCGATCACCAGCGCCGGGGTGATCAGGTTCACGAGCGTGAGCACGGCCAGAGCGGCTCCGACACTCGCGGCACCGATCTGGGTGACGATCAGCAGCTTGCGGCGATCGAACCGGTCGGCGGCGCTCCCGGCCCACGGGGCGAGCACCACCGCACCGAGGAACTGCGCGAAGTTCACGGTCGCGACCAACAGCGTGGAGCGTGTCAGCTCGTAGACCAGCAGCCCGGCCGCGATGTTCTGGAACCACGTGCCGATGTTGGACAGCGATGACCCGAGGAAGAACGTGCCGAACGTCGGACTGGTCAGGACCCTGAACATCGAACCGCGCGGCGGCAGGTCCCGGACCGCCGGCGAGCTGCTCACCCGGTCGCGGCCGCGGAATCCTCGACGGCCTCCGGCAGCGCGGCGAACCCGAGCCCGGCGAACAGGTCCAACTCCGGCGGATGCACGATGACGTCGGAGCGCAGCAGCAGATAGCCCTCGTAGGGGTACAGCTCGCGTTCGATCTCCCGGGGCACCCCGAACCAGAACCCGTCCGGGTCGATCTGGGTGACGTGCGCCTTGAGCGCCGCATCCCGGTTGGTGAAGTGCTCCGCACACCAGACGCGCGCGTCCGGGTCGGGACCCGGATCGCGGTCCTTGCGCTTCTCGAGCCACTCGTCGAACGGACTCTCCAGACCTGCGTCGAGCATCCCGTGGTGCAGCTTGAGGATGCGCTCGGGCGGGAAGATGGTGGAGGCGTAGACCTTGGCGACCCGCCACGGGGCCGCGTCGGCACCGGGGATCCCGTCGGGCACACCGCTCAAGTCCGCGTCCGGGTCCTCGGCGAGTTCCAGCCCCCGCATGGTGACCAGGTGGTTCATGATGTGGTCCGGATGGGGGTAGCCGCCGTCCTCCGGGTAGGTGACCACGACCTGGGGGCGCTCGTGGCGGATCAGCGCGGCGACCTTGGCCGACGGCTCGTCGATCGGCGTGCGTGCGAACGTGCCGTCGGGGACCTCGGCCGGGTCCATGTGGTAACCGGAGTCGGTGTAGCCGAGCACGTGGTTGCGGGTGAAGCCGATGGCAGCGACCGACGCCTCGAGCTCGCGGGCCCGGATGATCCCCATGTCGGTGGGCCGCTCGGCACCCGCAGCGGGGTTGAGCAGGTCGCCGGCCTCACCACCGGTGCAGGTCACCAGTGTCACCTCGGCACCATCATCGAGGTAGCGGGCGGCGGTCGCGGCCCCCTTGGACGCCTCGTCGTCGGGGTGGGCGTGGACGACCATCAGTCGTCGCGGTTCGCTCACATCGCCGGGTGCTGGTGGGTGCTGCGCTGCCACGTCGTCGTCTCCTCGCCCGTTCGGGCCTCGCGGATGGTCGTCGGATGTCGGGGGTGTCGGGGGGCGGGCCGGTCGTTGGCGCTGCGGGCCGGCCGTCGTGCACTCCTCGGCCGTCGTGCGGGCTCGTCGGCCGTCGCCCCGGCCGGGTGCCGGCGCTCGTCAGCCGCCATCGCCGGTGTCGTCGGCCTCGGCATCGGCATCGGCATCGGCCGTGGCCCGGGCGGCCCGGTCGGCGGCCCGGCGGGCACCGGCGGGTGAGGCGTCGAGTGCGGCGATCGCCTCACCGACGAACGCGGCCGCGGCGTCGACGTCGTCGCGGGAGCCGGCGAGCCGCACCAGCATCGGCCGCCCCGGGTAGCTGCCGAGCTTCACCTGCGGCCACCGCTCCTGCATGGTGATGAACGTGCGGTTCAGGGCGCTCTCGGGGTAGGTGTGCTGCAGCTCACGGACCTCCGGGACCGGATTGCGGCCGGCGAGCAGCGCCGGTTCGACGGCCTGCTCGAGCAGGGCCCGGAACTCGGAGGGCACGCCGGGCAGGATCACGACGGTGGTCCCGCCGGCGTCGCTGCCGCCGTCGACGTCGACGGCCACGGCGACGGCCCAGCCGCCCTCGCGCTGGAGCAGGCGCGCATCAGCCGGGATCCGGGCCATCCGGCCGAGGTGCCAGATGAAGGTGTCGTCGACCTCGAACCCCTGCTCGCGGGACCACTCGACCGCCCCGGCGATGCGCTCACCGATGACCGGGTCCTCGACCAGCGGTCGGCCCAGCGCCGCGGCGACGGCTTCGTAGGTCAGGTCGTCGGGCGTCGAGCCGATCCCGCCGGAGGTGATCACGACCCGGGGCCCGCCGCGGTCGAGTTCCGCCTGCAGCGCCTCGGCGATCGAGTCCATCGTGTCGGGCACCACGTGGGCCCTGGCGAAGGGCACCCCATGGGTGCGCAGACGATCGGCGAGAAACGGCGAGTTGGTGTCGGTGACGTAGCCACCGAGGATCTCGTCACCGACCACGACCATGGATGCTTCGAGCATGACTGCTCCCGGGTGGTTGGCGACGGGTCGGGAGCGTATCCGCGTGCGTCCGGCCACCCGGACGGGCGCTGGTAGCGTCGCGCCCGTGTACCTCGCTCCAGACGACGCCAAGACCGACGTCATCCTCGCAGCGGCCGTGGCTGTCCTCGGCCCGTCGCTGCGTGCCTTCGCCGGCACGATCGGGCCACCCGGCGGGATCATCGCGCTGATCATCGACGTGCTGTGGCTCGTCGCCCTCAGTGCGCTCGTGCCCGTGGTGTTGGCGCGCTACCGCGGGGACGGTGCGGATGCGTTCGCCATCCACGGCATCCGCGAGGCCTTCGGGCCGGGTCTGCTGCTGGCCCTGCCGGGCATCGGGGTCGGGCTGGTCATCGTCGCGGTCGTCGGTGGTCAGGCCGGTGGGGTCGGCCCGCTCGGCCGGGTGTCGTTGACCGACCCGATCGCCCTGCTGTTCGGCCTGGTGCAGGTCACGCTGCTGACGCTCGGTGCCTGGCTGCTGATCGCGTTCCTGGCGGTCCGTTCCCGGGAGGGCTTCCCCCGCTCCCCCGACATGTCGCTGACCCAGCTGGTGCGCACCGCCGGGCTGATCCTCACCGGCGTCGCCTTCGTCGGCGGCCTGCTGCGCGGGGTCACCGGCGGCAGCCTCACCATCTCGCTCGCCAGTGCGGTGGCCGTCGGGTTGATCGTGCTGTTGACCGACCAGATGATCCCGACCGGGATCACCGTGCCGAGGGCGGCGATCATCGCCCCGCTGGTGATCGTGGTCGTGGGCAACGTGTTCGCCGCCGGCGGCATCTTCCGGGGCCTGCTGGCCGGGCTGAGCGCCGCGTCGGTGGCCGGTGGGGTCACGCTGGCGATCGCGGCGATGGCCCTGACCCGCCGCGGCATCGGGGTGACGCTGCCGCTGGTGATCGCCGTGCACCTCTGGCCGACGTGTCTGTCGCCGCTGACCATCGCCGGCGGGGTCTGCTGAAGGCTCCAGCGGCACCGGCGCGCGATGTCTCACGCGCCGGAGGATCCGACCGCCGGGCTCACCACAGGCTCGGCCGCAGCCACGGGACCGGGGCCGCGCGCATCCGGCGGGCACCGCGGACGAGCCAGACCAGGGTGACCACGACGATCGCGGCCCACACGACGGGTTCCGCCGGGTCGAAGGTGCCGCCGGACACCGCGATGAACGCGTTCATCGACAGCAGCGCCAGGCCGAGCGTGAGCATCTTGACCAGCACCAGGGCGGCGAGCACCGGGGCAACCGGGTGGCCCCGCAGCAGCAGGATGCCGGCCAGCGCCACCAGCGGCAGCGCGATGGCGAGGTCCAGCACGTGCACGATGCTCGGGATGTCGTAGGTGAACAGGCCGTCGGGGACGCCACCGGGCCACACCGCGAGGATGTCGACCAGCCACATCGTGGTGAACAGGCCGGCGACCACCAGCAGGAACCAGGCGACGCCGCGGCGCGGGACGTCCACGAACGCGGCGGCCACGGCCTCCGCCCGGAGACGGAACAGACCGTTGACCAGGCCGTAGGTCGCCAGGCCGAGGGCGGCGATGTAGAGCGGCAACGCGTCGTTGTACGGCGTCACGACGTACATGAGATAGGTGTAGGCCGCGTACAGGCAGACGGCCAGCCACACGATGTGGCCCCCGAGCGAACCGGCACGGGCCCGGACCGCGCCCCCGACGAGCGCGAGCGCGGCGAGCAGGGTGACGACGTCCTGGCCGCGCAGCGTCGCCGGCAGCGAGGGCCGGACACCCGCCGGGGCGCGGTAGGCCTCCTCGACCAGGAGTCCGTAGACGGTCGCGACCACCAGCACGCCCGCGAGCAGCAGCGTGTATCCCAGCGGCAGCGGCCGACCGGGTGTCTGCGCCTCGGTGTGGTGTGCCGCCTCGGCGACATCGGGGGTGGTCGGGATCGTGTCCATGTCCGTCTCGTCTGCTCCGGTCCGCGAGCGCCGGGACGCTCACGGTCGGCCGACGCCTGCGCGGTCGGTACCCGGGCGACCTGCGCGGTCGGCCGATGCCTGGCCAGCATCCGCCTCGCCCGTCGGGCCCCACAGGGGCCAAGGACCCGATCCGTCCCGACCGACGGGCCCGCGGGTCGGTGGCCCGGGCCCCTGCCGTCCGACGGCCGCAGGCGCGACGCTCGAGTGGCCGCCATCACCATCGGCACGCGGGCAGCACCGACCATCACCGAGCCTCACCACGGGCACGACGACCAAGAGACGCGCGATGAAGGCGTTCACCACCCTGATCACCGGCCTGATGCTCGTCCTCGCGCTCGGTTGGGCGGGACTCCGGGTGCCGCCGCGGGCCCTGCCCGAGTCCGCGCCGAACGCGGACCCTCCCCGCACCATCGCCCTGCCCGCCGACCTGCCCGCCCCGGTCGAGCGCTTCTATCGCGCGGTGTACGGCGACGAGATCCCCGTGATCGACACCGCGATCATCACCGGACGGGGCACGATGCGGGTCAACGGGCTCACGCTGCCCGTGCGGTGGCGGTTCAGCCACGACACGGGCCGGGACTACCGCCACCTCATCGAGGTCACGTGGTTCGGGGCGCGGGTGCTCACCATCGATGAGACCTACCTCGACGGCACCGCCCGGCTCGAGCTCCCCGTCGGTGTCGCCGAGGGGCCGGCCGTCGACCAGGGCGCGAACCTGGCGCTGTGGGCCGAGGCGATCTGGATGCCGGCCGTGTGGGTGACCGACCCGCAGGTGCGCTGGTCGTCGGTCGACGAGCACACCGCGCTGCTGCACACACCCGGGCCCGATGGCGAGGAGGTCTTCGTCGCCCGTTTCGCGCCCGACACCGGACTCGTCACCCTGTTCGAGTCGATGCGGTTCAAGGGCGAGGAGGCGGCGGAGCGCACGCTGTGGCTCAACGAGGCCGTGACCTGGGGCGAGCTCGACGGTCGGCTCCTGCCGATCGAGACCACCGTCACCTGGTACGACGACGGCGCACCGTGGGCCCGGCTGACCACGGAGAACGTCGTGTACAACACCGCCACCGGGCTGCGGACGCCCTGAGGGCAGGCCGCGCGCGGACGACCATGGCCTGCGTGGGCCTCGCTGACGACGACCTGCGCCCACAGCGTCACCAGCCGTCGTCGCCGGGCGGGTGGCTGCGCTCGATGCAGCCGGTTCAGTCGCCCGCGAGCTGCGGCGAACGGGCCAGCGAGGTGAACGCGGCGTCCACGACGGCCATCGGGAGCACCGGTCCGGCCGTCAGCACGCCTGCGAGCTCGGTCGTCGCGATCAACCGCACGTCGTCGCCGGTCGCATCCGCACCCGCCGCGTCCACGTCCGTCGCGTCCACGTCCATCGCGGCCACGTCCGTCGCGTCCGCACCCGCCGCGTCCACGTCCGCACCCACCACGTCCGCGCCCGCCATGACGGCCAGCACCTGCACCGGGACATCGACCCCGGCCGCGGCGAGCGCCTGCCTCGCGGCCTGTCCCGTCTCGGCCGTCCGTGCGAGTCGCGCATGCAGGATCCGGGTGTCGCCACGTCGGGCCGGCCCCGGCAGGGCACCGGGACACACGTCGATCACCAGCACGCCGGTCGGGCCGACCGACAATCGCGGCCAGATCGGGCCGAGTTCGACGGCCCGGTGCTCCACCTCGTCCAGACCGGTGAGGATCGACAGCACCCGGCCAGCGGTGACGGCGTCCGGTTCCCGGCGTCGGAGCAGCACCCGGCGGGCGCGCCGGACGGGCACGGCCACCGCGACCACGGCGATCAGCAACCAGCCGACCGCGACCGCGGCGCTCTGGTCCCAGACGATCGCACCCAGCACGACCGCGGACGACGCCAGCAGCACACCGGCGACTACCGAGGTCCAGGGCGAGCGGCCACGATCGCGGGCATGTCGAGCGCCCGTCTGCCGCCGACGGATCGACGGCACCCCACCGGCGTCGAAGTCGCCCTCACGTTCCCGTTGCACCCTCGACCCCCGTCGCGGCTCAGCGCACGATACCCCGGCGAGGTGACCGCAGGGGCGTGATGCCGCCAGCCGACACCGGGGCCCGCGCGACCCGCGGGGCTCACGAGTCCCGCGGGGCCCCGGTGGTCACTCAGGCCAGGGCGCGGAACGCCTCGATTGCATCGAGGTGGCGGGCACGCAGGTCGGTGTCGAGCACACCCTCGCCGGGCTTCTCCGCGCCGACCAGCACCCCGAGCTTGCCGGCGTGCAGGTTGCGGTGGACGCGGTAGGCGGCCTCGGCGACCTCCTCCAGCGGGTAGGTCTCCGACAGGATCGGGTGGATCATGCCGCGTTCGACGAGCTGGTTGGCGGCCCACGCCTCCTGGTAGTTCGCGAAGTGCGACCCGAGGATGCGCTTGAGGTGCATCCACAGGTAGCGGTTGTCGTACTCGTGCAGATACCCCGAGGTCGACGCGCAGGTCACGATCGTGCCACCCCGCCGGCAGACGAACACCGACGCGCCGAACGTCGCGCGACCGGGGTGCTCGAACACGATGTCCGGGTCGGAGCCGACCAGCTCACGGATCTTCTTGCCGAACCGCCGCATCTCCGCGTAGTCCGGGGCACCCTCGTCGTCGTGGAAGCGGTAGCCCTCCGCGGACCGGTCGATGACGTGCTCGACCCCCAGACCGCGCAGGACCTCGGCCTTCTCCGGTGACGACACGACGCACACCGGGATGCCACCACCGTTGAGCACGAACTGGGTCGCGAACCCGCCGATGCCGCCCGACGCACCCCAGATGAGCACCACGTCGCCCTGCTTCATTCGCGCCGCGTTCTGGCCGACGAGCATGCGGTAGCTGGTCGCCATGACCAGGCCGAGCGAGGCGGCCTCCTCCCAGGTGAGGTGGCCCGGCATGGGCATCAGCTGGTTGGACTTGACCATGGAGATGTCGGCGAGCGAGCCGAAGTTGGTCTCGAAGCCCCAGATGCGCTGCGAGGGGTCCAGCATCGAGTCCTCGTGGCCCTCGGGCCGTTCGAGGTCGACGTAGTTGCAGTGCACGGTGACCCGGTCACCGGGCTGCCACTGCGTGACGCCGGGGCCGGTGCGCAGGACCACGGCGGCCGCGTCGGAACCGACGATGTGGTATGGCAGATCGTGACGTGCGCCGAGCTCCGACTCCCGACCGAACCGTTCCAGGAAACTGAAGGTCGACACCGGCTCGAACAGCGAGGTCCACACGGTGTTGTAGTTGATGGCCGAGGCCATCGGCGCGATCAGGACCTCGTTGGGCCCGAGCGGGGGTCGCGGGACCTCCTCGACGTGCAGGGTCTCCCGCGGGTCGCGGTCCTCCGGGTCGACGCCGTCGAAGTGGTGCTCCTGGTCCTTGCGGACCACGGCGGCCCGGATCGTCTCCGGGAGTTCGAGGGCGGCGAGCGTGTCGCGATCCGCTCCCTCGGCGATCGCGGCTCGGATGGCGTCCATCGCAGCAGTCACGTTGCATCCTCCCGCGGGGCGCATCCGTCCCCGCTCGCCGATCGGGGCTCCCAACCGCTGCTTGGAGCGGTTCCGACCTGGCGCCGCGAACGGTACTGATCCCGCCCGCCGGCATCACAACCGGCGATCACCGTGACTCGGCTGCTGCGCACCGCAGGTGACGTGGCGCGCACTGCCGATCGGTGACCGCGCGACCGTCCACCGGGTCCCGGTGGGCCACGCCGGCCCCGGCGGCTCACGCGGGGTGCCGGCCGGCCCCTCAGCGGGGTCGGTCGGCGTCCGGGTCGTCGTCCGGATCGATCCACTCGGCATCGTCGCCGTCGGCGAGATGGGGTGGACCCTGCTCGCGGCGGATCTCCACCACCTCGACGTCGAGCTCCACCGGGCCGTCGGCCCCACCGCCACCCGTTGACGCCCGACCGCGTCCGGTGCCGCCGCCTCGGCCGCCTCGGCCACCTCGGCCGTTCCGGGACCCGCTGGCGGTACCGCCGTCCGTCGCCGTTCCGGAGGCGGCCCGCGGATCCCCGGCGGGGCCGAACGGTCCGGCGCCACCCGCCGGCCCCGTGGCCGCACCGCTGGCGCTCACCCGGCGACGGACGCGGCCGGCGACCAGCCGACGGCTCGGCGCGAGCAGCAGGATGAACCCGACGATGTCGGTGACGAAGCCCGGTGTGACGAGCAGCGTCCCGCCGACGATGATGAGCGCGCCCTGAGCGACCTCGTCGCCCGGCCACCGGCCCTCGGACAGGGCCAGACGGAAGTCCGACCAGGCGCGCCGGCCCTCCACCCGCAACAGGATCGCGCCGACGACGGAGTCGACGATCAGGATCCCCGCGGTCCACCAGCCACCGATGGCGGCACCGACCTGGAGGATCACGACGAGCTCCAGCAGGGGCACGCCGACGAACAGCAACACGAGAAGGACAGGCATGGAGGCAGGATACGGCTCGCCGGACACCGCGGTCGCGCTCATCCGGACAGCCCGCCGTTCGAGCGGCAACGTGCTGCTCGAGGGCGTTCATGCGCTCAAACACGCGCTGCGGTTCGGGGCGACGATCGAGCTGGTCGCCACGTCCGATCCCGACACGGTGCTGGCGCTGGTCGCCGAGCTGGCACCGGATCTGCACCCGGAGGTCGCGGGGCGGCTGGTCACCCTCGACGCCGGGGCGTGGGACCGGGCGGTTCCCCGTGCGTTGCCCTCGCCGGTGGTGGCGGTGGCGCGGCGGCCGCTGCTCGACGTCGCCGACGTCCTCGCCACCGAGGGCCCGGTGGTCGTGCTCGAGCAGCCGCGCCACCTCGGCAATGTCGGTGCCGTGATCCGGGTCGCCGCCGCGGCGGACGCGGGTGGGGTGCTGGTGGTGGGCGACGCCGATCCGTGGCATCCGACCGCCATCCGTGGTGCCGCGGGGCTGCAGTTCGCGCTACCGGTGGCCCGCACCGACGCGCTGGCGGCGACCGACCGGCCGGTGATCGCGCTCGACGGGGACGGTGACCCGACCGGGGGGCTGCCCGCGGACGGGCTGCTGCTGGTCGGCACGGAGCGCGGCGGGCTCAGCCCGGGGCTCGCGGCCCGCGCGACCGCGACGATGGCACTGCCGATGCGGCCCGGCGTGTCGAGCCTGAACCTCGCGACCGCGGTGGCCGTCGCGCTCTACCGCGGCCGGTAGCGGACACGTCCGAGCGCTACCGTGAACGTTCTGGCGTCGATCGTTCCGGGAGTACCACGATGAGCACCGTCGAGCGCAGCGGCACCTTCCAGGACCCGCCCGAACTGCACAACGAGTGGACGGACGACCTGGCCCTGCAGCGGCTGCTGGAACGCGTCCTGCCCGACGACGTCCGCGCGGACATCACCCCGTCGCTGGCCGACCTCGGCCGCGAGGCGGCCACCTCGCTGAAGGCGCTGTCGGACGCCGTCGACGACGACGCGCACGAACCACGGCTGGTGCCGTTCGACGCCTGGGGCAATCGCATCGACCGCGTCGAGGTGTCACCGCTGTGGGAACAGCTCGGCGATGCCGGCAAGCGCCACGGCGTGGTCGCCACCGCCTACGAACGCGCCCACGGGGAGCACTCCCGCGTCCACCAGATGGCGCTCGCCTACCTCTACGCCCCGTCCAGCGGGCTGTACTCGTGCCCGTTCGCGATGACCGACGGGGCCGCCGCCACCCTGCTGCACCACGGCGATCGTGAGCTGATCGACCGGGCCGTGCCGCGACTGACCAGTCGTGATCCGGCGACGGCCTGGACCTCCGGGCAGTGGATGACCGAACGTCCCGGCGGCTCCGACGTCGGCCTGTCCGAGACCGTCGCGCGCCAGGACGGTGCCGCGTGGCGACTGACCGGCACCAAGTGGTTCACCTCGGCGGTGACCGCGGACATGGCGCTGACCCTCGCCCGGCCCGAGGGCAACGGCCCCGGCGGACGCGGGCTGGCGATGTTCTACGTCGAGGTGCGCGACGAGTCCGACCGCCTCAACGACCTGCGGGTGCTGCGTCTGAAGGACAAGCTCGGCACCCGGCAGATGCCGACCGCGGAACTGGCGCTGGAGGGCACGACCGCGCATCTGGTGGGCAGCCCGACCGACGGCACCCGCAACATCACGCCGATGCTGGCCGTCACCCGGATGTGGAACGCCGTGACCGCCGCCAGTGCGCTGCGCCGCACCCTGGCGCTGGCCCGCTCGTACGCCGCCCGGCGGGTCGCGTTCGGGCAGCCCATCCTGGCGCAGCCCCTGCACCAGACCACGCTGGCGTGGCTGCGGGTCGAGCACGAAGCCGCGCTGCAGCTGGTGTTCCGCGCGGTCGAACTGCTCGGTCGCCAGGAGACCGGGGTGGCCACCGAACAGGACGAACTCGCGCTGCGGATGCTGCTGCCCATCGCCAAGCTCACCACCGGCAAGCAGGCCGTCGCCGGCACCAGCGAGGGCCTCGAGTCGTTCGGTGGGGCCGGCTACATCGAGGACACCCACCTGCCGGTGCTGTTGCGTGACGCGCAGGTGCTGCCGATCTGGGAGGGCACCACCAACGTGCTCGCGCTGGACACCCTGCGGGCGCTGCAGAAGGACGGGGCGCTGCCGGCACTGCTGGCCGACCTGCACCGGGCGGCGACCGCCACGCAGCACCAGACGCTGGCCACGATCGGCAAACAGGCGCTGGACGCCGGCGACCACGCCGCCGCGTGGATCGCGCAGGCCACCACCGCCGGCTCCGCCGCCGCACAGCACGGCGCACGCCGGTTCGCGCTCACACTCGGCCGGGCACACCAGGCCGCGCTGCTCGCCGCCCAGGCGCAGCACGACCTCGACGCCCATGGCGACGGCCGCGGGCTCGCGGTCGCGCGGCGGTTCGCGGCCGCCGGCATCGACCTGCTGGAGCAGCCCGGCGACCACCTCGATGCGGATGCGGCGCTCGCCCGGGACGAGGCGATCGCCATGCCGACCGACTGACCCCGGCTCACGTGCGTCCAGCCGGCGGCCGCACGTCGCCCGCGTTCAGCGGTTGGCGAGCAGCGGGATCACGCGGCGGTTGAGGGCATCGAGGGTCGCGCGCACCACGGCACCCTCCGCATCCGTGTCGTCCCGGACGATCGCCCCGCCGAGCAGGCGCTGCTCGTCGCCGGCGGTCACCATGGTCAGCACCACCGACACGGTCACGTCGTCACCGGCGTCGGTGAGCACGATCCGATCGACGCCGACCACCAGAGCGGTGCGGACCAGCGCGTGCATCGCGGCGACGGTGGCCTCGGCGGTGGCCCGCATCCGGCCCTTGGAGGTGGAGACGGCGCGGGCGGTCCCGGAGGCCGTGTGCGTCTCGTGGCGCAGGGTGACCGTGACCTCGACGGTGTCGGTCCCACGACGGACCTCGAGGTGTTCGATCACCGCCCGCGGCGGACGCGACGTCGCCACGTCGGGCCCGGGGACCGCGGTGGATGAGGTGGCCGCCGGTGGCGTGGCCGTGGACGCCGACGGTGTGGCGGGGTCCGCATCCGTCACCGGTGCCGGCGCGGGGTCCTCGGCGACGGTCGCCGCCTCCACGGCGTCGTCGGTGTCGCCGGCGTCCGGCTCCGCCGCGTCGTCGGTGTCGCCGGTGTCTGGCTCGTCGTCGGTGGGGTCGGCGGCCAGGCCGGCCAGTGCATCCTCGACCGCGCGGCTCAGCCGCTCGCGGGTCGTGTTGAGCTCGATCGGGCGACCTGGCGGCGGTCCGGCGTCCCCGGCCGACGACGGCGCAGGCGCAGGCGACGGGTCGTCGTCGGGCGGATCGAGGGGCTCGCGGGCGGTCCACGGCCGCGTGCGTGGCGGCCAGGGCACCTGGCCGGTCCGGGTGCGGTCGCGGCGGTGGTCGACCGGCCCGTCACCGTCGACATTCGATCCGGCGTGCCCACCGGCATCGTGGTCGGCCCCGGTCATCCCGGCGTACCCACCGGCATCGCCGGCGTGCCCACCGGCATCGCCGGCGTGCCCACCGGCATCGCCGCCGTCGACGGGTGATCCGTCCGGCGCATCGGTGCCGGCGGTCTGCACCACGGCGACGGGGTCGTACTCGGGGCCCGGCGCGGCGGGATCCGTCCCCGACCCGGCCAGGGCGGTCATGCGGGGGCGGATGGCATCCGGGTCCAGATCGATGTCGAAGCGCTCACGCAGCGTGGCCGCGACCGCCCAGGCGACCCGCTGGTCGTCCTCACCGGGGTGCAGCCGCAGGGTCAGGCGGCTGCGGGCTCCACCCGACGGTCGACTGATGCTGGCCTCGGCCACACCGGGGACCGACGCGATCGCACGTGCGATCGCGTCGTCCTCCGGTGCCGCCCGCACGGCGTCCCCGTCTTCCACGTTGCTCGTCCCCTGTCGGTGACGGTCCGCCGTCACCTGCGATCGTCCCCACATCGTCTGACCCCGTCGCACCTCTGGGGCCGACCCGGATCCGTCGTCCCCCGACGAATCCAGCGCCCGATGGCCTACCGTGGTGCTGGTCGGCCCTGGCCCGACCAGCCGTCCTCGTCGATGCGAAGGTCGTACCGATGCTCGATCAGCTCGATGAGCCGTCCTGATGGGGCTCTTCGACCGACTGCGACGACGGCGATCGTCCCCCGACGGACCGCATGCGGACCCTACCGGTCGGGTCTTGTTCGCCGCCAGCCTTCCACCGCAGAACGTGGACGAGCGGCCACTTACGGTCACTGACCGAGCGCAGGTCGCGCGCGAGTTCACGGTGACGGATCGACTGCCCCGGGCTGAACGTCCCCCGACGTCCGACGATCAACTGTTCACGACACCGCGCGACCAGCCGGACCATCGACGTACCGACCACCGTACGTCACCGGAGACGCGACGCCTGCCCGCGGTGCGCGTGGACGACGAGGCGATCGAGCATCCGGCACCGCCGCGCGCGTTCAGCCCGGCCGAGGCGCTGCACCTCGCCGGTGGCACGATGCGGGACGCGCGTCGTCTGACGACGTCACCGAGACCCACCGACGCGGCCCACGCCCCCGACGCGGCCGACGCCACCGTCACCCCCGACGCGGCCGACACCACCGACGCCCCCGATGCGACCGATCCGTCAGGCGCTGGCGGCGAACGGCCGCAGTGACGGCGGATCGTCGGCGAGCGCCTCGGCGACGATCCGCACGGTCGGCGTTCCCTGCGAGAGCACCTGCTGGTGGAAACGTCGCCGGTCGAAGGCGCTGCCCGCGGTGGCCATCGCCGAGGACTGCAGGTCGCGCATCTCCTCACCGCCGACGAAGTAGCTGCACAGCTGCCCGGAGGTCACCTTCGCCCGCGTCAGCTTCCCCGCTGCCTCGGCGTGTTCCTGGAACGCCCGGCCCATCAACAGATCGAGCGCGTCGTCGTCGGCCAGCGACCCGCTGTGCAGCCCCACGTCGAGCAGGGCGTTGGTCGCGATCCGCAGCTCGCCCTTGCGCTGGGTCAGGCGGTAGTCGTCGACGTCGACCGTGGACGAGTCATCGACACCGAACCCGGCGGCCAGCATCTCCCGCTCGACGTGCACGGCCCAGCCCTCCGCGAAGATCGGCCGGGTGAGCAGCCGCCGGGCGAGCCGTGGGTGCTGGGAGGCGTGTTCGAGCTGCACGAAGTGCCCCGGATAGGTCTCGTGGATCGCGAGCGACCGCAGCTGCGCCGGGTTGTACTCGCGCAGGAACGACCGCGCCTGCGAGGCGTCCCACCGGTCCGGGACCGGCGAGAGGTAGAAGGTGCAGCCGGCCTCCGGGCGCAACGGCGGCGGCTGGGTGATGAACGCCACCGCGATCCCGCGCAGATAGGGGGGCACCTCGGAGACCGTCAGCCGCTCGGCGGGGGGCACGTCGACCAGCCCGGCGTCGATCGCGAACGCCCGGGCCTCCGCCACGGCCAGTCGCGCCTCGGCGACCAGCTCACCGCGCCCGATGGCCGTGTCGGCGACGGCGTCGAGCGAGCGCCGGATGCGTTCGGCCGGGTCCACCGGTACGGGCTCACCGGGGAAGCGTCGTGTCCAGCTGGCGGCGGCGAGCTCCGCCATCTCCGCGGTCACCTCGTCGATCCAGGTGCGGGCGCGATCCTCGATCTGGGTCGGATCCATCCGGGTGCCGAGCGCCGAGCGCAGCGTCACCGCATGGTGCGCCGGCCCCAACCGCCAGTCGGCCGCCGGTTCCTCCGAGAGCTCGTCGAGCAGTGCTCCGTACGCCTCGAGTCCCTCGGCCGCGACCTCACCGGCGTCGCGGGCCGGGGACACGTCGGTCCGCAGCGCCTCGGCCCGTCGGGGCAGCTCATCACGCACCAGCGCGATGAGCCCCGGCAGCCGCTGGGTGGCGACATCGAGGTTGGGTGCTGCCGCGGCGGCCAGCAGGGTGCCGGCCTGTTCGAGCAGCATCGGGATGCGACGCGACCGCTGCACCGCGGCGCTGAGCCGTCGACAGCGCTCGTCGTGATCGCCGTCCTGCCACCGCAGCAGCTCGTGGACGCCACCGGCGATGGTCTCGATCACCGCCAGTGGATCGAGCACGTAGCGGGGGCGCACGTCGAGCAGGAAGCGCTTGTAGCGCAGCTCGTCGTCGAGCAGCTCGAGGTCGTGGCGGGCCTCCCGGACCCGTGCGGCGGCGGCCGGGTCACCCGCGTCCGGGACCTCGTCGGTGTCGGGGCGACCACCGGCTCCCGGGGCGTCGAGGGCGGCCTCGACCTCGCTGGCCAGCACCGACAGGTCCCGGCTGTGGTTCGCCAGCGCGGCCGGCGCCAGGTCCGGGAACTGCCCGTCGAACTCGGTCATCCCCAACCGTGTGGCCACCACCGGTTCGTGCGCGCGGATGACGTCGAGGTAGCGCGCGACGAGCTGGTCGGCTCGTCGTCGGAGCTCGCTCACCACTACCTCGAGGTCGTCGGGACGCGGACCGCGTCGACGCTAGTCCCCGCGCTGCGGCTGCGCCCCGTCAGCTCGGACGGGGTGCAGCTGCCCCGCGGGGCGGACGGCGACCGGTGCCCGGCAGTGGTGGTCGGGTAGCATCGGACCGACCCGGAACACGGTGTCGACCCCGCTGTCGATCCCCACCGTGCCCGCTCGCTCGCCCCGCCGTACCCCGCGACGACACGTCGCACCGGCGCTGTGGCCGACCCGGGTCACGTCGGTGGTTCCCACCGGCGCACATGACAAGTAGCGATCTCACGCGCCCGTGGCTTCTCTCGCGCCGGGGATCGCCCGGACGAGAGATCCACGTGACCAAGACGTTCCGCGACCTCGATGTCGCTTCCGAGCTGTGTGACGCGCTCGAAGCCAACGGCATCACCCATCCCTTCCCCATCCAGGAGCTCACCCTCCCGCTCGCCCTCGGCGGCCACGACCTGATCGGTCAGGCCCGGACCGGCACGGGCAAGACCCTGGCCTTCGGGCTGCCGCTGCTGCAACGGGTCGACCCGTCGCTCAAGCAGACGCAGGCGCTGGTCATCGTCCCGACCCGCGAGTTGTGTCTGCAGGTCTACGACGACCTGTCGATCGGCTCCGCGCTGGGGCTGACCTCGATCAGCGTCTACGGCGGCGTCGGCTACGACGAACAGATCGACGCGCTGACCGGCGGTGCCCACGTCGTGGTCGGGACCCCGGGCCGACTGCTCGACCTGTTCAACCGCGGCGTGCTCGACCTGTCGAAGGTCACGCAGCTGGTGCTCGACGAGGCCGACGAGATGCTCGACATGGGCTTTTTGCCCGACGTCGAGCGCCTGATCGAGGGCTGCACGGGCGAGAACCGGCACACGATGCTGTTCTCGGCCACGATGCCGACCGCGATCGTCAAGCTCGCCCGGCGCTACATGGACCACCCGACGTTCACGCGCGCCGACCACGAGGTCAAGACGACCGCGGACAACGTCACCCAGCACTTCTTCCAGGTCCACCGGATGGACAAGCCGCGGCTGCTCGCCCGGATCCTGCAGGACGAGAACCGTGGCGGCGTCTACGTGTTCGTCCGCACCAAGCACATGGCCGACCGGCTGGTCAACGACCTCGAGGAACTCCGGATCCCGGCGATCGCGATCCACGGTGATCTGCGCCAGTCGACCCGCGAGAAGAACCTCGACCGGTTCCGTGAGGGCAAGGCCACCGTGCTGGTGTGCACCGAGGTCGCGGCGCGCGGGCTGGATGTCTCGGGCGTCACCCACGTCGTCAACTACGACTGCCCCGACGACGAGAAGATGTACCTGCACCGCATCGGGCGGACCGCCCGCGCCGGTGAGGCCGGCGTCGCGATCACGTTCGCGGAGTTCAACGAGATCGACCGTCTCAACGTCATCCGCAAGAAGGTCGAGGCGACCGACGCCGAGGTGCACCAGGTCTTCTCCACCTCGCCGGTGCTCGAGGAGCTGTTCACCCTGCCGGCCGAGAAGCCCTGGGAGCACCTCACCAACGTCGGCGGCGGCAAGGACGGCCCCCGGGGTGCCGGCGGTCGGCGGGACACGTCCAAGGGCAGTGAGGCGAAGGGCCGCAACTCCAAGGGCGGTGGTTCCAAGGGCGGTGGTTCCAAGGGCGGCAGCGCCAAGCGCGGCGGTGCGAAGGACAGCAGCGCGAAGGACAGCAGCGCGAAGGACAGCAGCGCGAAGGACAGCAGCGCGAAGGACAGCAGCGCGAAGGACAGC
>LFIK01000395.1_pt1 | contig 32669 bp, 54 predicted proteins | sample 643401 | NCBI WGS metagenome assembly LFIK01 (sample SAMN03777447, study PRJNA286221) | soda lake metagenome | biome: soda lake; feature: Kulunda steppe; material: water; isolation source: sample T5-Br brine of Lake Tanatar-5 | place: Russia: Kulunda steppe | collected 2010-07
ACTCTGTGGGCCTTGGCAGGCCGCAAAGTCCTTCAAGGCCTCTAACATGAGGGCAGGGACTCGGTCCACTACTCCTGGAGCTTGGCTCAGATCAGAGCAGCTGCGCAGTTGCTTGCTGACCGACAGCATGACCGTCAAGGCGGCCAGACACACTGCCGCCCACACCGGGGGGTGCAGCTCTGTAGCAGGGGGCTCCAGCAGCCAGACATGCTTGGGCAGTAGCTCCACCCCCTGCGGATCAGCGTAATCAAGTCACCAGCACATTTAAGCACATAATTGCATCACTACCAGTGATGCAAGTAGCATAACTTTGACAAATACGTTGACTACAGCCTGAGCTATTTTACATTTTGTTTCCCTGCCTCTGGGGATTATGATTTGGCAAAAAGTGCTTTGGACCACCTGTCTCCCTTTCCTTAATTGATACTTCAAGTATAACCCCAAAGTTGGGAGTTGTAACTGCCTTCGTAGTTATAGTACAGTTCGCTATTTTATATCCCTCTGTCATGCCAGATCACTGCTATTGACTGAACAACAATTTGGGATACCACAGTTTTTCAGAAGCGGGGTTGAGCGTGGGGCCTTACATTCCCCCAGCTCGCCCATCGCGCAAGAGCCATGCGACAGAGGGCACGTGACTGCATCATGTCTATGATGGACCATGGGCTGCATCATTCCTTACGCTGTATCATGTCTTCAGTACTTTTGCTCCCCATCACGCACACACGCGGTTCGGCTGCCATGCTGTTTCCCCCCCCCGAACGTCTGAGCTTACACTGCCATCTTGCAGCACTGACCTTGATTCTTCACAACAAAGTTCGTTAAGGTTGTCGAGTGTTCCACAATCAAAGCCAGAAAATAGGAATTCTCGATAGCTGGCCTTGGGGCCTCCAAAACTCTGGGCTCAGTGAAATGTCTTCAACCATCAATTGTCTGATCTCATACACACAGTCTCAGACACCAATTTGGCAAAGACACATTATGGCATGACACCTCAACTCAAAAAAACGAATGAAGCATTATGATAAGAGTACAACTTCGCTTGTGAACCTATCCAAACCAGACTCAATGGCCATGACAATAGGGTGTGTCCACATGTGGAATGGCTGCGGACAGCAACAGTGTACACCAAGCAGACAACAGGTTGTCCGCGATGAGACTGAGGAGCCTCTGATACCCTTATCCTTCCCTACACGTCCTCTCTCTTGCTTAAGCCTGCAGATAGGCAGAGTCACCGCTGCATGCAGCTGCTGTCGGTTGCACTCACACTGGACAGGGACTGGACTGGACTGGACTGGGCGCTGCCACGCCTGCGAACCCCCCAAGGGCTAAAGCCTTTACCCCTGAGGGGTCTACTCCCTGGCGTACATGTTACAAGGTCGCTTGGAGCAAACAAGGTATTACTGCGAGTTCTTCTTTGACGTGCTCAAATACAGCTATAGCTGAACTGACAATGGGATCAAATACTCCTCCAACTGACTCAACCGACCTCCGGCTCACTATGCAGCATAAATCTGGCACTGCACAAATCTGGCGTGACAAGAGGTTCACTTCTCAATGGCCAGTGCAAGAAAGAAAGAAAAAGGAAAAAACTACGCAAGCAGCATTAAGGCCCATCTAAATGAATAGGAGGTGCGGTGATATCACTTACTGGCAGCGAAGGACAGGATCATTCTGAAACAAACCATGTATTGTATTTTATCATGGTATTTTAGCTGTCTTTTGTTTCAGCCTTATGCTTGTATTCATAGCCTACTACAACCTAGCTTGCCTTTTTTTGGTTCCGGTTGCAGGCCTGTTTGGCTTCAGCTAAGCTGCCCTCGTTCGGCAGGTACAGATTTGTAACCTAAACTAACCATAGAAATGGCCCATCTGGCCTGGGGCCAGCGGCTGAGTGTACAAAATTATGGCAAGTAGGAGTACTGAGTGCCCGTTCAGAAGCATATTTTAAGGAAAAAATCCAGGTTGGTATCAGCCTCAGCTGCAACAGGGTATTGCCCTGGCAGTGCTAAACACCTCAGCATTTAACAGTCTACACCATAATCTGCAGCGCCAGAGGTCAGCTGGCCTTGCATGAAAAGCCAAGCCAAGCCCAGCACAGGGAATCGCAGCTCACGCACATTCTTGCTGGGTGTTGCAGCAAGCTAAAGAGATGTGCAAGGTTCAATTTCTGGGTGCCATCGCCCTGCTTCTATCCCCTTCGTATCATGCAACAATGAGTATATAAATCCGGACGCGTCTAACTGCAAGGAGAACAAATGGCTATCCCTTTTCCAACTGGCACCCTGGCCGCAGCTATTGCTAATGCCTTGAAGAGAATGTGCTCCCCTTTCTATGTCATGCCCACATTCCTGGATACGCGGATAAGCCTGCGCATTTTCTTGCCCAGACTGCAGCAATTCTCACTCGGCCGCTCTACCAGAGAATTGAATGCACTGCAGGATTCTTGGAAGACCTCGGGCTAGGATGGGGTGCAAGCCTTAAGGGCGGCATGCACCAAAGATCACGGTTCCTTGGCCAATCTAGAATCCCACAGCTTGCATGAGCATGTGCCCAACCGAGATGATCACGAAGTAGGCTGCTATTGAGCTCGGCACGCCTACCTGCGCATGCCAAGACATTGCACAAGCGCACGGGGTGTAAGAGACGTGGCAGGGCACAAGAACCAGGTGACGCGCAAGGCTGGTGGGGAGAGGAAGGAAGGAGGGAGCGAGCGGGCATCTGGGTCATGCCTGTGAACTGGAAGATGGGGCCCCCTTGCTCAGGTTTGGAGCCTGGGCAGGCCAGCCTTCTGCTCCACATGCAATGCTCAACAGCTGGAGGGCGGCAGGCACATGAGGTGGCAGTCGTTGTCATGCAGTTTACCAGCCCTGCTGCTGCTCTGCTGCGGCTGCCGCAGCTAGCATCCCGCAGCTCTTGAGTCGGCGCCCAGGGACAGCTTGCGCTTGCCAGATGCAACATCCACCAGCCAGACACAAGTAACATCACAAAGCATATGCTCCGGCACCTTTCGCTGATGAGCCTCACCCATGGTGCGACGCGCCCATGCACCACAGCCATGGATGGCCCACCCCAGAACGCTGTGTGCCCACCTGCCACAACATATAAGACCTGTGTGCCCACCTGCCACAACCCAACATATAAGACGGCGCAATCCCATGTAAGAAGGCCCACCCATGCTGGGGGATGCGCCCACATCTTCAGGTACTTTTGCCCCATGGATGGCGGCACGCGACCAGAGCCCATGGCGGCTCATGGACTGCACTGACTGACGGCATGCTCAGTCCATCAGTCACCCTATAGCAGCACAAGCCAAGCACCCACGGCCGCACATGGGCTGAGCTGCTCATGGTGGCATGCGTGTGACGCCCTTCCATCGTGGCATGCTTGCCCATGGAGGCACAGGGGCTGTAGCACCCACAGGGTGGCACGCGTTTGGCGCACATGCATATGGCGGCTCACAAGCTGCTCCACCCACAGTGTGGCACGCACGCGCCTGGCACACATCCAAATGTGGAGTGCGTCCACAGTGTGCCGCCTCCCCTCAGAACACTCTGCTTGCCCTACACAGCAAAAGCACACAGCAGGCCCTGGAGCATGTTCCCCCCCTCCCCCTCGCCTGGCCCTTGCAAGCGCTGCATGCCATGCTTCAGTATCCCATTGACGGACCACCCCTGGCATACTGGAGATCCAACTTTCTTTGACACTCTGTGGAAGCCCCACTGGCGTGCATGCATGCACTTGGGTGGTGCGCACAGTCTATGCATCTCATCCCATGCGGGTCCAGCATACTAAACCACCCACCCCCTATTTGTCTCTCTCTTCCCACCGCCACACACCACGAAAGCCAAGCCTTTCTTGTCCTCATCAATGAGAATAGCATATTGCCATTGGTGCCCCATGAATGGCCTCCCATTGCACGCTTTGCCTCCCTCTTGCGCTTCAAAACCAATGCGGCCACGCCACGCTGCTCCCCACCTTCAGAAAGTCCAGGGTCCCCACAAAAGTCTGGCCTGTGCCATCCTCCAGGGCCACCGCATTCATGTTTGGGAAACCGCTCACCTGCACATGCGTGCGCAGGAATGTGTGTGTACGTTATTGAGTGTGTGTGTGCGCGCGCGCATGCATGTTTGCACACACGTGTGCGCGTGCGTGTGCTGTGCGTGCAGCCTATGCCATCCTCCAGGGCCACCTTATTCATGTTTGGAGAGGCCACGCACCTGCGCACTCACGCACAGGTATGCGTGTGTTTGTACGTGTGCGTGTTTGAATGAACCTGGTAGACGCTGCGCTTGCTCAGCATTTGCAGTGGTCTGCAAGCGGATTTTGCGCCTGATATTGCAGGTTGCACAGAAGAAGCTGCCTGCTTGTGCAACGTACAAAAAAAGCCAGAGTACCGCTTACAGCGAGGTGGGGCACACATGTTCAAAACGAGCCACCCTGAAGCCCCGCACTCATGAAGCACACATGCTGAATGCAGCTTTAGACATGCACGCACACACGCATGCACGCACACACACATGCCGCATGAAAAGACGCCCACTTCACCACATCCACGCAAAGCATGCGTGTTATATATATGTCTGCATGCACACATGCAGAGTCACAGCAGCTAGAGCGAGCGAGCACACACACACGCGCACACACACACGCACACGCACAAGGAAACGTGCGCACACCCACCCACCGGTAGGCCCATGGCTGCCGAGCAGGTCAGGCCTGTGGCCATGACCAGCAACTTGGGGTGTGGCGCCCCCGGCATTGCCTCCCCTACAGACTGCACGATCGGCAAGATCACCATGGCTGCTACCGTGTGGCTGATAAACGTGGCACACACCTGCAGCAGCGGGGCACACACACACATGCATGTGAGGCTTGAGCATGACTTGAGGGGGGGGGGCTCATGCAGGCGGCGCGCGCGTCTGGAGCATGGGCTCGCATGCGTGCATGGCACATGCAGGGGGTGGGGTGGCAGAGCTCTGCGCCTCTGTGGGAGCCAGGCAGCCTGACAAGGGCCCCCGTGTACTCTCGTGCAAAAGCGCTAGTGCCTCTCTCATTCACGCGCATGGACCTGCAGACCGCATCTCTGCCATCTTGTGCGGCAATGTGCTGTGGTGGGTGTCCATGCGTCCACTTCATTAGTGTGCGCGCATTTGAGCAGGCTGGTTGCTACTGTGGCCCGCGCTTGCCGTGACGCACAAGTGCGTGTGGGTACCCATGCCTGAGCACAAGCATGCGCACCTATTGCACGTGTGTGGATGCAAGAATGTGGGCGCTTCAAGACACACACACACAAACACTGCACCCACCAGCGCGCCGGCGCACAGGTCGGCAGAGATGGTCCAGGTCCAAGCACACGCACGCAGCACAAACAAAAAACACCCGCGTACACACGCATACACCCACGCACCCACGCACCCACGCACATATTTGCACACACCCCACTCACTAGCACAACGCCGCAAAAGATGGCAGAGATGGTCCACAGGTCCATGCCCGTAATCCGCTCGCTGATGTCCGACGCCAGTGCAGACAGCAGGCCGCTGCTGCGCACCTACGCGCGCAAGTGGTTTGGGGGCGAGCCAGGCTCTGCCGAGAATCAGGCTCTGGGTGCAGCACCAGCTGCCTGTTGTGCAGCTGCCTGTGGTGCAGCATGGTGCAAAGGGGAGGCGCGGTGAAGGCAGGAGGCGGGGATAAAAAGGCAGTGGGAGCTAGGGGGGCTGCTCACCCTCAGCCCTGCATGTGTGCGCATGTGTGTGCTTGCGCGCAGGTGTGCGCATTTGTGTGTGTATTCCCGGGCGCGCACAGGTGCTTGCACGGTGGATGCTTGCACCTACCGACTCCCCCAGGGCTGACCCGCCCATCGCCAGCATGACCACGTTCCACAAGAAGCCGTTGAAGTCGTCCTTGTTGAGCACTCCAAAGCCAAAAAAGGCCACCATGGGTAGCACTGCCACCACGCCCATGTTACCGGTGTACGGCTGCAGGATGGTGTTGGCGCACCACAGCGCCACCGTGATGATGGACACCACAATGACATACACCTGTAGGGCATGATGATGATAATGGACACTGAAGTGAAGGGCAGGGAGGGGATGGACACCACAACGATGACGTACACCTGCAAGGCAGGGTGATGATGACGGACTCTGCGGTACTGGGCATACTAATGATGGACACCATATGGTGATGCACGGCTGTCGGGCATATGGTGATGATTATGGACACCGTAGTGAAGGACACAGTGATGATGATGGATACCATATGGTGCTGGGCACGGTGGTGACGATGGGCACCATATGGTGAGCTTCACCTGCTGAGGCAGGCAGGCACAGTGCAGCTCGCAGAAGCATCAACAGGCAAGGCGCACCTCTGCAAGGTGCTTGCAACGAGGCTGGCGCACAGGGCAGAGGAGGCGCGCGCGCTGGGGCCACGCTGGGTAAAGTGCGTGGGTTTATGGTCCAGGAGCACACAACATGCCCAGCTCAAGGCATTTGAAACAAAGCGGGCCTGCATACCTGCGCACAACCTCACAGCACCACCAGGGCATGCGACATGCATGCTCAAACACACGCACCCCACAGATGAACGACCCTCGCGCGTGCACACACACGCGCGAGCAATGAGCAACGTTCGCACCTGTGTCATATTCATGGGGTCTGTGTAGGGCTTGAGTGGTCGCACCTCCATGGTCGTCAGCCCTGGCCGGTACACCAGCAGCAGCATGGCCCAGCAGAGCAAGATGCTGCAAGCACGGAGTGTTGGTGTTGGCATTGTTGCGCTGACAGCAGCAGCAGCAGCAGTAGCATAAGGAATGATATTTGGCGGGGCAGGGGGCTGCACGCACAGCCCAGCTGGTGGGTTCATTCCAGGCGCAGCGATGTCAACCCGGTGGAGTAAAAAGCCAAGCTCACACCAAGAACAGCAGCAGCATGACCCAGCAGAGCAAGAGGCTGCAATTGCAGCCTAGCAGGTGGTATAATTCAGGCACAACAACGCCCACGGAGCCTTCTTTGTATAGTCAGGCTGGGATCACGGACAGTTGCACAGCGCAGTAGGCATAAAATGTCTTGCTGCCCCAACCAAGCTGCTTGCATCTGAGCATGAGGATTCCAAGAACATAGTTGTCGATAGCTCATGTTGGCAGTACATGCTGATGGCTTAGGAATGGAGTTGCGGACAAATCCCACAAAATCAGAAAGCAAATCATACACAAGCGCATGCGCAACAGCCCAGCACCAGCCAGGCTCATTGGTTTTTGACACCGGTGCCGAAGCTGGCAGTCCATAAATCCCTTGGTGCAAGTTTGGCGCTAGCTTTGAAATTAGAGGTTGCTGACTTATTGGAGGTTGCCTGTAGTTTGGCTGGCGTCTGGGCCAGACTGCACCTAAGCCCAGCAGGTCATCCACTGCAACACGTGTATTTTGCCAATCATTGAAGCCCTGCAGGTCAACCATCAAAGCCCTGCAGATCAATCATCAAAGCTCTGCAGGTCAATCATCAAAGCTCTGCAGGTCAATCATCAAAGCCTTGCAGGTCAACCATCAGAGCCCTGTAGGTCACCATCCACCGCGACACGTGTATTTTGCCTATCACCGCGACACGTGTATTTGGCCTATCACCGCACACAATAACCACAGCCAATCCGCTGTGTGCTGACCCAACACGCTTCCGCCAAGCGCTGCCAGCTTCACCCTGACACACCCAAAAGTGTGAGGGCTAGAGCACCAGATCACTTCTTATCCTGTGTGAGCGCTAGCATACCGTCCACATATCCCCATGCAAGCACTAGGACGCCATCCATGCGCGTCCACAAATGGGATCAAGCCCAAGTGACGATGCCGCCCTGCCAACACCTTGCAACAGCTCACCGGCACATGCCAGGCAAACTCAGTGGCATGCTTAGAACAAAGGCATGCTTAGAACAATGTAAACGCGCCAAGTGCCAAACATTGGCAGCACCAACCTGCATCACGCTGGTGTCTTAGGCGCCCCCTGCTAAATCCCTGTTGTGCACCTGATGCCAGACACAGGCAGCGCCACCGCAAACCAACAGATCCCTGGTGCGCACCTGATGCCAGACACAGGCAGCGCCACCGCAAACCAGGAGAGCCAGCTGGGTGGCTGGCCGTCCATGGACATACGCTCAATGGCAAAGATGTTTTGGGGTGATGAGATGGGGCTGGTCATGCCGCCGATGTTGGAGGCCAGGGCAACGCCCATCACCTGCGTGGCCATGCAAGCAAGCAAGCAAGGAAGGACTGGTGGGTAGGCCGTGAGCCAGGCAGTGCAGGCAGGCTATAGCGGACACATCCAGGCAGGCTGGACGCGAGGATCGGCAGGCAGGCTGCTGGCGAGCGATGGCAGGCAGGCTAGGAACGCTCCTGGGCGTGCGCTGTTGAGGAGTGCTCCTGGGCGTGTGCTGTTGAGAAGCGCTTCTGGGCGTGTGCTGGTGAGGAGGCTGAGAAGGCATGCAGGTGAGGAGAGCTGTTGAGGTGCACTGTTGAGGTGCATTGGTGAGGAGAGCTTGTCCTGGCCCCACAGGGATGGGCGCGCACAAGCACCCTCATTGCAAAGCCACGCACCAGGCTTTTGGCGAAGGGTGTGGTGACGTCCATTGTCCGTAGGATGGGTTGGAACAGGGAGAAGCACAGCACCGGGGCTGCCACATTGGAGATCCACATGGATGCAAAGGCCGCAACCTGCGCAACAGCGCCAGGAGGTGTGCCAGGTGCGCTTTGGAGCACCAGCCGCCACTGAGGAAGAGTTCAGGAAATAGACCATGGCGGGTGGACGCAAGAGCTGGCAGCACCAGTGTGCTCTGGAGGCAGCTACATGTGAGAGGGAGGATGACAAATAAGAGGCTCAATGCCTGACCAGGACCACTCAGCCGCCACAGGGAGAGAGCCCAAGCGTACGCCGAAAAGGCAGGGAAGAATGTGAGCATCAAGGTTTTTGTTACTCTATAAGCGAGTTGCGTGCAGGTGAAGCCAAGGCATGCACGCGCTCAGACACATGTACACACAACCGCATGCCCCAGCCACTCACAAACATGGAAGCCAGCAGCACGTTCCGCGGCACACGCCCAACACGCGAGAGCACGGCCACCGCCATCTGCTTGGCAATGAAGTGCTTGGACAAGGCAGCAGCGATTGAGAAGCCCCCCAGCAGCAGCATGGTGACCTGCAGCCAAGCAAGATGAACACGCAGCGTGACGCGAGGTGAGTGCGCGGCATGGTGAGGCCGGCAGGCCGCGGCAGGCGATATTATTTGTCGCGCAGTGTGACGCAAGGCGAGCGCAAGGCATGGTGTAGCCCGCAGGCAGGGCAGAGGTGTCCAAGCAGCCCACTCCTTCAAGCCTAGGCCAATGCGCCGGGCAGCTTGATTCCTTGGTCGGCTGAGGGCTGCCTGCAAGTGCCCTCAACTCTGACTGCTCCTTGAGCACATCTTTTTGCCATCTCCCTCACGTACCGGACGGCCCTCCAGGGTGGAAGGTATGGCAAGGTAAGGGCTACATAGCTGTACCTGCCAAACGAGGGCAGTCACGCTGAAGCCTGTGTCAGGCCTGCAACCTGATCCTGAACCTCGAAAGACACCAATACCCAGGGTGGAAGGGAGGGGCGCACCTGTGGTTGAGACATGCTGGGCCCGCCAACAAGGTGAGGCACCACCGCCTGATGCCCTCTCACAGCAGGGCCTAGGGAGGCCAATGTGCCATTGGACCAAGGGACATGTCAGAGGCACCGGTCGCGTGCGCGGCCAGGCAAGCCCGTGGACACAGCTGCAGCACGCAGCACCCAGCAGCAGCACTGACCTGAGAAAACATGGCATGGAAGATCGCGTTGGCAGCCTCCGGCGCCGACATCCGCACAGGATGGCTTGGGTCTGAGTTGGGGTCCACCTGCAGAAGGGAGCAAGGACCGCACAGCGTCACTCTTGGCAGCACAAGAATCTCGCGCTCAGCAGTGCGCGTGTGCTTAGCGATGCGTGTGTGCTTAGCAATGCGTGCTATGGAATGCTTGTGTGCTAAGCAGTGCGTGTGTGTTTAGTGATGTGTGTGTGTTCTGAGCAATGTGTGCTATGCAATGCTTGTTTGCTAAGCAGTGCGTGTGTGCTTAGCGATGCATGTGTGCTAAGCAATGTGTGCTATGCAACGCTTGGCAGCTACGCAATGTGCCACCTGTGCCACAGTTTGGCCTACACAGTCTTGCCTCCTGTGCTGTCAGAACTGTGGGAGCACAAAGGCGTTGGAGTCAAGCCTCTGCTCAAGACCAAACAGCTGCTCCAGACAGCTCCAGACCAGACAGCTACGCAGGCATGGCAAGCATCAGGCACTCCAAGTTCTGGGGCCTGAAGGAGCCCGACCTGCTGCAAGGGCAGTGGTCATGGCAAGAGGGATGTAGATTCAAGTTACAGCTGCGCAATTCAGCTGAACATTACAGCTTACATTTCCAGCTTTGCACCTGTGCTGCCGGGGTAGTGCTCATGGCATAGAGGCTCATGGCATAGGGGATGTAGATGTCAGCAATAGCTGTACATGATGGTACGTTACAGCTATGAGTTCCAGCTGCGCTCCTGTGCCGCCAAGATCCAGCTCGCGCACAGTCTACATGGTCTCCTTGCTTGCTACCCAACAAGTTTGCGTAGGCCTAGCTCCTGGCCGCACCACGCTGCCCCTCCATGCGCCGCACAAGCATGCACATCCGCAGAGGCCCAGCGCATGGCCATGCACCCCCAGCGCTCACCAGCACACACCTTTGTAGCACACTTAGCACAGTGATGAGGCTCACAGCGCCTTCCAGCACATGGCCCCACAGCATATCCAGCACACGCAGCACAGTCCCAAGGCTCCCAGCGCTCACCAGCACACACACACACACACACACACACACACACAAACACACACACACTAGCACCCCCCCACACACAGCACACGCAGCACAGTCTCAAGGCTCCCAGCGCTCACCAGCACGCGCAGCACAGTCACAAGGGGTGGGATGAGCAGGGCAGTGGCGAACAGGGGTATAGCCTCTGTGGCCCACAGCAGCGATACAAACGCCAGCAGCGCCGCACAGTTGGATTTCTCTGCTTCCTGCATGATGTGCAGAGGTGCACAGAGGAAGATGGGCGCATGCGCACGCACGCAGGTGAGATACAGGCGGGCGTGCGCACATGGGCATTGTACTGGCAATAGAAGTGGCAAGCCTGCGTTCTTGCTAACCCCAGTGGGTTGCAAGGGGCTGCACTCACCACACATCGCTAACCGCAAGTACGCACCTGCAAGCTTGCAGCAAGGCTGCCTGGCAATCAACCATTGCCCGCAATACACAAGAATGCAACTCCCTTGCTTATATTTGTACTTGTGAGCAACGACACACTCCTGGCGATGATTCACTATCTCACATGCCTAATGATGCTTTCTCCAGCGGATCCCAAGGCGTTCGTCTGGATGTTCCGTGCATCTCCATAAATCCCCAAGTAACTACAGATCTTAGTAGATTCTATGGGATTCTTCCATAGTGATCTCAACATCAAGCCTGGGGGGGGCCCTGAGCTTGCCTCCTGCACAGCGGCACGCCTCCCACCTTGAGCACCATGGCAGCCAGCAAGCCCACAAACACGCTCATGCGCATCTTAACCACAAACGCAAACACGCTGATGCGCCTCACCTTGAACACATTCGCGGCCAGCAAGCCCACAAACACGCTGATGCACAGCAGCAGGCTGAGGGTGCTCCTATGTGCCATCAGCCACGCCCTACGCGCTCCAACTTGGGGGCCTGCGAGCAGGGCGGCATCCTCAGTGTGGGTGCGCATGCTCGTGCACCGTGTGTGTTGAATGTGCAATGTACGCGTGTATCTATGCTCGTGTGTAGCATGCCACTTGCAGCCATGGCGCCAGCCATCACGCAGCAGCATTGCAGCAAGGCTGCGCCGCAAAGCAGCTGCAGCCGCCTGGTCAGGATGGCAGTGCCGGCTTGCGACCTTGGACGCACTGCACATGGCAGCACTGCACTGCACTGGGCTGCACTGCACTGGACTGCACTGCACTGCACTGGACTGGACTGCACTGCACTGGACTGGACTGCACTGCACTGCACTGCACATGGCAGCACCCCTGAAATGGCGCCGCTACGCTGCCCATGGGCAGGTCCAGCTGCTATGCACGCACCGTGTGCAGATCGCACTTAAGAAGCCCAAGCACAGGCACGTGCAATGTAATAAGTGTGTAGATCACACTTAAGAAGCCCAAGCACAGGTGCGTGCAATTTAATAAATGTGTAGATCACACTTAGAAGCCAAGCACAGGCGCGTGCAATTTACCTGTATCATGGTGGCTGCCAAGGTGCGGCACACACACACACTCACGGTGTGCAGATAAGAAATGCTGGCAGGCGTGGCCAAGGGCCCATGCGACCCACAGCCGCATACACGGTTGCGCACAACACAGCGTGCAGACCCCTGAATCACAGGCCTTGCCAACATGGCTCACCCGCATCCACGGCGGCGCACAACACAGCGTGCAGACCCCACAATCACAGAGGCCTTGCCAACATGGCTCACCCGCATCCACTGTGGCAGCCACGGTGCGGCGCTCCATGGCCACCATGTCCCGCCACACAGTGTTTCGCTCCACCTGTGGAGCCGCAAAGTGCAGCAGAGTGCGTGGAGCAGAGTGCATGGAGCAGAGCGCATGGAGCGTGAGTCTGTGTGTACCACATGATGCACTTATTGCTTGCTGGCGAGCCACTTGAACAGTGTCAGCAAGAGCTGCATGGTGGCAGTACACAAGTCTGGAGGCGGTGGTAGATGTACCAAGCACACCATTGGTGCATACCTGCTGCACACAAGGTGGCTCCCCACCAAGATGGCTACACACAAGGTGGCCCCACACCAAGATGGCTGCACACAAGGTGGCTCCCCACCAAGATGGCCACATGCAAGATGGTTCCACGCCAAGACGGCCACATGCAAGATGGCTGCACAAAAGATGGTTCCACGCCAAGATAGCCGCACAAAAGATGGTTCCACACCAAGATGGCTACATGCAAGATGGCTGCACAGTCTGTGGACTCCAGCGCATTTCAGCCCAGGCAGTGCACACTTCCCTGAACAGAAGCTGACATGCAAGCTACCAAGCACTGCACCATGTACGTTTAAAGCTGCCAAGCATTGCACCATGTGCGTTTCAAGCCGCCAAGCATTGCACCGTACTTATTTCAAGCTGCCAGGCATTGCACCACGTGTTAAAATTGCCTCACACAAGCCCGCGCAAGCTGAACGCGTTACCTTGATGTGTTGCCGCAGGTTTTGAGACAACGACTCCGTGGCGGCGGCCACATCACCATTTTCATACAATATGGAGTACAGATCCACTAGCCGGTCAATGTGCTGCGCATGAGGGCAGGGAAAAGGGTGCAGCACTCAAGGATTGTCTGTATAACAGGTAAAAAGGATTGGGCAAGCTATGCAATATACACGGCCCAGCATAACACCATGAGGGTGGGGCGCTTGGGCACATGGAGGTGCACATTTTCTGTTGCAGCAATTGAGAGCCCGGCAAACTACATCAACCACGTGCAGCGCCAAAAAGCCCACCATGCTTAATTGAAAGCGCGGCGCTCAAAGGCCTGGCACTCCCCGCCGCATCACGTTTTATGATGATCATCATTTGTTCATCATAACATTCATGTATGAATCATCATTTTAACGGTTCAGGCCAGGGAAGGGGGGCGGTGAAGGCAGGCCAGGGAATGTGGGTGGTGAAGGCTTTGCTAGAGAAGCAGTGTGGTCGCCGGCAAGGCTGGGAGAGACGAGGTGCCTGAGGCGTGCAGGCGTCACCAAAGGGAGGGAGCGAGAGCGCGTGCACAAGCCAACTCTGCAGAAGAACCATTGTCCAAGTCATTGTGGTAGGACAGGTTGCCGTGTACAAGTGCTGCTGGGGCCGCCAGACACATCACTGATCAAACATGAGCTGTGGGTGCATGCCAGGGACCATAGTGCATGAGCTGTGGGTGCATGCCAGGGACCATAGTGCATGTGGGTGCATGCCAGGGACCATAGTGCACAGGGACCATAGTGCACAGGGACCATAGTGCACAGGGACGGTGCATGCCAGGGACCATAGTGCACAGGGACCATAGTGCACAGGGATGGTGCATGCCAGGGACCATAGTGCACAGGGACCATAGTGCACAGGGACCATAGTGCACAGGGACCATAGTGCACAGGGATGGTGCATGCCAGGGACCATAGTGCACAGGGACCATAGTGCACAGGGACCATAGTGCACAGGGATGGTGCATGCCAGGGACCATAGTGCACAGGGTTGCTCAATGCTGAAATGATCTGGCGGAGCAGCACAGCCACTGAGGCAAATATCTGTGTAGGTGGGCTGGGTTGCTTTGGCACAAGGCCATCACCATGCCTTGGGAGACTCCCCCGAGTACTGACCCTCTCACCTTGCCAGCTGCATGAGGTTACCGCACGCCCCATAAGCGCGCTCCACGTGCGCGCCCTACCTGCAGCAGCACCTCCTTCTCGTGATCTGGGCAGCGTTCCTCAACCAGAATACTTTCCCCTTTTCACCTGCGTGCCCAACCTGCAGCGGCACCTCCTGGTGATCTGGGTAACGCTCCTTTACCAGGTTATCCCCCCTTTCACCTGGGCGCCCTACCTGCTGCAGCACTTCTTTCTTGTGATCTGGGTAGCGCTCCTCAACAAGGGGCCAGTAAGTCTCCTTCAGGCTTGACGATGTCAGCTTGTCATGCTTCTTTATGACCTTACGAAAACCCTGTGCGCACAAGCAAAACATACAAACACTCACATATGCATGAGGTGCCATCTGAGGTTCGTTACGGATGGCACCCTTCACAAGGCTGGGCAAGCTAGCCCCGGGGCTGTACAAGCACAGGACAATCACACCCTCACATCAGCCCATCAACCCACACAGTATCCGCCCTGGCTTGCGCTGGGCGTGCTGGCTGCAGTCCCGTGACAAAGAAAGCCTTTGACAGAGGGCTAGTGGCAAGCACACTTGCCCCATGCAGCAGCACGCTGCTTCCAACAACAGTTGCAGTGTAATCCATCGACGGCCTTGTGAGAGACAGCGAGCACAGCACCCCTCTGCCAACTATGGCGCTGCACCGTTTTCAGCCTGCCCTACATGTGCCACAGGGAGTTAAGCTGCAAGCAGGCCCACAAGCCATGCTTGCGCAGGCCCACACTCCCTGATTCACCTCAATTCAAATCACGGTGGCCTTGGAATGGTAACATCAACTGGCTATGATGAGGATGGCCTACCAAACGCACCTCCCGGTTGATCTGCAAGTACTCGACCAGGTCATTCAGGCTGGTGTATAGGTCGATGAAGCGCTGCTGCAAGTCCCCAGCATTGTGGCCCATGCTGCGCCGCCGGTGGGCTGCACAGTACACCATACACATACAACCACATGCAGAGCACATCTTGAAAGCCAACGCTGCCTATCCTACTCAGGCACATCAGGCCAGCAATGCGAGCTGCGTATCAAAATGGGACAGGATCTAGACACTACCGCTCACCATAAGGGGTACTCCAGGCTCTTACAACACCAACGTATCAGGCCAATGCACACGCGTGGGCACATGCATACTTGTACGCAAAAGCACATGTGCTCCCATCCAGATGCAAGAAGACACTCGGGCGCGGGCGCAAGTTCGCACTGCCATACACAACGTAGCGTTGGCGAGTGGACATCCAACCAAGTCCACATGAAAAAACACCAGTGGACTTTTTGAATGCACTTTGCAAGCGCACAAGAGCTGCACCCTGGGTGCAAGCACAAGCTCCCTCCAGCTGGAGCCAGTCAGCAGACTGATTGGAAGCGTTCATTGCACAGCCCTGCTGCCGCTGCACAAGGCACATTATGCCGCACATGACCCTGCGCTGGGCGGTACAAGGCGCAGGGGTTGCCCCCCTTGGCCGCCCAACACGGCACCACAGGATGCAGTGCTCTGAGTACGCTGAGGTTGTGCCCTGATAAGAAGTGGAAGAGAAGTGGAGCCCAAGCCATGCCATGCCTGGGCCTCGGCAGCTGTGGGGCGGTGGTGGTGGTGGTGAAGGGGGTGCGCACCTTTCCGCATTGAAGCCCACAGGCGCACACGCTCTGGGCGCATGGCGGCCGCTGAGCCGGACATGGAGCGCACGAGGGAGCGCGGGGGACCACCGCCAGCCTCCAGGGCGTCTAGGTGAGAGGCGCCTGCAGGGGGAGCGCACCCGTATACACGTGCTTATGACCCTGTGCAAGTGTGTGTGTGCACCTGGGTGGAAGTGTGTCTTGTGTGTTTCACGTGAGCACAAGCGTGCTCTCACAGCCATCTGGGCCAGTGGAAGGGCTGTGAACGCCAGGCTTGCGCTTTTGCTGTGTGTGGTTCATGCGCCCTGCATGCAAGCAAGGGTGCATTTCTGAGAAAAGGGCAGAGCAAAACAGGCTTCAAACGACAGCAAGCAGCCAGGAACACCTTCGCGACGCACGCAAGCACAAGTGAAAGCCTCCACTGCCTACTGCCTAGTCGGTGGCAGCCACCTGAGGGAGTGAGGTGCGGGGCGGCAGACATGGCCCTGGAAAATGGCGAGTGCGCGTCCTCCTGCACGCCCCCGTTCTCGCCTGCCTGCCCACTCTCCTCAGGCACATCGGGCAGGGGCTCAAAGCTGCGCCGCCCCAGCAGCTGCCGCCCCATCTGCTGCTTCTCCAGGCTGTGCACCTCCAGGTCCAGCGACTCCAGCTGGCTTGCCTGGGGGGGGCGCAAGCACAGGGTGCAGGGCGTGCAGACGTGCAGCGCGTGGCAGGGCAGGGCGCGGGGGGCCAAGGGTAAGGAAGGGTGAGGGTTGGCATGCAGCGTGCATGAACAAGTACTGCTGCCTCTGCTGCACCTCAGGCTGGGTCAGAGGCCACAAACCGCAACAGGCCAGCCATGCGCAGACCAACCATGCGCAGAGCAGCCATGCGCCCTGCACCAGATTCAAAGCCACCAACAGTGGTCAACTCAAGAGCGTGCGCCACACGCAGAGCAGCCATGTGCAGAGCAGCCTCCTTGCGCAGGTGAGCATTTGCCTTGCAGTGCTTAAAAACCATCACTGGGGAAAATGTTCGCAAGGCATCGCGCTTGCATTCCCCAGATGGGCCTACCAGCTCAGCCTCCTTGCGAAGCGTGAAGGCAATGATGTCCGCGAGCTCACGGTCCATTTCAGCCACCAGCTCCGCCTGCATGCAGCAGACCCGTGCTGTGGCTGTGGGACGCTGTCTCACATGCCAACCATGGCTGTGTGGTCGTGCTCACTGTGGCTTGCCATCTGGGCAAGAGCCTGTTTATGAGTGTGCTTCACGCAAGCCCAGGGCTTGAAATTCGGGGCCACAACTTGCTATTCCTCAGCATGCACAGAGGGCATGTGAGCTTCTGCATCCGGAAGCCTGTAGCAAAAGCAAGCACAACACTGCAAGCACAAAATTGCAACATGCAGGGTGTTGTAGCAGGTGGTCAAGCATTGGCCTGTTGACCTGGAAATTGGACAGAATGAAAAGTGTTTCTAAGGCAGCAAGGCATCAACAGCAAGACGGCACAGGGAAAGGAGTGTTTAACAACCCAATTCACGCGCGTGAAGGTCTCCTGAATTGGCGCATGATGTGGCCACCAGAGTCCATCTGTACGGGGCAATGGTTGGTGCTGCTCATCACAAAGCCAATGCACAACAAGTTGATGACACATGAAGAGCTTGCGCACCAGCACATGTGCACCCCCAAGGTGCACCCTCACAGTTTCTAGTTAAGTCCCCTGGGACACGCGCTTGATACAGGATCAGGGCCTCAGCAACCGATTCATGTAACAACTTTTAGTTGGTAGCTACCCACCTCTTTCTGTGCAATTGCAGCCTCGTAGTTGGCATGCCCCCCGAGCAAAGGCTCCTCATCTGTAACAACAACGGGACCTTCATGCCCGCCAGCCTGCGCCTGTTCCTGCTCCAACCGGGCAATCTCAAAGATGATTTTCTTCAATGCAGGGTAGTGGATGTAATGGGGCCGCCATTCCTCCTGCAGTTTGCAGTCCGATGAAGTAGATGTGAGATGCGCCCAGTATCTGCGCTGAGAGGATATAGCCTGGAATACACATGTTTCATGCCCTAAACTATTCAAGCAACAACCATCAGTGACAGATTGTGAGCACTTACCACCACATTGAAGCGGAGGATATGGCCAAACTTCATGCTGGCGGAACTTCAGTCCGAACCTCTAAACTTTTGAGCGTTCAAAAGGCATTATAAATTTGGATCCATATTTTTATAATTAATGGTGAAAGAGATGCCCTGGGACGGATGTAGTTGTTGCGTAGGGGGTGTCTTCCTTGGAGGTCCGTCATACTGTTTTGCATTTTCATGCATAATTTGGGTGTCGATGTTTTTATGCATAGTTTGTTGGGTGGAAGGGGTAGTATGGGGTTACTGCTGCGTCAGCTACCCCACGGAGGTGTGTCTAGATGGTTGGCTTTTGGTAGAGAGTTCTGAGGGAAATTTTGAGCGTCCTCTTAAGAGGGTACATCTTTTTGTTGCTAAATGTAATATCACAGGCCTGCTCACCGGCTGGTGGCCTCTACTAGTAGCACACAACACGAGACTATAACGGCGCTTGAGAGCCAAAACAGGTTACACTCCACACCATCCTCCTCGGTGTAGGCGAAAGAACAAAGTAAGAAAACTACGCAAGCAGCAAAAAAGCTCCTAACATCAATTAAGGAAAAGGGGCCATGGGAAGAAAAGCCCCTTCACCAAAATAGAAGAAAGCAGTCTTCTATCAGCAGTGAGGATCAGGAGGGTTGCGGGCAGACGAGCCAGCAGACTTCTCCTGATTAGTTTGAAGGGTTGCCTGCCTTTTAGGCTTCAGCTAAGCTGCCCTCATTCGGCGGATACAGCCGCGTAACCTAACTTTAGTTTGAAGGTGAGGAGAATGCTCAAGAGAATGTCTGGTCTGTACAAGCTTATGAGCATAGTACACAGAATGAGCATGAAGCTTGAGAGCGAATTTTTTGACTCGCGAATCAAGACTGAGACTCTTCAGAGGAACCAAATGATTCCCATCGTTTTATCTCAGAGCTTATGGATGTTTTCTGTATGGCTGGGGTTCACCAGTAACCTGAACAGTCAAACTACCTGGCTGAAGGTCAAGTCTTGTAAACAAGGGCTCGGTCAGGAGCAGGGGGCTGCCAGACACCCTGCAGATCCCCACTAGTTACATTTTCCATTGGAGAGGAGACTCACAGCACTTCAGGCCAATGCGTCATCTTTTCCTTTGTTGATGTAGGGGGTGTTTCACCGCCTACACAGCTACTCTTTTCTTTCCCCCAAAACCTAAGCTGCTTGCTTGGCAGGTACATCTATGCAACCTGACCGTGCACGCACCAAAGTCCACTGGGGCCAGGACCTTCCTGGAAATTCCTTTGGAGATGTTGAATCCTCACTTGCTTATTGTATCGCTTCTGCTCGAGTGCTTTCCCTTATGCAAGGTGAAAAGGTAGGTCTGAGAATATCCAGGTCTTCAGTTGGGGTTAACTGCCATGGGAGCAACCTTATGGCATGACAGGGGTCATGCCATGAGTCTGGTGTGCAGCAATCTCTCAGCGTGACGGGGAGCTTGCTGAAAAGGCAGACCTTCTTATTGCTGTTCGGGGGGGGGAAATGTGAGCTGATTGGTGCTGAGAGCAAAAAGACAAGCCAGGGTATGTTCTAACACTACTGAGCAGACGCAAGAGCACGCACGCACATGCTTGACAGGTAACCAGGCAGTGGCCTCCCACTTATTAAACGTTCCTTGGATACGCCTTGGGATTATCCCAGCCTGAGATGTTGAGCTTCGTCACGCTGGCCACGTCCACAAACCAGTACAGCTTTCCAGTGGCAGGGCGCACCAGCTGAGCTGGCAGCGCACCTGGAAGGGCTTGCACCTCCAGCACCCGCTGCACAATCTCCGCCTGCGCAGGCGCACCAGCCCAACATGCGCACTACTTCAGGCATGCTGAGGTGCCTGGCAACTTAGGAAATTTGCGCAGTGTGCACTGCTGTGCAAAGCAGACCTCAGAAAGGCGCAGGTAGCCGCCAGGGCCGTGGCTTGCAGGTCCGACGAGTTTTAATGCTTCCATCCAATGAGGGTTGTGCTTTTCTCCAAAGAGAGACCAGTCCACAGAGGCAGGCTTGGATGAGGGGCTCAAGACATGCGTGCGTGCAAATGTGCACGGGGCTGCATGCCTACCTTGCCTTCACCGCCAGCCACGATGACCACCTCCTTGGCTGAGTTGATCACTGGGAGGGTCATGGTGATGCGCTCAGGCGGGGGCTTGGGCGAGTTGGACACAGATACCACCCAGCGGTCTTGTACTGCCTGCGCATGCAGGTGCGGATGTGTGTGTGTGTATGCTTATGCGCACATGTCTGAGCAGATGGTGCTTGAGCACCTGCATATGGAGCAAGCCCCAGAGCAGGAGCACCCTCCTCCCTTACCAGGTCAGGAGAAGCAGAACAGGTGGCACCACTGGGGCCTACCTCTTGTGTGCAGCAGGCATCGCATGCGCTGCTTGCTTGTCGGTTCCACACCAGGTAAGTGCACACACACGCGCGCGCGCACACATGCTCAAGCACATGGCTGTGTACTGATGCCTTGTCAGAGCCACTTGGTTGTTTGCAAGTGCAGGCACGCGCGCATTCACAAGCTCACGCGCCCACGACCATGCCCAGGCATGGACGCGAGAAAGCGAGCATGTGTGCAGAGAACCACTCACCAGGGCAGGGTGGTTAGGGAACAGGGAGGCAATGTGCCCGTCAGGCCCCAGACCCAGCAGGATGAGGTCGCACACAGGCAGGCCTTGGTCGTTGCGGGGGAGCACGGAGGGGGCCAGGCCAATCATGCGCCCCTCGTAGTTGGTGGCCGCCTGGCACATGCACGCAGCAAGTGAGAGGTGACTTGGTGTCCAGGGCAGCCGAGGCTCCATACAGCTCCATGCGGCACACAGGGCAAAGGCTGCTTTTGCGACCTTCTCACTTCTGACGACGCTGCTCACATGGCCAAGCACGAGCTAGGACAGCACAAGACTCAGGCATATGCCCAGGCTGACGTGGCTGGCTGGGCAGTCGACCAGCCCTCGCTGCTGCGCCTCTGAAGCATTCGAGGCAGGAACCGCAGCACACACCTGCTCCACGGGAGCGCCTTCGGTGATGGCAATCACATTCTCGGGGGGGATGGCCACCTTTGACAGCAGGGCCTCCTTCACGGCCTTGTGCGTGCTGTCCTGGCTGTCATGAGGCACGTTGCGCTCGTCCACATACATGATATACCACTTGTCAAAGGCGGCGCCTCCAGCCTACAGCACTCAACATGCACATGAGCGTGTGTGTGTGTGCGCGCGTGCATGTGCTCCTGGTGCGCCTGTGTTCATGAACATTTGCACGTTTGCATGCGCACTTGTGCTTGCATTTGCGTGCATGTGTGCGCGCATGCCTTTGCCCATGAGTATGCGTGTGTAGGTGTGTGCGTGCCTGAGCGTGCGCGTGTGCAAGCGCCCCATGCGTGAATCTACTGGTGCACTGCATGGCCTACCCAGAGAGAAGCTTCACGCTCGTGTTGCGTGCAGCCAAGCACGCCAACATCCGCGAGTTCGCACTCCCACCTGGCAGCATGCACAGAATGCACCTACCTACCTGCCTATTGATGGAATACAATCCATTCATCCATGTCATTAGTGCTGCCTCCCAGAAGAAACTTGGAACACCCCCACGCATCTGTGCGCGCATGCTTGCAAGATGAGGACATGACGCACCAGCTTAGGGTCTGCCAGGGCGGTCAGCAGGTTGGGCAAGGAGCCGCCTGAAAGCACCAGCGTGAAGGCGCCCTTCTGCGCAATGGCTGCTTCCGCCGCTTCCAGCACCTTGCGCGTCACTCCCTGGCGGAGTCCATCTTGTGGGAAGTGCATCACGACATCCGCATCACCCTCTATGGTGGGATACTGCGGGCAGAATTGAATGCATGAGAGGACATGTGAGCAAGTTATGTGCAGGCAGAAGGTTGGATGCAACGACGTGCTTGGACAAACATTAGCGAGGTTGGTGAAGCTAAGATACACATGAATTGCTTTTTGGCTGAAGCTGAAAGCCATGCATATCTCTGGATGCTTTCCTTATCATGTGAGTAATGCATGCAAATGAATAAGCCTTTGTGGCAAACCAAGTGAAGGCAGGCAGGCAAGGTGTGCAAATTGGTGCCTTCTGCGTGCACGCAACGCACTCTGCCACTGTGCAAATGCAAGCGAGTACGAGCGCCCTGACCAGGCATGCACAACCTCACGAATCAGGAACCTTCAGGGCCTGCAGAGCCTCCGTTGGCGGTGCTAAGGAAGAGGTACATGCTTTCCAGCTAGTTTAAACAAGCTTTCTCAGCAGGAGAGCTGCTGTCGCCCTCAAGTAGGCACTGCTCAGGCTTCCCAAGTTCAGATACCTGGAACTGGTGTGGGGTCACATCTATGCCTGGGCCTTTGGAAGTGGAGATGGGGGCCACAGCGCCGGAAGGCATCAGATGGGCGCCCATCACCGGAGGGATGCCCCCTTGGCTGCGCCCCTCATCCTTGCCGTTGTTGGGAATCACGTTGATATGGACCTTGCTGCCTTGCTGCTGGTCCGCAGGAGACGCAGAGCACAAAGCCCTCCGAGACCTCTCTCTTGGCCTACTCGCAAAGGCGGGGCTCTTGGAAGCGAAGTGCTGTTGCAGTGCCTGCATTGAAAAAAAAATGTGTGTAGGACGACGATGGATCTGGAAGGATAAAACCCGCCTTGAGCTTCTGAGTCGCATTCGTAGCTGGCCCTGAAAACCTGACCTGTGAATAAAATTTGTAAAAAAATATGATTTTCAGCTTGTATCTCTCCGTCGTCTAAACTCTGTCGTCTAAACTCTGTCGTCACAGGGTGGGATCGTACCCACGCTCTTTCTTTCTTTCTGCTTATATGATATATATATATGAACGTAAAATACTTTACAAAAACCAAACAACCACTTATTAATAAGTTTAGTCGAGGTAGATCACGGCAAGTTTTCTATATTTCGATAGAATTAAAATACCATGGCACACATCAAGAGTATGGATGATCTGCGGGACAAGGCGGAGTCCGATGACTCGCATGACGAGAACGATTACTACGCTGGTGGCAAGAGCGGGCAAATCATCCGTGGTCCCCCTGTAAGTCTCGGTCTAGGGGTGTGCTCGTACTTTGAAAATTATGTGCCTGGTCAGGCACTCCAGTCAAGTCTCTGCTTTCAAGTCACTGTGAAGAGCACCCAAGCACGCATGAGGCATGCATGAGTACTCTTTGCGTTCTCGAAGCTAACCAAATGCAAAGAGGCACCACCTGAAGCCTGATCCCTGAGCTCCCATGATGCTGTCAGTGCAGTACGATGAGGTGCGCAGCAGCTGTTGCAGGAGCTGGTACGGTGATATCAATGCAAAACCCAGCATGGTCTGTGGTCAAGTGGGTCCTGGTGAAGGCCTTCACATCGTTTTTTTGTGTGCCCCAGGATGAGGAGGATGAGGACAGGGTCATGTCGCTCTTTGACAAAGCGCGGCGCGCGGGCGCAGTGCAAGGCACATCCGCAGACCTGGAGCCACCATCAAGCTCTTTTCGTGGGCAGGGCCGCACCCTGACAGGGGGCCCTCAGGTGAGGCTATCCTGACGTGCGCAGCTGCAGGCACGGGTTGCGCTGAGAAGGTGCCCCCTTGTGTGTGGGCTGGACATGCTCGGCCATGTGTGGTGGGGGGCTGGTGTGGTCGCCTGGGGTATCCATCATCTGCAGTTTAGCGCGGGGCGCCTAAGCTCGCCAGGCGTCCTGCATGCGCGCGCTCCATGCGTGGAGCCAGCCTCGCCAGCTGATGGCTTGTTGCTCTTGATTGATCCCATATGCAGTGGCAGCATCTGGCTTGACTGCGCTTGTTGGGGCCCTTGCCCGCACCCCCTGACCTGCGCAGGCCGCTGCCCCCCAGTCCGGCCCCATCGTGCATGTGATCACCTTCTACCGCAACCACGTCTTCACCGTGGATGACGGGCTCCCCCGCCGCGTGGACGATCCTGCCAACTTTGACTTCATCGCCAGCATATCAAAGGTGTGAGGGGCGTGACGAGGCCTGCAAGCGTCTTGCGTTGCCCGGGCTCGTGACTCTTGTGAGCTCATTGCATGCGATCTTACCGGACAATCCAGGAGGTCAGACACCGCCTTTTGTTGGGCGCTGCCTGTAGCAGCTGCTGGCTGCAGGAGTTGCGGCTGACCTAGAGGTGTCATGCTTGAGCGCATGTGCGCATGCACGCACAGCTGCCCGCAGCGGCTGGCGATCGCGAGCACCAGGGGCCTCAGTGCAGATGAAGGGGGTGAAGCCAGTGACAGCGAGATGCAGGCCCATTTCCGTCACGCGCCTGAGGGTCTAATGCAAGGCCTTGTGTGGCACTTGGCACTGCTGGCAAGGGCACAACCTAACGCATCAGCTAGTACTAATGAATTAAGTCGGGCAGTGGTCTCGCCGAGACTCACCGCGGATGAGACTCGCTGGGACTTGGCGAGTCTCTTTGGGGGATGGGGGGGACCATTGTCAGTGTCGCGCGTCACCAAATACCCGATACATCCCATAAATCCCATATACCTTTGTGGCATTGGAATCACTGGAAATAGATAGCCAACAGCCCCTCAAATTTCCCACTTGTTGGAAGTATGTAATTGTGATTTGAAAGTGAGGGATGAGTAGTGCAGAAGGTGATGATGAGGTTGGAAATTACTGACAGGGTGATGGAAAAGATTAACCATCCATCCATCTATAGCACCCTGCTGATGTCACCTCTAAAAGCGATAACTGATGTGAGGAGAAAGGAGAAACATTCTCCAACCCCATGTCTGCCTGGCCCGTGGACTTCGAAGGAAGCTCCATGCAGCTGCCCTTGCCACAGTGCGGCTGATTCGCACTCTCCATAGCTTGTACCTGCGCCTCACAGCTTATGCCAGTGAGCAAACTGGCCAGTTTGGCAGCTGCACACTGAGCACCACAGCTGTTGTCTGAGCACTCTTCGGAGCATGCTCAGGAGCACATCCACTGAAGCATCCAGGACTTAAAAGGTGATGATCTGGAGCCTGCAGCTGCTTGATAAGATAATATTGGTTGCCTTAGAACAAGCTGCGGGACGAGCAGCTGGAGAGGGGGAGGGACTGGGGGAAATAGGTGGGAACAGCATGTGACTCATCCCGGCCTCCGGGACCTCTTAAATTAGTTATTATTACATTGAAGTAGCCTCAAAACTCTCAGTTCCAAAGAGGGCGCCTGTGAGAAGCAGTTGTCTAACGATAATCTCATCTCATAGTCCCTACCCATCTACAGTGAGTCTCACCGAGTCTCGGCGAGTGTATTTGGTGGATCGGACCACCCTGTTTACTCATCATTACTAATGAGCCCTCAACCACGCACTGGCGTGCAGCGCTGGCTCCGAGCTCCTCTAGCACCCTGCACTGCACCCTGACCCACCACATCCAAAGTCCCCTAGCTTTCAACTCTGTGCTGCCCTGGGGTCTCTCTCTCTCACTCTCTCTCTCTCTCTCACACTATCGATCTATCTATCTATCTATCTCTGTGCAAACCCTTTTAGCCCTGCCTATATCCTGCCCATAATTATTTGACTCATGTTTACAGGGTTGGGTCATGCGTATTTCATCGCATTTCTCGCATTGATAAAATTGCCTTAAATTCGCGAATTGAAAAACCCTCGCGTCCAATGCGGCCCCCCCCCCGGCGTTTCACGTGTTCCTGCTCAGCCTTGCTCAGTGGAGCACTCCTTGGCGGTGTTGAGGCGCTACATGTAGTTGCTGATGTTGTGCTGTCGGGCTGGAGCTGCGCTGCGCTGCTGCTGCCTTGCTGAGCGTATGCATCGACGGGCCCGGGCTCTCATCTCATCCAGGACAGACTCCAGGACTGCTTTATCCGCTGTGCACTTCACTTACCCTCAAGATGGATTAATGTGCAAGGAGTGCTTTCTGATGCAGCAAGCATCAGCTACAAAGACGAGCTTGCATTACATGTGCTGGTGCATCGGCCCAGCTCCCGGGACTTGTCTTTCAGCTCAATGACCTTTGCATGAATGCACTCTTTCCCCCTTTTCTTGGTGCTGAATGTATACGTACCTTTAAAAATGCATTGTGGTGGTAACAGGTAGCTGGGGGGGCAGTTGAAGGCCCACAGTCCCCCCCAACCCCCCCCAACCTCTACCCTCAAAAATGACCCCTAGATGCGGACGAATTGACGTTAAATACGCGCATTGTTCGTATCATACGCGCATTGGTCTAGGCAAATGGACGCATGACCCAACCCTGCATGTTTATATGTAGAGACCGTAATTATATGTATGTTTATTTAGAGAGAGGCTCTTCCCTGACTTGACCAGATCTGTGTGTGACTCACCTGCATAAACTCCCTGATATCCATCACCTCCATCTTCATGAGTTTGCCTCCACATCCCCCTATGCAGGGCGAGTGCCCCAGGGAGCTGGAGCCTACGCAGCCCAGCACTGAGATCAGCGTGAACTTGGTGCGCAAGGAGGAAGACTACACGGAGCCTGAAAAGCCAAAGTAGGTGCAGCAGGATAGGCATGTGCATGGGAAGCCTTGCAAGGGCTGTGTGAAGCTTGAGGCGTCCAGTTATGGAAAGCAAGACCTCTGCCAAACGCAGGTCTGGACTGAGCCTGGGGGGCCTTAGGCGCAGGAGGTGTAGGAGAAGGTCAGAGAGAAGGAGATGTGGGTGGTTGGGATGTTTCTGAGCAGTTCAGGCCCAAGTGTAGCGGGCGCTCCTATAGGGTGGATACAGCTATATTATCTTACCTAGGGTGGTTCAAAGCAGGTGTGTGGCGAGCATGTCTGGGCTCGTTCGTCCAGGCGCGTGTGGCGCTGGGCGTGCGCATGTGTGCATTGCAGGCCACGCAGGCGGTGCACAAGGAGATGTTATGTATGTGTGAGACCTCGTCATGTTCACATGTGTGTGACCTCGTGAGGACTGGCAGGCCAGTAAGGGTTCTGCACAGTGTCTTGCGTGCGCCAGACAAAGGCGTCTTGGTGCATCAACATGCTAAGTTTTGGAGTGTGTGCCTTCGGAGTGTGTGCCTTCGGAGTGTGTGTGCTAGGTTTCGGAGTGTGTGCCTTCGGAGTGTGTGTGCTAGGTTTCGGAGTGTGTGCCTTCACAGTGTGTGTGCTAGGTTTCGGAGTGTTTGCCTTGCTCCAGTGCACACACGCGTGTGTGCAAGGGTGCCACACCCGAAGTTTTGCGTACGCGCTTCGGATGTCCATTCATGAGGGCATGCACAAGAATGGCTGGGCATGCACAAGAACGGCAAGGCATGCACAAGAATGGCATGCACACTCATGAGGGCATGTACAAGATTGGCAAGGGATGCACAAGAATGGCATGCACACTTAAAAGGGAATGCACAAGAATGGCAAGGCATGCACAAGAATGGCATGCATACTCATGAGGGGATACACAAGAATGGCAGGGCATGCACAAGAATGGTACTGTCGATACAAAAGAGCAAACACAACACACAAACTACACTGGCATGTCTGCACACGAGGACACATGCACACACCTGTAGTACTTCCGCATGCTTTCACGCGCTGGTGCGGCTGTGTTATGGGCACAAGCACAGAGCCCAAACAAGCTGTGGCACTTATATTCATGCCACTTAAAGAGTGTGGGTAACCCATCCTGGTAGATAGCTGCCAAAATGGGGGTGCAGGGGTGCAGAGAGGATGGTGTGCATGAGGCACCTGGCCCTTCCTGGTAGCACAGGTGCACCAAATATAGCGCAATATTGGAGCCCACAACGCCATAAAACACGACCTAATGAATATTTTTACTTTCTAGATTTGCAAGAGGGGTGAGTACACCATATTCCATTCGACATTCAAGTTTGGTAGCGAAATCCGGGCTGGCGGGAGGAGATCCAGCGTAAATAGCGCCTGAAATATAGCGCATTTCAGTGTTATATCGCTATATATATTAGATTTGTCCACAAAGCGCTGTACCCAGACCCCTAGACAAAAGCGTGTCATCGCTCCTTTGGAGGAGGGGCTTGCAACATCTTAAGGCAGAGCTGCTGTTCACTGCTCACACTCGCTGCCGTTGAGGGCACGCCATCCGCAGTGCAAGGCAGCATCACCTCAAGTGCACACACACACACATGGCTTGGCAGGTGACGGCTTATGTGCTCAGGAACTTTTCTCTGCTCAAAGCTTGCATCCTCTGCATGTGCATCCTCATCTGTGCTCGGGACTCATGCACCTGTTCTCAGCTCATAACTCTACATGTGCATCCCCATCTGTGCTCAGGACTCATGCAACTGTTCTCAGCCCAGGACTGCATGTGCATCCTCGCCCTAAGGGAATGCAACACCTCCCCACAGGCACACACACACACACACGCACATGTACACACACATGTGCACACACGCAATCACATACACACGCAGGTCCTGCGTGTGCTCCTTGGCCCATAACTCTGCACATGCTCCATTCTAAGGCATTGCGTTGCGCTCCCTGCTCCACACAGGCACACAGCATTCCAAGGGACAGGGCAGACCTTGGGGGGCGGCACCAGCACCTCCGCTGCAGCTGCAGCAGCCGCCCCGGCCAGCAGTACCACCGAGTGGGCTGGCGTGGATGAGTCCCAGCCGGCCACATCGCTGCAGCTGCGCCTGGCTGATGGCTCGCGCATGGTGCGCGTGCTCGCTAGTGTGTGTGTTTGTGTGTGTATATGTGTGTGTGTCACCGGGGGGGCAAGCACCTGCACCTTGTTATGAACCCACCTTGCCACAAAAATGTGTGTGTGTTTGCAAGGACTGCAAGGAGCCTCCTTGGTCTCTTGCAGGGAGGCTTGAAGCGCTAGGCAGGCATGAGGGGTAAGATGGATGGAAGTCACGCAAATGCTGCCTGCACACCACCACCACGTCCATGACTGGTCCTCTTGGGTGGGGTCAAGGCTGGGTCTTTGCTGCTGGCGAGCCTTTTACTCACAAGGCTAATGCAAGGGAGGATCAGTTGGCCTCTTGTCATGTGTTGTATTGCGAGTGATGCCCTCAACCATCCAGCTGGCAGCAGTGTGCAAGCTTATGTGGGTTTTGCACGCAGCTTAAGACCTAAATTTTTTGTCAAAGGGAACACCTAGGCATGCAGGGAAAGGAGCATTCCTATGTACAGTGTGCCAGCAGTCGCAGTGAACTATCCCCATAGGCATGCAGTCTGGGCGCGCAACATGCACAAGTCCCTTGTGCATATGATGAAGGCAAAGCTAAAACCCCTGCTGGTGCCCCTGCTCTGGCAGCAAGGATCAGTGTGCCTTGCTGCTCATGCCTGGCCAGTGCAAGCATGCCATAACTGGTCAGCCAGTCATGGCTGGTTGGTGCAAGCTTTGCTTGAATACTGAGCAAGTGAAGACGACATGCTGAGCATCAGCACACGGGTCACCGTGATATCATCAAATGATGTGGGGTCAAGGGCGTGCTTACTGGGCCTGTGGGTGCAACATTCCCCGAGAGCACGTAGCGCAATGGTGTCAGGTTCTGTTACGGACCTGCTTCCTCCAGTGCCCTCCCCCTCCCATGTATCGCACTTTGCTCATGGGGGTTGGACGTAAGGATTTCTGTTCAGTAGTCCATCAGGAAGAAATCTACGACCCATACATGATTGCGCCAAAGTGAGGGGGTGGCATGCCTAGCCGCGGCCACGAGAATGAGATTTGGACTCTGTCACAGACTAGCCAATGCTCTCTGCCTCTCATGCCTGGCGCTCGCTCACTTGCAACTCTTGCTGCACAGGTGGCGCGCTTCAACCACAGCCACAAGGTGTCCGACATCCGGCGCTTCATCAGGGCGGCACGCCCAAATGAGGATGTGAGTGCCGCGTACAGTGCCGACACAGGCAGATGTGGCAGCAGCAGGTTGTCAAAACAGGCAGGCACAGACAGATGGGGCAGCAGTGGGTCATCAAAACAGATGGTTACATGCATATGGGGCAGTAGTGGGTTGTCAAAACAAGCAGGTGCAGGTAGATGGGGCGGCAGTGTGTCATCAAAACAGGCAGATACAGGCAGATGGGGCGGCAGTGGGTTGTCTAAATAGGTGGGTACGGGCAGATGGGGCGGTAGTGGGCGGCTAGCAGGCAGGCAGGGGGGCACACAGACTGAGGTACGCATGCAAAAAGACATGCGTGCAATGAGACGTGTGGGCCATGAGGCAGACCAAGCCCGCTCAGTCTCCCAAGAGGGAGCTCCTTCTGAAACCTTCAGAGCTGACCTCTACCACATGTCCTTCACTCCTGCTGCGTACCGCAGCGGCGTGCAAGCCATTTTGACCACACACACATATACACACAATCACACACACAAATACATGTTCCCAGGCTGGCCTGCCTGGGTCATCTGCACTGCCTGTCTGTGGATGCAAACTCCTGCCATGCCTGCCACGCGTGTGCTTGTGCAGTTCGCATACGCCCTCATGTCAGGTGTGCCTCCTCAGCCCATTGGCGACGAAGACAGGACGCTGGCGGATGCAGGGCTGCTGAACGCGGTTATCATCCAGCGCAAGTGAGCGTTAGGCTGGCCATGCTTGCATTAGCCCCCACCAACCCACAGTGGATTGTATAGGGACAGGACGCTGGCAGATGCAGGCCTGATGAATGCGGCCACCATCCATCATCATCCAGCGCAAGTGAGCGTAAGGAAGGGTGCCAGCCATGCGAGCACCGGCCTCCGTTGCAACTGTGCGCATTGCTGCGGACAGGGCCTGCACGGGCAGAGGGTCCTCCTGTGTACCGCCTTCGCCATACGCATCATCCAGCGTGCAAGTGCTCGCATCACCTGGCGCAAGCCCAGTGCATCAAAACAATGCGCGTGTGAGCTTTAAAGGCTGACATCACCCAGCACCATTCACAGCGGGCCCCACGTGCTGCACCAGCTGCACCAGCTGTGCGCTTTGCAATGCTCGCATCAACAAGCGTTGCCTCGCAACATCAGCTTCCAGGGCCTCTGGAGGTGTCAGGCTTGCGGGTGGATATGTGGGTGTCAAGCAGCAAGGCTGCCAGCGATTTGCTTTTGGCGTTGCTTGTGTGGGGGGAGAGAGGCATGAGGAGTATGGATGACAAGGCAAGTCTAAACATATGCATTAGGGACTGTTATGTCTGGTTTAGGTCCTGAGGGTGGTTACCAAGCAGTAGGTGTTCTGTGGCACAAAAATCAGATAAGCCAGCGTGTTCAGCAGCCCGCTCAAGCCTGGGCTCTCACTTTCCTTGAAGCTCCGCTCACCAGACTGGAAATGTTTTGGTGTGTTCCGGGCTCAGAGCCTTCAGGCTTTTTGTGCTATTTGATTGGGGGCTTTGGATACTATTTAAACAGCAAATTTGGTGAGCCCTGGCAGCGTTGCTGTTGAACAGCGCATTGCATTAATTATTATTAAGCACTTGTTTCGTGTTGTCACATTTCCTTTGTGCTCTTGTGCTCTTTTCTTGCTAATCAGACAAGGTGCCCTTGTAAATTGAAAATCTACCTATTGTTTGGATCTCTGGTTGCAGCAATCATTGTTCACAATTTTTTGTAGCTTGAATTCATGAATACTGTCGTAGTCAGACGACCAGCAGTCACACAATAATAACTTCAAAAAGTTATTGTATGCAGTGACATCATGTCTGTGATCCCAAAAAGAGACCAGCCAAAAAAATGTGAGGAAAATTGTGTAGGTTTGGTAAGGTAAGGTAAGGTTTCAAGGCTGTATCCGCCGAACGAGGGCAGCTTAGCCGGTTGTGGCCTCCAGTGAGGTTCGAACCTCGTACCCACAGTTTGCGAGGGTGGATAATCGACTTTCCATCTCAGGTGCCCCGCCGCCTGCTTGAGTATCCGGAGCTGTGAAAATTGTGTAGGCAATTAGAAGCACTCGGTCACGCTGAGAGTATGCTGACGAAGGAGATCATGGTAGCAGAATAACACTTCTAGTAATCTGGCGTGATAACTTGTCGAGGAGTTTGCTTCAATAAGAAAACCTAGGGCTTAGGCACTATCTGATCCAAGTGATTGCAATTTCTTGACATTTGCTGCGTCGGATGGGTGTACAAGTTAAAGCCCCTCCACTACAAGACTGTGTAATTTGCATGAGCGATTGCGTGCAGTACATAGGGAATTGGATGGCGCAGCCCCAAGGACACACGCTCACAAACTGCTACTTATCATGCATTGGAGCTGAGGATGTGAAATTGTTTCTCTTGAAGCAGGCATACAAATCATTCCCTTTTCTTTCTGAGCCTATGGATATTTTTTTGTCTGGCTGGCGTGTCCAGCAAGCCCAGCAGTCAACTAATCTGGCTACAGGTCTAAACCCACCATAATTTAACTCTTCATGCATGGATGGCCTGGCCCCCCGAGCCAAGCACTGTGCGGGGCCCTCCCCTTTTGCTGCCTAGAAAGAAAGAAGAAGAAAAAGAAAAACTACGCAAGCAGCAAAAAGCTCCTCACATCAATTAAGGAAAAGGGGCCACTTGGGAAGAAAAGCCCCTTCACCAGAAAAGAAAAGGGGGGGTCAGTGAGGATCAGGAGGGTTG
>LFIK01000396.1_pt1 | contig 32642 bp, 32 predicted proteins | sample 643401 | NCBI WGS metagenome assembly LFIK01 (sample SAMN03777447, study PRJNA286221) | soda lake metagenome | biome: soda lake; feature: Kulunda steppe; material: water; isolation source: sample T5-Br brine of Lake Tanatar-5 | place: Russia: Kulunda steppe | collected 2010-07
CACCCGCAAGGTGAAGCCCTCCTGTTCGGCGATGTGGTCCTTGAACACCCACATTCTGCCGTTTCAGGCGGGCTTCTCCTTGTATCTGCCGCCAACGCCCCGACCCCCGACGAAACATCGAGGCTAGTCCCTACGTCAGCGTGCGGTCGGGGCCAGGTGGGGTGGTTTCCTTCGTGTACAGGCGAAAAGGGCCGTAGCTTTCGGGAATCAGTGTCGAAGCTGGACTCGCGTTCCGCACTTCGCGGAGAGGCTTCGGCCGTTCTAGCGGTTCCAGCCTTCAGCGGTGCGCATGGCCTCCAGCGAGAGGGTTTCGAGCTGGTGGGCGAGGTCGCGTAGCCGCCGGCCGTTGTCGATCCAGGGCTGGTAGCGCTCGAGCTGTTCGACGTTGAGCATCTTGTTCACGGTGCGGCCCTTGACGGTCCGTGACCACTGGATGTAGGGGCCGTGCTGCTGGTCGGGATCGGTGGCGCACCGGCAGGCATGTTTGCCGCAGGTCACGGTCCGGGTCACCACCGAGCCGGGCAGGGTGAACCCGAGTCGGCCGAGCTCGGCCACGATGCGGCGCCGTTCGGCGTCGACCTCGTCAGGGATCTCTGCGGGCATGCGTGGCTTCCGACGTTGAGGGTGCTTCGTCCGGACGGTTACAGCGTATACGTTGCAACCTCAGTGGGCAACGAGGTCCACTGCTGCGGGCAGGATGTGGCTGTGGATGTCACCGACCTTGAACTCGAGTCCCGGCTGCTGGCGGGTCTGCCGCTCATCAACGTGTTCTAGGACCGGCTCGGCATCGATCGGCTGCTCGAGACCCACGTGCCAGACGATGCGCGGCTGCGGGTGTCGCCCACGGCAGCGCTCGGGGTGGTGATCCGCAACCTGGTGGTCCGTCACGCCCCCGTGTACGCACTCGGCGAGTGGGCCGGGCGCTACGAGGCGTCGGTGGTCGGCCTGACGCCAGCAGATGTTGACCTGCTGAACGATGACCGGGTCGGGCGGATGCTCTCGCGGCTGTTCGACGCGGATCGGGCCAGCCTGCTGACCCGGCTGGTGTTGGACGCGGTGCAGACGTTCGACATCGATCTGTCACGGCTCCACAACGACTCCACGTCTCTGCAGCTCTCGGGTGCGTACGACACGGCTGATGGGCAGGAGCGTGGCGGAACGCCCACCCCTGCTGCCCGCTACGGGTTCAGCAAGGACCACAGGCCCGACCTGAAACAACTCGTGTGGATCCTGACGGTGACCGCCGACGGTGCGGCGCCGATCACCTTCCGTGTCGCGGACGGCAACACCGCGGACGTCACCACCCACATCGACACCTGGAACTCGCTGGTCGAGCTGACCGGTGAGGTCGGATTCCTGTACGTCGACCCACGCCGATGTCCGCATAGATCGACGAGATCCGCTACTCCTGCTACATCACCACCCGCCGAGATCTGACCGCCGCTGAGGTCGTGGCCTGCGCCAACAAGCGCTGCGATCAGGAGAACGTCATCGAACGCTCAAGAACGGCGTCGGCGCACTTAGGGTCCCTCTCTACGACCTGACCACCAACTGGGTCTACATGGTCATCGCCGCCCTGGCGTGGAACCTGAAATCCTGGTTCGCGATGCTGCTGCACCGCAAGGCCGACCGGCGCGAGTTCATCGCCATGGAGTTCCGCCGGTTCATCCACACCATCATCCTCATCCCCGCCCAGATCTCCCGCCGCGCCCGGACCATCACCATCCGCCTCATCGGAAGGCAACCATCACTGGACCGGGTGTTCTCCGCCTGGCGCACCATCGAACGCACCGGATTCGCCTGACCTGCACCCCGCGCCAACCACAGACCCACCACCGCGTTTCAGGCCCCCGCCCGACACCTCACCAGCCTGCCCTGCCACCCCCACCAGGCCCCCGGCCGGCCCTCGATCCGGGCGCGCACCCCCGATCCGGCGACATCACACGTCGCCAGAGCAACCCAGCACGACCAGCAGCACCACAACCGTGCCCGAAACCTACGCTCAGCACCCCACACAGCCCAACACCCTCATTTCAGGGCGAGTCGTCATGCTCCGACCTACTGGCACCGGTGAGGAAGTCGAGGACGACCCTCGCGAACCGCTCGGGCTGCTCGAGGTTCGCGAGATGACCAGCGCCCGGCAACTCGACGAGGCGGGCCTTGGGCAGGAGACGGTGGAGCTGCTCTGCGACGACAGGGGGGGTGGCCTCGTCGGCAGTCCCAACGATGACGAGGCTTGCGGTTCGTATCGTGCGAGCAAGATCGGTGAGGTCGGCGATCGCGAGGGCCTCACAGCTGCCGGTGTAGCCGTCGACAGACGTGGTCCCCAGCGAACGTTCGAGCGCTTCGACGGCTGGCGCGCCACTCGCGAGGAAGTCCGGACTGAAGAATCGGCTCAGCACGAGGTCGACGATCGCGCCCATACCTGCGGCCCGCACCGTCGTTGCCCGCTGCCGCCAGTCCTCCTCGGTGCCGACGCGCGCAGCGGTGTCGGCGAACACGGCGCGCCGTACCCGCTGCAGTGCGTTGCCAGCGACCCAGAGGGTCACCAAACCGCCGAGAGACAGACCGCACACGTCGGCCTGGTCCACCTCGTAGGCGTCGAGCACAGCGAGGGCGTCGCGACCCAGCCGCTCGACGCTGTAGGGGGGTGGCGGCGCGTCTGAGCGACCGTGCCCCCGCTGATCGAATCGCAGGATCCGTCGGTGTGGCCCCCAGGTCTCGATCTGCGGGTCCCACATAGACAGGTCAGCACCCAGAGAGTTGCACAGCAGCAGCGCCGGAGCGTCAGGATCGCCGTCACTGCGGGTGTTGAGACGGATGCCATCGTCAGTCACGATAGAACGTCTGCTCATGCTGAGGGGCCGCTGCCGGCATGCGCGTGTCGCGCGAGAGCTCGGTCGATGAGTTCGTCTAGGTGCGCCGGTGGGCTCACCGGATCGAGGATGTGCGTGAGCCTGCCGGCGTCCAGAACGGAGCTGACCTCGGGGTCTGCCGCCGCGACCTCGGCGAGCTGACGGTGAGTGGAGCCGGCATGGGCTACCAGTTCGCTGACCAGGTGTTGGGCACGGGGGCGCCCCAGGGCCGGGGTGAGCGCGGTCGCAAGCGCTTCCGAGGAGGTCAGGCCGAGTGACCGTTCGAGGTTGTCACGAGCGCGGTCTGCGTCGAACTCGAGCCCGTCGAGGGCGGCGTCGAGCCGGATGAGGGAACCGGCGGTGCGGGTGAGGGCGGAGGGCAGCGCGACCCATTCAGCTTGCCAGGCTCCCGCAGCTCGCTCGTTTTCGTGGTCAGCAGCCGCCTGCGTCAGTACGTGGAGGTCTCCGAGGGCGAGCCGGCTGGCTGCACGTGTGGCGACGGCGTGGATCGGGTTGCGCTTGTGCGGCATCGCCGATGAGGTCGGCGAGCCGTTCGCGTGCTCACGGACCTCGCCGACCTCTGTCTGGGCCAGCAGTACGAGATCACCCGCGATCGATGCCGTGGTGGCCACGATCCCGGTCAGCGCACCAGCAAGCTCCACGATGCGGTCCCGCTCGGCGTGCCAGGGTAGATCCGGCACTCCGAGACCGAGCTCATCCGCCAGCACCTCGGTGACCCCTCGACCGTGGGGGCCGTAGACGGCGGTGGTGCCGGCTGCTCCTCCGAGTTGGACGGTCAGGATGCGGGGCTGCAGCCAGCGGAGTTGTTCGAGGTGGCGGTCGAGGGCGCCGAGCCACCGTGCCGCCTTGAGGCCGAAGGTGATGGGGGTGGCCTGTTGGCCGAGGGTGCGGCCGGCCATCACGGTGCCGCGGTGTGTGGCGGCGAGTTCGGCACAGCGTTCACCGATGCCCAGAACGAGCGTGTCGAGGTACGCAAGCGCGTGACGTAGCTGCAGTGTGGTGGCGGTGTCGATGATGTCCTGGCTGGTCGCACCGTGGTGGAGCCATGACGCCCCGGGCCCGTTCGCACCCTTGCTGAGCGCCCGGACGAGGGGGATCACTGGGGTAGGTGAGGCGGCCGCTTGTCGGGCGAGCTCATCGAGGTCAAGCCCGGCGACATCACACGCGTGCCCGATCGCGTCTGCTGCCTCACCCGGAATCAGATCGAGGTTCGCCAGTGCTCGGGCGAGCGCAGCCTCGACCTCCACCATCCGTTCGATGCGGACCGGCCAACTCATGCAGCGGGCCATCTCCGGGTCACCGAATCCGGCCTCGAGCAGTCCGTCGGACCAGCGCAGCTCAGACACGGGCGTGTGCCCGTTCGGTTCGCGCGTAGAGCTCCCTGAGCACCTCAAGCTCCTCCCGGGTCGGCGGGGGGGTGGTCGCGACCCGGGGAGCGAAGCGCACCGGCCATCCGGTTGCCTCCTCAACCTGCTTGCGCGTGACGCCCTGGTGCAGGGAGGCGACGATCAGTTCGGCGGTCTCGGGGTCGGGCTCGAGGGTGCAGAGATCGGTGATGACCAGGACAGGTCCGGCCGTCTGTAGTCCGGCATCCGTCCGGAATCCGGGTCCGCGGCCGTGCCCGAGCGAGGTCACGAAGTTGACTCGGTCCACGAAGGTCCGGGGTGTGTGTCTGGCGGTGATGAGTACCTCGTGGCAGGAACCAGCGATCTCCGGCGCACCGCCGCCCCCGGGAAGGCGCACGTTGGGAGTGCTGTAGGGGCCGATGACCGTGGTGTTGATGTTGGCGTAGCGATCGATCTGCGCGCCGCTAAGGAATCCCTTGGAGATCCGGCCGCCTTGGAGCCAGTACTGGAACATCTCGACGACCGGAACGGTGGTCAGTGCGGTTTCGCACAGCTCCCCGTCACCGATGGACAGGGGTAGGACGCCAGGCCGGGTCTGGATGGTCCCAGATTCGTAGATGAGCACCAGGCTGGGGGCGTGGGTGAGCCGGGCGAGATTGCAGGCGGCTGATGGTGCGCCGATGCCCACGAAGCAGACGTCACCGTCGGTGAGCGCTCGGCTCGCAACGATGGTCATCAGTTCGTTGGAGGTGTGTTCCACAGCTCGTCCTCAGGGCTGGAGGTCCGCGTCCGGATCAGGTCACTGCTGGGGCAGGATCGGGTGCGGTGTCGTACACGTGGTCGTCGAGCCAGCGCCGGAAGCGGTCACGGTCGCGGGAAAGCTCGTCCCAGTCGCGGTAGAAGGCGTTGTCTCTCTGGTAGTAGCCGTGCGCGTAGGACGGTGCCGCGCCACGGGGTGCGGCGGCCACGGCGTCGATGGCCCAGCTGGGCAGTACGACCGAGTTCGGGCTCGGCGCGGCCAGGTCGTCCACGATCTCCTCGACCGTGACGATGGATCGGGCTGCAGCCAGGACGGCTTCCTTCTGGACCCCGACGATGCCCTCGATGAGTACGTTGCCGGCCCGATCAGCCCGTTGCGCGTGCACGATGGCCACGTCGGGGCGGATCGCGGGCACCGCTGCGAGCAACTCGCCGGTGAAGGGACAGGCGACCATGGCGATGTTGGGGTTGACCTGCCGCAGGTCGGATCCGGCGTAGCCGCGCAGGGTGGCGAAAGGCAGCCCAGCGGCCCCGGCATGGAAGGCGCTGGCCATGGCGGCGTGGCTGTGTTCCTCCAGCTCGAGCGGCTGCGGCCAGCCGTGCTCAACCGCATCCCGGAACCGATGGAGCGAACCGACCCCAGGGTTGCCGCCCCAGGAAAATACGAGCTTGCGAGCGCAGCCGGCACCGATCAGCTGGTCGTAGATCAGGTCCGGGGTGAGACGCACCAACGTCAACTCACGGCGCCGCTGCCGGATGATCTCGTGCCCGGCAGCGAAGGGAATCAGATGGGTGAAGCCTTCCAGCGCAAGCACGTCGCCGTCATGGACATGGGTAGCGATGGCCTCGGAGAGCGCCACGATCTTGGCCACAGCTGCTCCTAAGCCTCGAAGAAGACGGTTTCGCCCTTACCTTGCAGGACGATGTTCAACCGGTAGTACCGCACCCCGTCTTCCTCCCGCTCATTACCGGCAAGCAGCGTGGCGCGACGTGGCGTGGGGACCGCGTTGAGCACCGCGTCGTGCTCGTTGCTCCGTTGTCCTTCGAAGTAGATACGCGTGGCGAGCTTGTCCAGCACCCCGCGGGCGAAGACGTGCACGTTGAGGTGCGGAGCCTGCACCTTGCCGCCCGGTCCGACGACCGTGCCCGGCAGCACCGTGCGAATCCGGTAGGTGCCTTCATCGGTCGATGCAACCCGCCCGAAGCCGATGAAGGTGCGCGGCACGTCGCCCGCACGCGCATCCGCCGGGTGGCGGTAACGGCCCCAGCCGTCGGACTGCCACACCTCGACCATCGCGTCGCTGACGACGTCGCCGGCGCCATCGAGGACCGCGCCGGCGATGACGATCGGATCGCCTGCCTCACCTGCCGGATCGAGGTCGTCGGCCCCGTCCCGCATCAGCGCATCGTGGAAGAATGGCCCGATGGTCTGTGAGGGGGTCTGGGGCAGCTCATTCATGCCATTGCTCCCGCGCCGGTGGGCTCGAACGGTGTGGCGTCGGGGCCGCGAAGCACGACGTCGAACCGGTAGCCCAGCGCCCACTCTTCTTCGGTGACGGTGTGGTCGTAGTCCGCGATCATCCGGGGCCAGTGCTCTCGCGGCACGCCACCCATGATCGGGTCGAGCTCGTGGAGTGGGTCGCCCGGGAAGTACATCTGGGTGACCAGCCGGGTCACAAATGCGGGACCGAACAACGAGAAGTGGATGTGGGCCGGTCGCCACGCGTTTGGATGGTTACGCCACGGGTAGGCGCCAGGCTTGATGGTAATGAACCGGTAGCTGCCTTCCTCGTCGGTGATCGCCCGGCCAGCGCCGATGAAGTTGGGATCGAGCGGTGCAGGGTGGTCGTCGTTGGTATGGATATAGCGTCCTGCGGCGTTCGCCTGCCAGATCTCCACCAAGGCGCGAGGAACCGGTGCACCGTGCTCGTCAAGCACGCGACCGGTCACGATGATCCGTTCGCCGATCGCCTCCCCACCGGTCCCGGCGTTGCGGGTCAGGTCAGCGTCGGCAGAGGCCACCTCAGCCAGCGCAGGGCCAGGCCCCGTGATCTCTGAGAGCGTGTGTTCGAGCCGAACCAGCGGCTCCTTCGGGTGACGCAGTTCGGTCGACCGGTAGGAGGGATGGTCGTAGGGCGGGAACGCTTCGTCGTCGCGGCGCCGGTAAGCATCGGGAGTCGTCACGAGAGGCCCTCTTCTTCTCCGGGGGTTCCGTGCGACGCATCGCCGAGGATCCGTTTGAGCGACGCGAAGGCGGTGTTGGCAGCCGGCACGCCGCTGTAAAGGCCGACGTGGAGGAGCACCTCGATGACCTCCTCCGGGGTCGCGCCGGTTCGACGGCTCGCGCGCAGATGCATCTCCAGTTCATGCTCGTGCCCCAACGAGGCCAGCAGTGCGATCGTCACCAGGCTGCGGGTGGAGGGGGCGAGCCCCGGACGCGCCCACACATCGGCCCACGCCGCACCGGTTATGTACTGCTGGAAGGCAGCGTCCAGGTCGGTTGTCGCGGCGATTGCCGCATCCACGTGCTCATCTCCAAGCACCTCGCGCCGGACCGCGAACCCTCGCAACTGCCGCTCGTCTCGTTCCTCCACCGAACCCTCGCGATCATCTCGTTGCATTCGCAGTTGGCGGCCGTTATGGTCCGTTCGCCCAGCGCACAATCGTTCACTGAACGAACATTATGGAAGCAGCGGCGTTAGAGCCTGTCAACCGATGGATCCGGTGGGAAGCCCATGAGCGAGTCGGTCCGTGCGTTCGCCCGCGGGCTCCAGGTCTTGCGCAGCTTCGGCGCTGAACGACCTGAGCTCACCTTGGCCGAGGTCGCGCGGGCAGCCGAACTGAACCGTGCCACCGCACGACGACTGCTGATGACCCTCGAGGAGCTTGGCTATGTGCGACGCCTCGGCGACCGCTTCGCACTGACCCCCCTGGTGCTGGAGCTCGGCTATGCATACCTGTCCTCCCTCGGCGTCCCCGAGCTCGCCCTCCCATACCTCGAACAGCTCAGCGCACAGGTTCACGAGGCCTCATCCGTGGGGGTGCTCGACGGACCTGACGTGATCTACGTGGCCCGTGTTCCCGCGAATCGAGTCATGGCGGTCAGCATCGGGCTCGGCACGCGATTCCCCGCGTACCGGACCTCCCTCGGCCGCGCACTGCTCACCGACCTCGACGACGACCACATCACCAGTATCTGGGAAGCCAGCGACCGCACCGGAGCCGTCCCAAAGACGATCAAGACGCTCGACGAACTCCGAACACAACTCGCCGCTGCACGCGAGCGCGGGTACGCACTCGTAGACCAGGAGCTCGAGATCGGCGTACGCTCCCTCGCCGCACCGCTGCGGGACGCCAACCGGCGAGTGGTCGCCGCCGTCAACATCAGCACCCATGCGAGCCGTACGACGCTCGTAGAACTCCGGCAACGGTTCGTTCCGGCCTTGCTACGAGCAGCCAACGAGATCGAGCAAGCGCTCGCGAGCCGCCCAAGCTGAAGGTCGATCGATCCCGAGGCGACGACCGTGCACGAGCACACCCACCCACGGGGCACGCGTTGCAACTCTCGGCGGTGCGGCTGGTCCCGCTGGATGGCTCTCCTGCCATCTCACTCGCCAGCGAGTACAGGGAGAGCACCGAGCGCAGGAGTACCTGGCACAACCGCGCCCTGGCCGACGTGCGCCACCCTTCGTGCTAGCGATCCTGATCTCAACTGACGTTTGACCCCGATCCTGTCATTCCCCTCGCATCATGGACTGGACGGTCGGGGTACAGACCAAGGCAGTGATTGCACCAGAACTGTCGACGTTCGTGTCACTCAAGAACTCGCACGGTTCACAGGTGTCGGGGTTGATCATCTCGAGTCGCACGGGGCAGTGAACGTCCCCGCCATCAACGTCGCGTGCGATACGGACCGGCTTCTTCATCGGAGCGAACATTGGACTATCCTTTGTCTTAGTCATTCACCCAGTATGGGGTTGCAGCCCCGCTCCAGTAGGGCCGGAAGGCCCCTCATGAGCCAATGGTCAGTTCTTTTACTCCCCTCTCGTTCACGTGGGGGCTCCAGCGAGGCGCAGGGGGTGAAGTCGCGGCGCCGTGACCTGCCTCGAGGCGCGAAACATGGTCGGTCAGTTCTGCTCATGCCGATGAACGGAGGTTTCGCTGAAAGGATGGACCATTTGGCGCTACAGTGTCCTGACCTACGGAGATGAACCGTCGGCTCCGGCTTGGGGGCCCACAAGCCAGGGGGAGGCTGATGGAGACCAACCCGAACGGCCTTCCGTTCGTGCGGGTTCGCAGCAACTCGCCATCGTCCGAGGTCATCCGGCAAATTCAGGCCGCCATCTTCGACGGCCGTCTCTGCGCCGGCGACCAACTCCCTCCCGAGCGGCAACTCGCCGAGATCTTCGCCGTGAGCCGGGGCACGCTGCGCGACGCTCTACGGACGCTGCAGGCGAACGGCCTGATCAAGGTGCGGGTTGGTGCTAAGGGTGGCACGTTCGTCACCGCACCGCAGCCAGGCCAACTCGCTGAGCGGATCACCCACATGCTGGCGTTGTCAGAACTGACGGCCGCTGAGGTCACCGAGGCACGGGTCATCCTCGAACTCGGTGCCCTTCCGTTGATCTGCCATCGAGCCACCGACGAGGACTTCGATGCGCTGGAGGAGTTGTGCGACCGCTCGGATGCCGCTCTTGCGGCGGGGACGCACACGTTCCGGTTCTCGGTGGCCTTCCACCTCAGGCTCGCTCAATCGAGCCACAGTTCGGCAACCTCATTGATCATCGATTCGCTGCACGCACCGCTGCTCCGCTCCATGGTCGCCGCGGGGAGCATGGCGCCCCAGATGGCACCCCAAGGAGCGTGCGAGCACCGAAAGCTAGTCTCCGCACTCCGGGCACGTGACGTCAGCCGGGCGCATGCAGTGCTCGGCGACCACCTCAGCCGCACCTTGGACCGGGTCGGAGGCGATCCTGCCCTGGCGCGGCGCCCCGGGTGACCCACTCTGTTTCGGGAAGGAGTCGGGTTCGTTGCTGGATCCGCAGATGGCGCATCAAGGTTGAGGGGGCATCAGCTTCCTCTGCCCGGAAATCGGATTCAGACGGTATCGACGCCGACGGGCAAGGCCGAAGCAAGCCCCGCGGGGGACCATTCGGGGATCAGGCGGCTGCCCGAATCTGATGGCCATTCGAAGAGTGGCAGCGGTTCAGGACAGACGTTCGAAGACGGCCGCCAACCCCTGGCCGCCACCGATGCACATGGTTTCGAGGGCATAGCGGCCCTGACGACGATGGAGTTCGTGGAGCATCGTGGCCAGGATGCGAGCGCCAGTGGCACCGATCGGATGACCGAGCGCAATGCCTGAGCCGTTCGGATTGAAGCGCTCGTCCGTGAACGGATCGATGCGCCACTCGTTGGTGACCGCGAGCACCTGCGCCGCGAAGGCCTCATTGAGCTCGATGAGATCGAGGTCTGCCATGACAAGCCCGGCACGGGCCAGAGCCTGTTGCGTTGCAGGCACCGGCCCGATGCCCATGGTGGCAGGTGGCACCCCAGCAACCGACCAGGAGACGAGACGTGCGAGCGGACGGAGTCCGAGCTGATCGGCAACCTCCGGGGTCGTCACGACGGACACAGCCGCCCCGTCGTTCTGGCCCGATGCATTCCCCGCAGTGACCGTCGCGGAAGCATCCTGCCTTCCGCGGATCGGCCGGAGCTTGGCAAGGGCTTCCAGCGTCGTGTCCGCCCGCGGGTGTTCGTCGGCGTCAACGGTGATGGGAGGCCCGTGTCGCTCGGCCACCTCGATGGAGACGATCTCATCCTCGAAACGGCCCGACTCTTGTGCTGCGATAGCACGACGGTGCGACAGAACAGCGAGCTCGTCCTGCATCTGCCTTGAAATGCCGTAGTCCCGACGCAGATTCTCAGCTGTCTCAAGCATGCCTCCGGGTACGGGATGGTGAACGCCCCCGGCAGTGACACGGGCCGCGGCGAGGCGGTCGACGAGTTCAACCCCACTGCCACGGACGCCCCACCGGATTGCATCGGTCGAGAACTCGACCGAGCTCATGCTCTCGACTCCCCCGGCAAGCACGACCTCCGCGACTCCGGTCTGGATACGCATTGCAGCATCACAGACGGCCTGGAGCCCGGAGCCACAACGGCGGTCGACCTGCAGGCCAGGCACGTGGACGGGAAGGCCCGCGTCTAACGCCGCAACACGCCCGATGGCCGGAGCTGCGCCATTTGGGTAGCCCTGCCCCAGGAGAACCTCATCGATGCGCTCAGGATCCAAACCTGATCTCAACAGCAGTTCGGAGATGACCGTTGCCGCGAGCGTTTGGGCGGGTAGATCCCTCAGCATCCCGCCGAAACGACCCACGGGCGTCCGCAGTGGTTCGCAGATGACAGCATCAAGCATGGTCGGTTTCCTCCCAGCCGCGTACTCCGATCGAGCGGGTCGGACAGCCAGGGAGTCCGGTCGATCGACAACCGGGCACGCTAGAGCATCGCCAGATCGTGCCGGGGGATGACGTGCGCAGGACGGCCCACGGGAGTCGGTCCTGACCTCGTGGCGAACCCGCGGTAGTTGCTCCTCGTGCTTGCGTCGTCGTTCTCGCTGCAGCGTGCACTCGTGTCACCTCAGTCGTGATGGGTTGCTCAGTTCCTGACCTGGGCTTCGACGCCCGGGCTTCCGGATCCCTGCAGAGCTGGACTCGATCGACGATGCTCGTAGGCCGGGCGTCGTCCACGATGGGCTTGCGGATGATGGCGCGGCGATACGCGGCCGCGCCCGGCGGCCAGGACCGCATCACCTCACGTGGCGTCGACCGCCCTCCCGCACCGTCTGCCCGATGATCGCTCACCGCCGGGCAAGCCCAAAGCCGGTCGATACCGGGCCCCTGTACACCGCTGTACCGCAGGTCTGGGTTCAGTGCATCGCCGACCCACCGTCGACCACAAGCGTTTGGCCGGTGATGAAGTCGCTGGCGGCGGAAGCCAGGAAGATCGCCGCGCCAACCAGATCTCCGGGCTCCTGGATCCGCTTGAGGGCCCGGCCCCCGAGCGCCGCCTTGCGACGCTGCACGTCCTCCTCGGTGCGTTGGTCTGCGCTCAAGGTGCTCCCCGGAGCAATGCAATTGACCATCACGTTGTCCTCACCCACCTCGCGCGCGAGTGACTTGGTGAAGGAGATCACCCCGCCTTTGGTGGTGACATAGTGGATACGGCCGTTGTGGCCCTTCAGCGCCGTCCCCGAGCTGATGTTGATCACCTTCCCGTACCTCCGCGACTGCATGGCCGGGACGAAGGTTCGGCACATCAACCAGGTACCGCGCAGGTTCACCTCCATCATCCGGTCCCACTCGTCGACCCCGAGATCGGCGTAGCCAGCACGCGACATCGGGACGGTGGCGAAGACGGCCGCGTTGTTGATGAGGATGTCGACGGGCGCGTCCAGCGCATCGCGGCAGGCCTCCACACTCTTGCTATCCGAGATGTCGAGCTGGCGGCCGACGGTATGGATGCCTTCGGCCGTCAATGCCTCGACCGCGGCGTCGACACCATCACCATCGATGTCGGCAACCACGATCCGGCCTCCGGCCTGCCCGAGGGCGCGGCCATAGGCGAGGCCGATGCCGTGCGCCGCACCGGTGATCAGAGCCTGCCGCCCCTCTAGCGAGAAGAGCGTCCTTGCGTCGTCGCTGTGCATAGTTCCACCTTTCTCGGGATCGCGGCCCGATGCTCGGCATCCACGATGGTTGGTTTCCGAACGGTTCAGTCCGGTCGATCTTCGAACTGGGCGGTCAACACGAACCCGGAACTGGCCCCGAGCATCGCACCCAGGGCCACGAAGATGGCCGCCACACTGGTGGCACCGCCGAGAGCACCGATGGCTGCGGGGAGCACAACCTGGCCGAGTCGGTTGCCGGTGAGTCGTACACCGAGGGCCATGGCCCTGAACTCTACGGGTGCCGCTCCGGCGACCCATGACACTGACATCGGCTGCCCGAGCCCTAAACCGAAACCGGCAACAGCCATCAGGACATACAACGCACCGACCTGGGGTAGCACTGGAACCAGCACGAGTGCGCCTGCCGGTAGCAAGAGACTGAGCATGAAGGTGTTCCGTCGACCGAATGCGTTGATGAGGATCACCATCACCAGCCGTGACAGGACCGAAGCCGCCGCGCGAACCGACAGCAGAACGCCCACCGTCGCGACCGGGATTCCATTGGCTTCGCCATAGGCGGGCAGATAAGCAACCAGGAGGTCGATGGTCACGAGCACAGTGACGCTCGCAACCATCGCCTGCGGCATGGAGCGGATCCTGAGCACCTTGCCCACAGCGGTGAAGGTTGCCTCCGCTTGGGTTCCCAAAATGAGACCGGAACGAGCATTCTGCGGTGGTGGCCAACGATGGAGCGAGAGACCGGTCGCCACGGCGCCAAGTAGCAACAGCCCAGTGACGAGGAAGACCTGTTGGGGAGAGCCGCCGGCTGCCGACGCAACGAAGCCGGCTAGGCCCGGACCCACGACCTGACCCATCGACGCCATGACCGAGAAGATCCCGAAGCGCGCATCGCGATCCTCCGGCGGACCACAGTTGGCCACGAGCGCCTGCAGAGCGACGAGCCCGAAGATCTGACCGGCACCGAGCACTGCCTGCGCGACCCCCAAGGAGACGATGTGTCCGGCGGCGACAAGCCAGAAGGACATGAGTGTCATGAGCAGCGCCCCCGCAATGATGAAGCGGGTCTCCCCTATCCGGTCGATCCACCGACCGGTGGGGATGGCGATGAGAAACGACAGTATGCCGTAGGAAGCCGCGAGCAGCCCGATCTGCGCCGTCGTCGCACCGAGTTCGAGGGCGCGGTAGGTGACCATCGGGCGGATGCTGAACAGTGTCATTGATAGGAGGAAGATCGACAGGCAAACACGGATGAACCAGCTCGACATCATGTGCGTTCAGCCTGTGGCTGCGGCGTGCATGACCGGCTCACGTGGTCGCCCGCCAACTCTTCTGCGCCCAAGCAACGAGACCCACGGTGCTGGCAAGTGCGCAGATGCCCGCGATCACCGCCCATGCGACGAGGTAAGAGCCGGTGACATCCACCAGACTCCCGAATCCGATCGGCCCAAGGGCGAAACCTGTGAACATCACCGTGGACAGGGCCCCGGAGGCGCGGCCGGCATTCGCCGCGTCGACGCTGCGGATGATGACCGTCATCCCCACCACGTTAACGCCGAAAACGCTGGCCCCGAACACAACGGCGCCGAGCCAGAGCAGCGCGTGACCTCCCGTTGCCGCAGCCATGATGCTGAGCACCGAGCCGGTAGCCACGATCCCGATGCTTGCAACGATGCGTACGGGGTGTCGGGAGGTACCTGCGACCCGACCGAGCAAAACCCGTGCGACCATGCCGACGGCGCCGATGACGCCCACTAAGACCCCCGCACCGGACGCGGACAGGCCGACCGCCTCGAAGGCATAGAGCGGAAGATAGACATTGGTGGCCTGCAGGGCCGTCGCGAGTAGGAACGTGCACACGAACAACCAGGTGAGCCCGCGGGGTACGCCCATACGCGGACCGGGGCCTCCGGTCGTGACCGGTGTTCCGGCCGGCAGCACGACAAGTGTCGCGAGCAGTGTGGGAAGGATCAGAAGCAGGCCGAGCAGCACGGCCGCTCGCCAACCGATGATGACCGCCAGAGGCGCCAGCGCGCCGCCCGCGATCAACTGAGAGAGCGGAACACCCGCCTGTTTGACCCCCATCAACGTGCCTCGATGCTCGAGCCGGACGCGGTGGGAGACCACGGAGTTGGTGGCGGGGTTTGCCGACGCCTGCGCCACCCCGACCACGAGCCCGGCAACCAGCAACTGAGGGAATGCGCCCGCCGAAGCCACCAGACCGACGGCCGTCCCCGAACAGACGAACAACGCCAGCAGGACCCGACGGGCGCCGACCCGGTCCACGGCGCGTCCGATCAGGAGGGACCCGCCGATGGCGGTTCCGAACATCGTGGTGGATACGGCACCGAACTGCGTGCGAGTGATGTCGAGTTCGGCCACCACCAGCGGGCCGAGTGCCGCCAGCATGAAGATGGGCAATGAAGCGACACCCATCGCGCCGGTGAGCACCAACGCCAGAGGCACCGGACCTCCGACACCATCGCTGGGATGCGCGCGATGCTTGTCCCAGAGGTCAGACCGCACGCACTGCGCTTCCACGCGGATCGTCTCGGAATACCAGCGATTTGATGGTTACCGGCACCGTGTTCGAGGGGTAGCGCACCCGACCGACGTCGATGTAGTCGAAGTCTCCCAAGCTGAGCCCATCGATGACCAACATCGGATTCGACACACCCAACTCGTCCCGCAGTAGAGAACCGAGGCTCAGTGCGACGTCGCCATCCAGCATCAGGTACAGGGGGCCACCTTGGGTGACGCGTCGGGCCAGGCCCTTTGCCAGCCCATCGGCGAAGGCCCGAAGGCGCAGGTAGGTCGGCAGTCCATGCCACGGCAGCGCCACGGCGATATCGGCATCGGCATGGCTGACATCGAAGGCCTCAAGGTGCGATTCGACCGCAGCGGCCACCACGTCCGGGTCGACCTTGTCGCCAAGTTCAATCTCCGGGCGGATGACCTGCAGGTTGCGTCGCGGGAGGAGGAGGTCAGGGTCGGAGATGACGGTGGTGTTGCCGCTCAGTTGCACGCTGTACTCCGAGGCCCCCAGGGCCGTGGCTCGGATGCACTCGCCCATCGGCAGCAACGCCAGGGGAAGACGCGCATCGTCCACCCGTTGACGGATCGCACGGCCCAAGCGACCGCCGAGGTCGCCGAAGTCACGCTCCTCCCGGTCGTATACAAACTCCGCCACCCCGCCGGAGAACAACACGCCGTCGAGCGCTCCGAGCCGGTCGATCGGCTCGGTCAGATACAGCTCCGCAACCGTTGGTGACAGTGGTCGCTGTGTGATCGCCTCCACCAGTAGGTCAGCCATCGATGCAGCGACGTCATCCAACATCTCGGAGGTGACCGGGTCTCCCACCTCCCAGCTGAACCCTGCACGGCGTGCGTGCTGCTCGCCGGCCGGATCGAGCCGCTCGATCGTCCCGTTGTGGTCGACTACCAGCAGTCGGCCCCCAACATGAACGGCGGCCGTGGCGACGACCCGCCCATACTCGACGAGTGCGAGCTTGGTGGTTCCACCTCCGATGTCGACGTTGAGAAGGCGCAGCCCCTGTTCGTAGGAGGATCGTGCCGCCCCGGACCCGTACGCCGCGAGCATCGCCTCCATGTTGTGACCGGCGCTCGCGGTCACGAGTTCACCACCTCGCTCGGCCAGGATCGAGGCGATGCGCTCCGCGTTGGTACGCCGCAGCGCCTCCCCCGTCAGGATGACGACGCCCGTGTCCACGCTCTCCGGTTCGATCTCCGCGCCGTTGTAGGCCCGGTCGATGATCTCACCCAGCTTCGCCGCATCGATGGTGGACTGGTCTACATAGGGGGTCAACTCGACCTCGGACCGGTAGAGCGTCTCGCGTCGCACCACGATGTACCGGCTGGAGAGGTCCTCGCCGATACGTCGCAGGTGCAGACGCGAGAAGAGCACCTGGGTGCCGGAAGAACCGATGTCCATGCCGACGCTGTGCAGAGTGACGTTGTCCTGCTGCCAGAGCGGATTGTCCTCGAGAGCCGTCACGGCGTCGTGATCGTGGTCATGGTCGTGGTCAGGGACGTGTCCAGAGAACACCACCCCGGCCGGCCTCCCGGCATATGATCCCACGTGGCCTCCGTTCGTACAGAGCCGGCCCCGCGCCGAGCGGTGATCCGCTCGACCCGGAGTCCTCGGACGAGCTAGGCGGACGCGGCGGGCGCCGGGGGCAGGTCCTCGAGCTCGGAGGCGTACGCCTCATCCATGGCTGGCTCGAGTCCCTGCTCCCTCAAGGCGTCGGCGAACGTTGTGCGCACCAGGGGGGATTCGTCGGCGTAGTCGATCTGGTCACCGCCGATGCGTTGGCTGATCCACGCCTTGGGAACGCCCTGGGCGTTGCGGATCGAGACGACCTCATGCTTGAAGGCGAGGTAGCGCGCCGGTTCCGTACCGGAGTTGAAGTGCTGGTGAAACCACATGTTGGGTGGGACGATCATCGATCCAGGCCCCCACTCGTAGCGCTTCGGCTCCTCACCTTCGGGCCACATCAGGCTGTAGCCGGTCCCAGACAGGATGATCACGTGCGCGCCGGGCCCGTGGCGGTGGGCCTTCTTGTAGGTCGCGGTCGGGAACTGCGAGATATGGCTGTTCATCGAGCCCTTGGCCATGTTGAACCGAATGTGCCCGCCACCGGCACCACGCTCCTTGGCAGAGATCAGGGGCAGGCTTGCCGCGTCCGCGACGAAGTTCGTCTCAAGCAGCAGTCCCTTCTGTTCACCCTTCGCCGCGAAGTAGTCCGGTTCACCGGCGAAGCGGTTAGGGAAGTCATGCTCGGTCCCGAACACGAAATCTGCATCGTCATACAGGTTGAGCACGGGCGGCAGGTTCGTCGAGGAGACGAACCTCGCCGTCTGCTGACCGGACCCGTTGAAGTGCTGGTGGCTGGCGTTCAGCGGGATCGCGAACAGCGAGCCAGGCTGCCACTCGAAAGTGACCTCGGCACCCGCATCGTTCCAGACCTTCGTGGAACCGTGACCCTCGAGGATCAGGATCATCTCCTCGAACAGCCCACGCTGAGGTGCGAGTTGGCCACCGGCTGGGATCTCACAGACATAGCAGTCGTTCGAGGTCCGGGATGCTTCGTGGTTGATGAACACCCCTCGCCCGCCGCGCCGAGCCCACGACTTCAACTCCACAGTGCGCAGATCCGGCACGTAATGGGCCGCAATGATGTCGAGTCCCTCGGCTGCCACCCAGCGTGTATAGGGCGACTCCTTCTCTGTCTCGAACTTCTTGGCCATACTGTCCTTGACGATGGCGCTCTCTGTCATGTCCGTCTCCTGAGTCGGTCCTACGTTGACTGCTCGACCAGATTCATCCGTACGGCCGTGATCCTCACCGAACACGCCGAGCACGCCGACGCCCTATACGCGGCACAGCACACAGCATACCTAATGGTCCGACATTTCACCATACATCCTGTCGTCCATTTCACGGGCGCCGCTGCGCGTGTGCGAGACCGACTACCGGATCGCCATGCCACCGTCGGAGCGGAGCAGCTCCCCGGTCATACCCCGGCTGCGTGGCGATGCGAGTAGCACGTAGGCGCCCGCGTGATCAGCTCCCGTCATCGCCACGTGTAAGGGAGTCCGCTCCCTGATCCCCGCCGCCCGCCCGGGTCGGTCATCGAGGCGATTACCGTGGTCTCCCATGCTCCTGAGCCCACGAAGGTCGGTGTCCACGGTGCCACCCGGCGCGACGCCATTGACGCGGATCGTCGGTGCGAGTTCATGGGCCAGCTGCAGCACTACCCCGCGCACAGCGAACTTCGAGGCCACGTACAAGGTCCCACCCCTGCCGGCGTAGAAGCTCGAACTCGAGGCGGTGATGATGATGCTCCCGGCACGTTCCCGCAGAGCCGGCACCGCCGCGCGAACCGACAGCAGCACGGAACGCACGTTCATGTCGAACGTCTCTTGGTAAGCGCCGTCGAAGAGATCGTCAGGTATGTCGAGTAAGGAGGTGTAACCATCGAAGACGCCGACGAAAGTGGCCAGGACGTCGAGTTGCCCAAAGGTGTTGATGGCAGCTTGCACCGCACGAGCGTTCGCGTCGGTGGTCGTTGCATCCCCCTGAATGGCGACTACGCCGTCGCCGAGCCCTTCGAGTTCACGGCACTTGTCGTGGTTGAACTCAAGCACAACGATGCGAGCACCCTCCTCGAGGTACGCCTCGACCACGGCTCGTCCGATCCCCGAGCCACCGCCCGTGATCAGGACAACATTCCCCTCGAGCCAACCGTGACTCATGGTTCGGGCTCCGCTTCCGGCCCGAAGGGTGTCACCAGGAAGTCTGAGAAGGTGTCATGGGTCTGCCAGGTGAGGGTTTCAAGCTCGAGCGGGCACAAACGGATACCCCGGCCGAGCTGGGGCGCGATGATCTCCAGCCGGGATCCGTTACCGGTATCCACCCGGCGCACCTGCACCCGGGCGTACTCGTTTGCGATCTCCATCGGCTCCGAGCCGGGGAGTCCATGGGCATCGTCTTTCTCAGCACCGTTCAGAGGAACACCGCCAGGTTCTGAGTACGGAGTACCGACTCATCGAGAAGGATATCTCGCCGCGCCAGTCGAAGGCCTTCGTCCTCGATCCTGAGCACGTCGGTCCTGGTCGCAGAGAGCAGATCGTGCCTGTGAATATCCCCGCGGCTACGGAATAACAGGACGTTGCTCCTCGCCGTCAGTTCGCCCTGTGCATCCTGGGAGACCCGCACATTGGTGATATGGCGGCGCGTGCGCGAAGGGGGATCTTCAGCCCAGGCGTGCTCGGTTGCGAAACGTTGCACCCGCTTGGTCAGGGAGTAGTGGTCCTCGTCGAAGTGCGCCATCCCGATCAGAGTGCTGTCGACGAGTGTGTGTGCGGTGGTCACCCGGACCGGGGCAACGTAACGCACATCCTCGGCCAGCAGTTCCAACCACTCCTCGTGACGGCGTTCGTCAAGGAGTTCTGCCTCCCGGTAGAGGAAGTCCACGACGAGGTCGTAGTACTCGCTCCCGTAGGGGATCCGCGTCAGGCCGGTCGTAGGGTCCATCGAGAAGCCTCTCAGCCGAGCGTCGCGATGCGGTCACTGCGCTGACCTGTTCCATCCTCCGGGGCCTCCATCAAGCGGCACCATCGCTCCATGAAGTCGCGCTGGTTATGCTCGCTGAAGCCGACGAATGCTCGCCCGGGGCCGGGCCACTCGATCGATGGGCTCACCTCGCGACCATCCCGGGTGAGACCCATCCGATTGAACAGATTCAGTCGCTCGGCCATCTGCCCTCGCGCCATCTGCGTGATCGAGGACCAGTTCTCCACGTCGTCCTGCTCGAACATCCCCGAGGTGCCGAAGCACATCAGGTAAGCCTTGTAGGAGGCCGCCTTATACCACTCAGGCGCCGCGCGATCTACGACGAACCACGACAGGACCTCGGTTTCGGTAGCCGTCACCGGTTGCCAGACCCGCAAACTGATGAACGGTACGACCAGACCCGTGTCGTCGACGATCGGCCAGTTGTGGACGAAGCTGAGGTTGGGAAGCAGTGAAGCTGCGGAGGGCATGAAGCCCCACCTGCCGACCATGCTGTAACGACGGGCATCCCAGGTCGACTCCATCCGTTCGACCATCTGCTGGGGATAGCCGATGTAGCGCAGGTTCTCCCCGAAATCGGACGTCGGGAGCTTGTAAGTCGTGCCACCGCCATTACCGGCGAAATAGAGCGCTCCCTCCTTCCGCTTGCTGGCCTTCGGCGCAGAGAAGAGATCGATGTCGACGACGCTGGCGTGCGTGTGAGGGGTGTGATATGTATCCCCGACGAAGTTCTCAGCGCCGATCTTCCAGTTCGCCTGCACGCGAAACCGTTGGGGGCCGCGGAACTCAGCACCGGCGTCGCTCTGTTTGACATAGAAGTCGAGGTAGAAGTCGAAGCCCTCGAGATAGGTGTCGAGGTCGGGTGCATCGGCATCTAGGGACGCGAAGATAAGTCCGGAATGGGACGCCATTCGCGGGGCCGGGAGCAGGGTCGCCGCTTGGCGGTCCAGACCCTCATCACCACCGAACGCATCCTTATGGAAAGGCACGCCCACCAACTGGCCCGTGTTTTTATAGGTCCACGCGTGGTAGGGACAGCGGAAGTGGGAGGCGTTGCCCAACTCGGAGCGGCACACCTGCATACCCCGGTGGAGGCACATGTTGAAAAGCACACGGACGACGCCCTCCTCGTCGCGCGACACGATGAAAGAATCGTCCACGATTCGGCGCACGACGTAGTCCCCGGGTTCAGGGATCTCAGACTCATGGCCGAGGAACACCCAGGCTTTCCCGAAGACGCGCCGTTTCTCCAGTTCGAAGATCTCCGGATCGCTGTAGAGCGACGCTGGGAGCATCCCCCTACGGACGTCCTTCAGTACGGTCGGCAGATCTCGCATCCGTCACTCGCTTCTCTGGCCGCCCAGGCGATGTGGTCGTCGCACCAGCGACACTAGATGGCTCAGTAGTACGGTTCTAGGCCGTCGACGCCGTCGATCACGACACCGACACCCTTCTCCACCGCGCGGTTGTAGTAGCTCTTGATGAAGGCGGCCGCGGCAATCCCCCACCCGCCCGGGTTGTGGAACACGGTGATCCCTCGCTCCCGATGCACGGGTTCGATGTCGACCTTGCCGGCGAGGATGTCCCCGACCTCGACCACGTCGTCCCAGCTAAACAGTCCACGCTGGGACATCCCGTAGAGCACCTCGGGCTCGTCGAGTTCCTCCTGGACCTTCCCGGTGGTCCCGATCATCGCTGCCCTCAGGAGGGTCTGATCGTCCAGTTCCTGGCGCATCTTGTCGATAAGACCGGCGCGGAGCATCTCCTTGTTGCTGTGAACCACCGACGTCACATGGGCGCCATCCTGGAGTTCACTACCGTCGAGCACCGGCTCATTCGAGTTGGTGCACACCAGAAGAAGCTCTGCCCGCCGAACTACTTCCTGACCTTCGTCCACAGCCCGGACGGGCACACCCAAACGATGTTGCATCCGCTCCGAGAAGGCCTCACGGTTCTTGCGGGTCGAGCTATAGACGACCACCTCCGAGATGTCGCGTACAGCCGCCAGTCCTTCAAGGTGCAGCGTCGCTTGACCGCCCGAACCGAGCACGCCGATCACCGAAGCTGCCGGCGATGCCATCGCCTCGGTACCGACGATAGCCATGCACGCGGTCTGGAAACCTGCGATCGTGTTCACATCTTCCAGCCCGGGCGGGCGCGGCTCACCTGTCATCACCATCTGCAGGGCGGCGGTTTCCGTGTCGAACAGCACGAAGGTCGGGTGACCGCGCGCCTCGTAGCGCTGCCGCCCGTCGGGCATGACCTGCACCCGCTCAGCACGTGCGTGCGTACAAGCCGCTTGCACCGCAGGAGTGACCCCCTGATGCACCGTCATTCGAAAGCCATCGGGGGTGTTCGTGCGGGTCCTCGGGTTGCTGAGGACCACCGGACTGCTCGCGAAATCAATCAGTGCCGCGCGCATCGCCTCGATCCCCTCACCCATCTCCAGGAGGCCGGAGTGGTCTTCAGGCCGAAGGAACAGCAGGCTCATAGCTCTCTCTCCCTGTTCATGGTGGTTTCGACCCTCTCCGGTCGATGCGTCGATACTAGCAATTGGTCCGACATCTAGTTCACCAAGTCGACACGACGTGCCGAGCCGGTGACGCGATCAGTCGCGGATGTCCTGCAGGAACCACTCCAACGGGATCCTCCGACCGACGCCGGCCTCCAATGCGCGGCGGTACACCACCTGACCGACCGAGGAGAATTGGAGGCCTTGATTGCCCACGTTCCGGTAGAATGTGACCTGTTCGTGATCGGTGCGCCCGTCGACCTCACCGTGCATCAATGCGGCGATATCTGGCTTGGTCCCCCCACGACCCCGATCGTTGAACTCCGGGTCGTCACCACCGAACCCGGGGTTGGGATTTCGGGAGGGGATTCGCTCCATCTGTTCGGGTGTGCCGCCGATGAATGCGGCTGGCGACAATCCGCGTTCTGCCTGAAAGCGATCGGTCTGCTTCATCTGGAGTCCAGCAGTGCCTTGGCGGACCACGACGTCGAAGCGGTTCATCGCGGCGTCCGGGATCTCACGTCGCCCGAGGTTCGTCACGTGCATCCCGGGTTCGATCCACTCAGCGTCGTAGACCGGCTGCATGGCATCCGTGCAGCTCGACAGGATGTCGCAGCCGGCCACCGCCTCACGCGGCGAGTCCACCGCCACGACCTCGATACCGAGCTCCGCGGTCATCTCCTCCGCGAACTGCTTCCGATTACCCTCTGTCGGGCTGTAGATGTTGCAGCGCTCGATAGCGCGCACACAGGTGAATGCTTCCAGGAACGTGCGCGCCATACCACCGGAACCCAACATACCCACGACCTTCGAGTCCTCCCGAGAGAGATATTTGACCCCGATGCCCGCGCCACCGCCAACCCGCATGTGTTGCAGAACACCATCGTTGATGAACGCCAGCGGTTGCGCGTTGACCGTTGAGATGAGCAGGATCAGACCACAGTAGGTGCCGGGCTCGATGCAGAACTTCTCCTCCGTCCAGTTCCCCTGCTCGTCCTGCGGCCACTGAATGACATCCGACTTCATCCGGATCGCGAAGTAACCGTCGTTTGCGCCCTCCATCGTGCCCCACCTGAAGTACCCGTCCTCGGGGCCGGGGACGTACATGTCGATGCGGGGCCGGTGGATCGCCTCCCCCGTGGGCAGTTTCCCGAAGGCCTGCTCCTGCGCGTCGATGCAAGCTTCCATGGTGAGCAACTGCGACACCTGCTCATTGTTGATGATCAGCATCGTGTGTCCCTTCGGTTGGTGTTGGTGACGACGAATCAGGGCGTCGACCAGGCCGCGGTGATCCACCATCCCGAACGCGGCGAGCGGGGTCGGTCGTATGCAGCCACCCGGCGCCGGCCAGCAGCGCGACAGCCAGTAGTCCGCCTGTGGTGAAACCGAGTAGCAGACCGAGCCCCCCCATCATCGGGCCGATCAGCACGGGAGCTGCCGTCGCGGCTGTCTGGTTCACCATGCCCCGCAACCCGAGCGCGACGCCGCGTGACCCCGAGGGCGCCACCGTGGTCACGATGCTGATCAGTAGCGGCAGGCTTAGACCGGACCCGATCCCGATCAACACCGGAACAGCGTAGACCCACGGCACGGTTGCGACGTGAGGCGCGATCACCAGAGCAAGGGCGCTGCAACCGAGGCCGATCGCCGTCGCGGCCTGTTGGGAGACGAGACGGGTCCAGTAGCCGGTGGTCGGCGCCATGATGGCCGCGACGAGTCCTGAGACGGCCATGACTGTGCCTGCGAGACTCGGCGAGATCCCGCTATCGACCAGGTAAACAGGGAAGAACGTGTTGTAGACCGCACCGGTCCACAGTCGCACGAAGGTGAACAGCAGGGCGACCTGGAGACCGCGGATCCCCAACAGGCGGACCGCCGCCCCCAGCCCCGCACCCTGCCGCTGCCGTGTCACGCCGTGATCCGCGGCCCGTGTTTCGCGCAGCGCGAGCCCGAGCAGGGCGAAGATCAGCGAGTAGGCGACCGGAACGAGCAGGGCGTACTGGAAGCCAACGAGGCCGGCTGCACCGCCCACCAGCAGCGGTCCGGCCATCTGACCGACGTTCCCGAAGAAGCTGAAGCGGCCGGTGAGCTTCGGGCGTTCAGCATCGGAGGCGAAGCTGGTGATGTAGCCCTGGGAGGCGACCCAAGCCAGATTGCGCGCTACTCCGTGGAGCGGCTGGAGGGCAAGGAACCACCAATAGTTGGTAACCAGCACGAAGCCGAGCGAGACCGCAGCCGTCGCTCCAGCTCCGAAGACGAAGGCCCACTTCGGGCCGAGTCGATCGATGATCGCCCCGGAGGGCACTGACATCGCGGCAGCCGCCAGCGCACCTGATCCGACGATGAGCCCGATCACCTCGAATCCGGCACCCAGTTCGCGCGCACGTAGGGGCACGAGGAAGGTGACCTGCGCGGAGATGGCGAGCCCGAATGCACCGATGGCGTACGCAACGAGCACGCGCCGTGAGCGGCTCAAAGTGTCGTCCACGTCCGCGATCATCTTTCTTCTGGTCCGCCGGCTCATCTCTGGTGCGACCCGGTCACCCGGATCATCGGCCGGTCACTCGTTCCGGAGCTCCAAGGGTGGGAAGAGGTCCTCCGCTGCCACGCGCTCCGGCAGGAAGCCCTGGGCGACCAGGTGACCGATGAACGCTTCGATGGCGACGCGGTTGGCTTCGAGTCCGTAGGGCCACGGGTCACCGCCGAACACCTCGTCGATCTCCTCCAGATCAGCCTGAAGCCACGGAATGGTGTAACGGCTCGTGCCGGAGAAGCGCATCTGGTCCAGGCACCACCTCTTCGAAGCTTCGAACGCCTTGAACATCGACTCGAGGAGCCAGGGGTGCTGCTCGACCAGTTCCTCGCGGAACACGATCGTGTGCATCATCGGGAAGATGCCCGTGCGCTGGTAGTAGTCCCGTTCCACCTCCCGGTAGTTCGGGAACATCCGCTCGACCGCGGGAGAGGTGACGTAGGAATCCGGCTTCCGGGCACCGAAATAGGCGTCGATCTCACCGGCCTCGAGCAGCTCACTCAAACAGAGGTCGCTGCCGATGAACCGGATATCAAGCTCTTCCTGTGGGCGGAGATCGAGGACGTCGGGCGTCCGCGGCGCATTCACCCCACCCTCGTACCAACGGATCGACGACAGATCCACACCGTAGTCCGTCGCAAGGATGCCCCGGATCCACACCCCGGCGGTCTGGTGGTACTCCTGCACACCGACCCGCTTGCCGTTGAGGTCCGCGGGCGACTCGATGCCTGCCTCGCGGTTCACGAAGACATAGCCATGGCGGAAGACCCGGGAGGGAAACACTGGCAAACCGACGAACGGGAACTCGCCACGGGAGCGTAGTTGCGTGTACAACGACATGGACATCTCAGACACATCGAAGGACCCGCGTTTTATCATGCGCGCGAACAATTCCGGCGGCGACTGCACCGGAACGTAGGTCAGGTCGACACCCTCGGGCTGCACGAGCCTGCGCTGTAGCGCCTCCATCCGGTCATAAGGCCCGCAGGCGAGGGTCACCGGCACAGCAGTCATCGCGTCTCCCGTCCATCTCGGAACTATCCCGGTGCGGATGCTAGCACAAAGGTATTACCAATTGGTGCCGTGATCGAAGGATCAAAGATCCGGGCCGGCACTGTCCCCGAACCCACCGGATGGATCAGGCGGAGTAAGGTCCGCAACCAGCGCCTGCCAGGCGAAACGATGGTTGAAACCGGACCCGAGGTCAGGCAACTCCGCCAGATCCCCCTCGGAGAGCTCCGGCGGTACCGCTCCAAGGCGGGTCAGCTCCAGTGTGGTCGTGAGCAACGTGTCGAGATCTACGGCGAGGGTCGTCGCCGCTTCGACGGTCGCTGCCGCGATGGTCACGCCATGGCCCCGCAGCAGGCAGACGTCCGCGTCACCCATCACGTCCATCATCTCGTCCGCCAACTCCCGCCGGGAGATGAGGACCGGACGTGGATAGACCGGGATTCCATCGAGCGCAAGGCGGAGTGCCGGGATGCTGTAGGCCCCGAAGACGGGTCGTGGACGGAGACCAGCGAGGCCGACTAGGAGGGCTGCGGGAGGGTGGGCATGGATGACCGCCCCGACCTCGGGGCGTCGCCGCATGACCTCGGTGTGGATCCACACCTCATTCGGCGGCGCGTAGCCCGGTGGGAGATCAACGGGTTTGCCGTCGAGCGTGACGCGCCAGACATCGCTCGTACGGCTGTTGGCCAGACCGGGCTCGTCCGCGCCCCGACAACGGACCACCAATTCGTGAGGCGATACTCGTGCCGAGACATGGCCTAGGATGCCGTCGACGAGCCCACGATCAGCAAGGATGCGGCAGGCCGTGGCAACGGTCTGACGTAGTGCAGGGGTGTCAGCCGCAGCGGTTCCGGGCCTGTCCGAGTCCCTTTCTGGGGGCCCGGGGTTGGACCCAACCGCGTTCACCTCGACGCCCCGACATACTCGCTCTCAGCCAAACGCAATTCGATCACCATGGGGCCGGCGGTCGCCTCGGCCTTGCGCATCGCCGCCTGCAACGCGGTGGGCGTGTCGACGGCGACCGCAGGGACCCCGAAACCCTCGGCGAGCTGGACGAAATCCGGTTCCGGTTCACCGATGGCGGCACCGACGGCCGGCTGAGACAGGCGATCCTTTCGGTGCTTCTCCACCGCGGCCTGGACTGCCTGATATCCCCGGTTGTTCGAGACGAAGACCGTCAGACGGAGATCGTGGTGCGCCGCAGTCCAGAGCGCCTGGATGGTCATCAGGGCACTGCCGTCCCCAACAAACAGTGCCACGGGCCTGTTCGGCGCGGCGAATGCGGCACCGACGGCTGCGGGCAGTCCCCAACCGATGGCCCCCCCAGTGTTGCGATGATACGAACGGGACGCGGGGACGGAGAGTTGCTGGAGCAGTACGCGCGAGGACCGGATCCCTTCGTCGATGAGCACCACGTCATCAGCGAGCTCCTCATCGAGGATCCGACTGGCCACGGCGATTGTCAAGGAATCGCCATCGGCCGCCGCGCGTTGATCTGCGGTCCCCCTCCCATAAGCAGCGCGGAGTTCACTGACCCACCCGACGTCCCGTTCACCGGTCAGGTGCAGATCCTGCGCCACCACGAGCAGCTCCCGAAGGGTTTCACGGGCGGTGCCGACCAACCCGATGTCGGGGAGATGACGCTTTCCCAGTTCCGTGGGATCCTCGTGGATGTGGATGAAGCGAGCGCCGTCGGGCAACTCACTGATGATCGAGGGCTCAAACTCGACGAACACCCGCGCCCCCACCGCGAGCACGAGATCGGCATCGCGGACCGCTGGGTGAGACGGGGTGTACTCGCCGCAGTAGTTGGTGAATTCCGTGCTGCAATTGATACGTGCTGCGGAACGCCGTGGCTCCTGCAATACCGGGCAGGCGAACGTGCTGGCCACCTGCTCGAGGAGTGCACCTGCATCGGTCCACGAGACGCCGTCCCCGGCCATGATGATCGGCCGCCGTGCGGCGTCAAGCTCCCGCACCGCTGCCTCGACGCTGCCGAGGTCGGGCCGGAAGCCGGCTGCGATCGGCAGCGAAGGCGTCGGGGACGGGGAACCCTCGAAGTCCGCCCGGGCACGGTCCTCGGTGATCACGAGCGCTACGGGACCACGCGGATGGGCAGTGGCGAGCTGTGCCGCGCGTTGCAGGTCCTCGACGGCCAATGCGGTGGCCTCGACCTGACGGCTCCACTTGGTATACGGCCGAAGCAACCCCGGAAGGTCCTCCACGGTACAGAACCCGTCACGGTTGGCGATTCCCGCATCCTTGTGCCCGATGATCGCGAGGACCGCCGACCTATCGACGTCGGCGTTCATGATCTGGCTCACGGCGTTTCCGGTCCCGACGGACGTGTGCAGCGAGACCACACCCAACCCGCCGGATACGCGGGCGTAGCCATCAGCCATGGCTACGACAACGTTCTCATGTAGCCCGAGGACATACTCGGGGGTCCCCACTCGCGACAGCGCATCGAGAAGTGGCCCTTCGGTGCTTCCCGGAAGCCCAAAGACATGGCGCACCCCGAGACGTTGCAAGGAAGCAACCATCGCATCCGCGACCGTCATCTTCGCCCTCCACGTTCTGCGGTGTTCGAGCGGTTTTCGCCAACGGACCCTGCGTCAGCGTGCAAACCAGCGGGTCCGGCCCGTCGAGGCCATCGAGGACCGGACCCGCGATGTACTGCACGTACGCCGCTCTAGTAGCCGAGTGAAACGATCTCTCGGAAGGCATCCGGTGCCCCCTGGATCGTTGCAACCTGCTGCTCGACCTCTTCGCCGCTAGCGAAGCCGATAGGACGGCCCTGTTCCCCCGCTTCCGCAACAAATTCTGGCGAAGTAAGAACACTCTCGAAGGTGTCACGTAGGAGCGTGACCAGTTCCGGATCGGTGTCTGGGTGAATGACGAGCGTTCTCCCGAACTCGATCAGAGCGTTGAAGACGCCTGCCAACTCCGCCTGTTCCTCGGTGAGTTCAAGCTCGGCGAGCGTCGGTGTGTCGGGGATCTGCTCACTGCGCTCCTCTTGGCCGAGGAGGAGCAACGGCACGGCATCGTCGGCTTCGATCACCGGCACGACGGAGTCGAGGTCCAGACTGAGGCCATCGACCTCGCCTGCGATCATTGCGGTGACGACGTCCGCTGATCCGTCGAACCCGGTCACGATCTCGTAGGGAAGATCGAGGATCTCCATCAGGACGGTGGGCTCGACGTAGGTCGAGGCTCCCGGACCACTGGCACCGAAGACGAATGGCTCAGCAGATGACGCGACGTCATCCCATTCAGCGAACCCACTGTCCGTTCCGGCACCGATGAGCTTCGCACCAGCGTAGACGCGTCCGACGTAGGACAACTCATCAAGGGTGAAGTTCACGCCGTCGGCACCAGCCAAAGCCGAACCGGCGATTCCGACGCCATTGATCAGCATGATCTGGGTGCCGTCGGCGTCCGAGGCGAGCAGGTTGTTGAGGGCAACGAGTCCGCCTGCGCCAGGTTCGTTGTTGATGACGACATTTGCATCGAGTGCATCTGCAAGGAACGGACCGATCAGGCGGACATACGCGTCATATCCGCCACCGGGTCCGACACCGACGGTAAGGGTGATGTCCTCACCGGCGAGTGGGTTTTCGGCCGAAGCCTCGCCACCGTCGTCTTCGCCTTCATCGCTCGCACCGTCGTCGGCGTCGTCCGGCTCCTCAGCGTCCTCAACTTCGTCGGTGTCAGCCTCCTCGGTCGGATCAACGGTCTCCTCCGGTTCCTCTTCCGCCCCACAGGCCGACACGATCAGCGCCAGAGCAGACGCGACAGCGATCGACGTCCGTAGCTTCCATGATCTCTTCATCTCGTGCTCTCCCTCAGTTCTCGGTTGTCACGGCCTGAGTCGACCGCCACCTTCGTTCTCTCCCATACTCTCAGCCATCGACACCCGCCGGTCGGGCGGGGCGGTGGCTTCATGATGCATCCGCACCGCCACCGATGGCGTCGGTCGCGGAGATGATGGCCTTCTCCTGGGTGTAGCTCAGGACATCCTCGAGGTTGCCCTCCTTACCCACGCCGCTGCGCTTGTAGCCCCCGAACGGCATGCCGACCGGCCGGGCCGACGCGGTGTTGACCCACACCACCCCGGCCTCGAGTTCCCGAGCGACCGACTGCGCGCAACCCGTGTCCTCTGACCAGACAGATGCCGTCAGGCCGAACGGCGTGTCATTGGCGAGCCGAACCGCTTCGTCGACATCGGTCCAACTCAACACTGACATCACGGGTCCGAAGATCTCCTCACGTGCGATGCGCATGGACGCGTCGACGTCGACGAAGACCGTCGGTTCAAGGTAGAAACCGGACGGCATGTCGGCCGGACGCGCACCTCCGGTCAGGACACGGGCTCCCTCTGCCTTCCCGGCCTCCGTTAATTCACAGACTCGCTCATAGTGGCCGCGGTACGCCAAGGGCCCCATGTCGACAGTGGGGTCCGCCGGGTCACCAATGCGGATACGCCCGATGGTGTCAACCAGTTCCTGGAGAAAGGGTTCGCGGATGTCATCGTGCAGCAGTACCCGGGAGGTCGACCAGCAGGCCTGCCCCGGCGAACGGAACAGATCGAGCGAGGCGACAGCCGCACGGGCCGTTTCGACCGGGTCGGCGTCGGGGAAGACGAGCATGGGGTTCTTTCCCCCCAACTCCATCGTCACGTGCTTGATCTCCTCGGCGGCGCCACGCAGGACGTGGGCCCCGGTGGCCACGCTGCCTGTGAACGAGATCCGAGGGACACCCGGGTGCGCAGAGATCGCGGCCCCGATGTCACCCTTTCCCGGGAGCACCGTGAACACACCCTTGGGAAGGGTCTGCGCCGCGAGCTCCGCCAGCCGCAGGGCGGACAACGACGTGAACTCGCTCGGTTTGACGATCACGCTATTGCCCGCGATGAGGGCGGCCGCGGACTTCACGGCGGCAAACTTGAGAGGGTGGTTGAAGGGCACGATCTTGCCGACGACCCCATAGGGTTCGCGCGAGGTGTACATGAACGGGGAACCCGGACTCCAGGGGAAGGCGCGACCCGCGATCTCTCCCCCGAGGCCTGCGAAGTATCGCAATGACTTGGCCGCGTCGTGCGCATCTTTGGTCGCGGTGCGGATCGGCAGCCCGGCGTCGAAGGTGTCGAGGCGTCCGAGCTCATCCGCATTGGCTTCGATCGCTGCGGCAAAATCACGCAGAGCAGAGGCACGCTCAAGCCAGTGCAGACGTCCCCAGGGTCGGCTCGCCTCCTGGGCGATCGTGACGGCCCGGTCCAGATCATCCGCACTCGCCAAGGGGAAGCGCGCCAACTCGGACTCGGTTGCCGGGTCTTCAGAGCCGAACCACTCGCGGTCGCCGCTAACCGGCTCCCCACCGAGCAGGATCTGGAATCGGTGCTCCCCGACCGCGCGACGCGCAGCGACGAACGGGTCGGACGTCGTGGACGTTGAGATAGACATGTTGCTGTGACCCCTGCTCGGTGGTGGTGCTGCCGTGAACCCGCGGCGTACGCGTGGAAGGTGCCGGTCAGCCGGATTCGGAGGTGCCACCACCTTCCATTCCCGGCCGAGCATCATAAGAATAAAGGTCTGACCTTACGGGAATAGTAGCAGTGGCCTGAGGCAGCGTCAACGGTTTTCGGGTGCAGAACTCCCGGTTCCGCGAGGTGAAGGATCCTTCCGGGCGCCACGCGATGAACGCTGGGCTGACCGGCTTCGATCGACCGGCGCAGCCGGATGCCTGGGGGGCTGGCGTGTCCCAGAGGACGGCAGCCGGGACCAGCATCAGGGTCCGGTCGTGGTGGAGGTGTCGAGAGCCTCGATCAGTCAGCCAACCCCGGAGGTCAGCCTGCTTGGATCCGAAACCTCATCGCGCCCGTCGCACCCGCTACTCCGGCGTCACGACAGCCAGCATGACCGCAACCAGTGCCCTACAGCACCACAGACCACGATGTCCAACGCAACGCGATGAAACCTGTTGCTCACCATCCCTCGTTGGTGAGCGACCGTCCATCCGATTCCACCGCTTCAGCAGAGATCAATATGAATGCGATCTCACAGGGTTCTGGTCCCCGGTTCCGCCATCCGTGCATCGTTCCCCTTTGGACGACGAGATCCCCAGCATGCAGGTGCACGGAACCCTCATCCAATATGAGTTCTATCTCTCCCGAGAGCACCACAGCATAGTCGATCGATTCGGTGCGGTGCATCCGAGGCTGTCCTCCGGGCTCATAGCGGACCACACGGAAGATGGTTCCGTCCTCTACGACCTTGGCGACCGGGGTGGACGTGGGATCCACGGCATCTGCATTGTCAACCGGGAATCCTGTGGTTGACCAAACGACACACGAGGAAGACTCCGGCCGATTAGAGACCACATTAGGAGAAGTCTCATCAAGCTGGACTATAGAACGGCCGTACGCATCGTGCCCCGTGACGACCCGACGTACGCGAAGAGCCATGACAACAATTCTCCTGTCTACCATCACCGCACTGCCGGCGGACATCAGAACCCGCTTGATCCGTGTGCTGTCATCCGGTTCTCGACGCAGACTTTCCCAGGTTCCGTTGCAGTGGGATGGGTGAACTCCGACTGTTGGTGCATCCTAGGGTTAGGATTCGACACCCTGGCCCGCCATGTGCTCGGCGGGCTGAGCAACGGTCGCTTCTTCGAGACCAGCCAGCGGCTGGGCCTGGCTTGAACAGAATGTAGGGGTGCGCGGGGCGGATTTGGGGTCGTAGGGGGTGCTGCAGGGCAGATCTGGTCTGCCGGAGCCCGAAACGTGTAGTAACACGCATCGTTGTGGATAGTTGCTTC
>LFIK01000397.1_pt1 | contig 32575 bp, 31 predicted proteins | sample 643401 | NCBI WGS metagenome assembly LFIK01 (sample SAMN03777447, study PRJNA286221) | soda lake metagenome | biome: soda lake; feature: Kulunda steppe; material: water; isolation source: sample T5-Br brine of Lake Tanatar-5 | place: Russia: Kulunda steppe | collected 2010-07
GCCTCCCGGACCTCGGGTCTTTCGATGAACCAACCGGTGCGCCACGCGGAGCCATAGCCGAGCGCCGTCGCTGCGAGGCAGAGGTTCTGCACGGCCGCCGCGGCAGCAGCGAGCTGCTCCCATTCCGGGACCTTCGGATGCGGCGCGGTGCGCACGAACGCGGCGATGACCAATGGCCCACGCAACGGCTTCGACGCCGCGCGCTCGACGAGCTCGGGTGCGTCGTCGACCGTGCGCTGCGCCGCCGCGTAGGCGTCGGACACGTTCCGACGGGATCGCTCGTCGAGGACGATCAGGCGCCAGGGGTGAAGGCGTCCGTGGTCGGGAGCAGTGTCGGCCGCGGCGAGCATCGCGGCCAGTTCGTCCTCCGACGGTCCGGGATGGCCCAGACGTGACACGGTGCGACGGTCATGGAGGTGCTGGAGCCGAGGGTCGAGCGCCACATCCCGTGACATCGGCGCCTCCGGCCTGCTCAGCGTCCGAGGAGCCTGCTCAGCCGCCCGGCGAGCGAGCGCCGCTCGCGCAGGTCGCGCGGCGGCCGTGAACCGTCGCAGGTGCACCGTTGGTCCTTCGGGATGCCCCGCATCACCTGATCCACATGGGCCCCGCAGCCCGACCAGCTGGCCAGGCCGCAGGAGCGGCACGTCGTCCGGGAGCACATGTGCGGAAGGCTAGCGCCATGTCGGAGGTCGCCCGTACGCTCGCTGCGACCGGAACCGGCGACATCGACGAGACGGAGGGGCATCCGATGAGCATCAACAGGACACGGGGTTCGCTCTACAAGCTCGCGCGCATCCTGGGCGACGTGCAGGCGGTCAGGAAGGGCCGTGTGGGGAAGCGGATCGGCCGTCGTGTGGTCGGCCGTTACGCAGGTCGGGGGATGGGTCGGCTGTTCCGCTGACCCCTGCGAGGCTCCGGCGCAGGAGCGCGGCGGTCACGAGGCCGATGACGACCATCGCCATGGCGAGCGGCAGCACGCTCCCGTCGTAGGCGCGGTCGATGCCCGCGCCGATCAGCGCCCCGCCTCCGACGAGCAGCGAGCCGTTGATCGCGCTCGCCGTGCCCGCGATGTCACCCATCGGCTCCATGGCTCTGGCGTTGAGGTTCGGGATCAGCACGGCGTGGCTGCTCAGGAGGATGGCGAGCACGACCACGTACACGGCGAGCGGAGGTCGTCCGCCCGTCACGATCGCGATGGCGAGCAGCACCGTCGCGCCGACGAGGTAGCCGGCGAGGTCGATCCGGAGCATCCGGCTGAGGCCGATGCGCTCGACCAGGCGGCCGTTGACGAGCGTCGCGAGTCCCATGACGAGCGCCATCCCACCGAAGAGCAGAGGGAAGAGCGTCTCGCTGTCGAAGACCTCGCGGTAGACGACCTCGGAGGTCGAGAGGTAGCTGGCGAAGCCGCCGAACAGCACCGCCTGAGCGATGACGAGCGGGCCCGATGAAGGGTGTCGCATGACTCGGGACGCGGAGGTCCAGAGCTCACGCGGACGCAGCGTCCGTCGGGACGTCGGCGCCAACGTCTCCTCGAGCCGCACGCTCCATGCGAGCACGAGCAGCGCCGCCACGACGTTGAGCAGCACGAGCTGGTCCCACGCGAGGAAGCGCAGCATCACCACGCCGATCGCGGGCGCGACGACGGGGACCGTCACGAAGACAGCCATGATGAGCGAGACGGTCCTCGCCATCGCGGCTCCGACGAACCGGTCGCGCACGATCGCGATGGCGAGGACGCGTCCGGTCGCGGCTCCCACGCCCCAGACGAGTCGCGCGACGAGCAGCGACGTGAACGTGGGTGCGATGATCGTCAGGGTCGCGCCCACGAGGTAGAGCGCGATGCCTGAGCGGAGGAGTGCACGTCGTCCGTAGCGGTCTGCGAGTGGCCCGATCGCGAGCTGGCCGACCGCGAGCCCGACGAAGTAGGCGGTGATGAACCGCGAGACGAGCGTCGATCCCGGTGGGAGCCCGAACTCCGCACGGATGTCGGGGAAGGCGGGGAGCAGGAGGTCGATGCCGAGCGCGGACAGCGCCATGGCCATCGCGAGGAACAGGATCAGCTCGCGACCCTGCATGGGTCGACGGCCGTTGGCCGTGGGACGTCGCAGCGGGAGCGCTCCGGTGTGGGGAGCGGGGAAACTACTCGTCGCGGAGCGCGGCCAGCAGCGCTGCCCCGTAGCGCTCGAGCTTGACCGCGCCGATGCCCGGGATGCGCAGCAGTGCGGCCTCGTCGCGTGGCACGTCGCGAGCGATGGCCGCGAGCCCGGCGTCGTCGAGGATCACGTAGGCGGGCACGCCGTGCTCGCGAGCGAGCTCGCGCCGGATCTCTCGAAGTCGCTCGAAGCGTGCTCGCTCGGTCGCATCGAGCTCGTCGGCGGGACGGACGGCGCGAGGCCGTGCCGAGGTCCGCGCCTTGATGCCGAGCCTGCGACGGCCGATGTGCAGCTCGCCCTCGCCGCGCATCAGGGCGGTCCCGCGCTCCGTGAGGCGCAGGCCGTCATGCTGGGTCGTAGCGAGCTCACCGCGTGCGACCAGCTGCCGGAGCACCGCCTTCCAGGTGGCCTCGTCGATGTCTCGCCCGATCCCGAAGGTCGAGACCGTGTCATGCCCTTTGCTCCGGATCCGCTCATCATCACGCCCGAGCAGCACCGAGATCACGTAGCCCGCTCCGAAGCGCTGCTCGGTGCGGTAGACGCAGGACAGCGCCATCCGTGCGGCCTCCGTCGCATCGTGCGTCTCCTGTGGTTCGAGGCAGTTGTCGCAGTTCCCGCAGTCGCGGTCCAGCTCGTCGTCGAAGTGCGCGATGAGGATCCTGCGGCGGCAGCCGGTCGCCTCGCAGTAACCGAGGAGCGCCTCGAGCCGCCGGTAGTCCTGACGCTTGTGCTCGTCGTCGGCCGAGGAACGGTCGACGAAGCGACGCTGCTGAACGACGTCGGCGAGCCCGTAGCGCATCCATGCCTCGCTCGGCAGCCCGTCACGGCCCGCGCGGCCGGTCTCCTGGTAGTACGCCTCGAGGCTCTTCGGCAGGGAGAGGTGCGCGACGAAGCGGACGTCCGGCTTGTCGATCCCCATCCCGAACGCGATCGTCGCGACGATGACCACGCCGTCCTCGCGCCGGAAGCGCTGCTGGTTCGCGTCACGGTCCGTGGTCTCCATCCCTGCGTGGTAGGGCAGGGCATCCACGCCCCGTTCACGCAGCCAGCGGGTGACCTCCTCCACCTTGCTGCGCGACAGGCAGTACACGATCCCGGCCTCACCCGCATGCCGTTCCTCGATGAAGGCCAGGAGCTGCTCGCGCGCCGAGCCGTCATCGAGGCCGACCAGGTAACGGATGTTCGGTCGGTCGAAACCGGTGACGACGTGGAGCGCGTCGGACCGCAGGAGACGATCAGCGATCTCGCTGCGCGTGCGTCGGTCAGCCGTCGCGGTGAGCGCGACGCGCGGCACCCAGGGGTAGCGCTCGCGCAGGAACGACAGCCCGAGGTACTCGGGGCGGAAGTCGTGGCCCCACTGCGACACGCAGTGCGCCTCGTCGATCGCGAACAGCGCGGGCTCGACCTGCTCGATCAGCGCACGGAACCTCTCGGTCACGAGCCGCTCCGGTGCGACGTAGAGGAGGTCCAGCTCGCCGGCGAGCAGCTGGTCCTCGACCGTCTCGGCCCGTTCGAGGGAGAGCGTCGAGTTGAGGTACGCGGCGCGCACTCCGCGCTCGCGCAGGTCCTCGACCTGGTCGCGCATCAGCGCGATGAGCGGCGACACGATGATGCCGGTGCCGGGCCGAGCGATCGCAGGGACCTGGTAGCAGAGCGACTTCCCGCTCCCGGTCGGCATCACGACCATCGCGTCGCCACCCGCCATGAGGTGGTCGACGACCTCCTCCTGGCTCGGACGGAACCTGTCGAAGCCGAAGACGTCGGTGAGGACCTGCGACGCGCCGCTCATCGGTCCTGCGCTCGTCGCTGCGCTCGCAACGCCTCGCTGCGCTGGCGCGGTCCCTCCGCGAGCCGACCGACGCCGCGCCAGATGGGCGTCGCGACGTGGCGCAGCACGACGAACGCCCGGTACCAGCGCGGTGTCGTCACCTCCTCGCTGCGTCGGCGAACCGCGCGCGACACGGCGCGCGCCACGACCTCCGGCCCGACGACGAGCCGGGCGACAGGCGTGCCCTCGGCCCAGGCCTGGGGGAAACCTTCGGTGTTGACGAACCCCGGATTCAGCTGCGTGACGGTCACCCCGCGCCCCCGCCAGGCGACGCCGAGCGCCTCGCTGAGCCCGACCATGCCGAACTTCGACGCGACGTAGGCCGCGGGTCCGAGCCCGAGCTTGCCCGCGACCGATGCGATGTTGATCACCTGCGACGGTGCGGAGCGTGAGAGGAGCTCGGCGAACGCCGCGCAGCAGCGCACCGTCCCCGCGAGGTTCACGTCGATCACCTCGAGCGCGGTCCCGAGGTCGTCGCGGCCGGAGAGCGAGCCACCACCGATTCCGGCGTTGCACACGAGGAGGTGGCAGGCGCCGTACTCGTCCCGCACCCGCGCGGCGAGCGCGTCGACCGACGCGGTGTCGCGCACGTCGAGCGTCGCCGCGACCACCGTTCCAGCGTCGCCGCGCTCCTCCGCCCGTCGCACGAGCTCCGCGAGACGCTCAGTGCGACGGGCTGCCGCCACGACCGTCCAGCCCTCCTCAGCGAGGCGCAGCACCGTCGCCTCACCGATACCGCTCGAGGCGCCCGTCACGACCGCGATCCGAGTCGCGGTCGTCGAACGTCCGGTGTCCTGACCGACCATGCGTGGGCCCTCCCTCGGGCGGCCATGGCCGGGCGGTCGTCGCGCCTCCGACGGCCATGCCCGCCGCGTGGCACCCTAGAGGTCCTCAGCGACGGGGTCGACGGGGTCATGGAGCTCTTCGCCCGTCACCACCGGCGCTACCCCCGATTCCCGCAAGGAGCCATCATGCGCACCAGGACCGTCCTGCTCGGCGCCGTCGCCGTCCTGCTCGTCCTCGGGGCTGGCGCGCTCTGGTTCACCGGGCGGGAGAGCATCGACGAGGTCGAACTCGACCGCGCCGTCGCCGACCTGGTCGAGTCCGGCGTTGACCCTGACGCCGCGCAGGGTGAGGAGGGGTCCGATCCTGAGGATGCCGTCGTCGAACCGACCGGGACGTGGAGCGTCGACCCCGATGTCGTGGAGTTCGACAGCGCGACCGGTGCGGGCAGCTGGGTCGGCTACCGCATCGATGAGGAACTCTCCGGCGTCGGTGCGTTCACGGCGGTCGGGCGCACGCCCCGCGTCGAGGGCGAGATCGTCATCGACGGGTCGCGCGTCACCGTGGCGGAGGTGCGGGCCGACCTGGTCGGGCTCGTGAGCGACAACGCGAACCGTGACGCACGGGTCCGGCCCCTGTTCACCGACCGTCCCGTGACGTTCACGCTGAGCGAACCGTTCGACTTCGGTGCGGTCCCTGAGGAGGGGCAGCGCGTCGCGGTCACCGCTGCGGGCGTGCTGCGCATCGGTGACATCGACCAGGACGTCTCCGTCGAGCTGTCCGCTGAGGTCGTCGGTCAGCGGCTCGTCGTCGCCGGATCGACGATCGTCACCCTCGCCGACTTCGATGTCCGGGTACCGAGCGCGCCGATCGTGCTGAGCGTGTCCGATGTGGCGACCATCGAGCTCCAGCTCTACCTGTCGCGCGGCTGATCCGATGCCGGGGGAGATCGCGGCGCTGCGCGCGCTGCGGGCCACGCTCGACGCGGCGGGGTTCCTCGCGGCGATTGTGCTCGCCGTGGCCCTCGTGCTCCTGGTCATCCGTGTCCTACGCGCCCGTGGCGGTCGCATCGGCGCGCTCGTCGCGTCGGCCGTGGCGCTCCTCCTGCTCGCCGTCTCCCTCGCAGGGATCGCGGAGCTGACGCTCTTCGGGCGTGAGGGGCTCGGTGCTGAGCAGCGGCTCGAGCTGTATCCGCTGCTCGGCGCACGAGGCTGGTCCGGTATCGCCTGGCGTCCGGTCATCGACAACGTCACCCTGTTCGTACCCTTCGGCTCGTCGCTCGCCGCGCTGTGGTGCCGACGGCACTGGCCGCTGCTGCTCGGCCTCGCGCTCGCGACCTCCATCGGCGTGGAGCTGTTCCAGTGGGCGTTCCCGACCGGGCGGATCGCGAACTCCGCCGACGTGATCGCGAACACGGCCGGTGCGGCGATGGGGATCGCGCTGGCGAGGCTCGTCCGCGCCTGCCCCTCCGTCCGGCGCGGCGCCTGACGGTCGGAAGCGTCGGGCTCAGGCGGGCGTGACCACGACCGCCGTGTCGCCGGGGAGGGACCCGTCGAAGCCGTGCGACTCACGCGCGCCGGGCCCGTCGGTGTCGAGCATCAGGCGCCACCCCGATCGCCACTCGTCGCCGAGCACTGCGGGTCGACCCGACATCTCCGCGAGCGTGACGAGCACGTCGCTCCCGAGGGTCCGCTCGATGCCGAGCACGCCTGCGGGGAGGCCGTCCTCGGCCCCGAGCACCCGCTGTGCACCGCGGACGAGCACCGCGTGCGCGCGCCGCAGCGCGAGGACGCGGCGGTAGAGGTTCGCTGTCGATGTGGGGTCCGCCTGCTGCGCGGCGACGGAGCGTCGCGCGGCGTCGGGCGGGAGCGGGAGCCACGCCTCCTCCGGCCAGCCGCAGCCCTCGTCGGTCGTCCACGGGACCGGTGCGCGGCAGCCGTCGCGGCCGCCCGGATCGACGACGCGAGCGGCCGGGACGTCCGCGTCCTCGAGTCCGAGCTCGTCGCCCTGAAAGATGCACGGCACCCCGCGCAGCGTCAGCTGGACCGTCGCCGCGACCCTCGCCCGCGCCTCGCTCCCGAGGCGGGTCGCGAGCCGCGGCTGGTCGTGGTTCCCGAGCGCCCACGCGGCCCAGGCTCCTGCCGGCGCGAAGGCGGCTTCGACGTCGCGGATGCGTCGCGCCCACTCCTGCGCGTCCCACGGCGCGAGCAGGAGGTGGAAGACGAAGGAGAGGTGCTGCGCCTCGTCGCCGACGAGCGTGAGCAGCTGGTCGGGCCGCTCGAGGTACGACTCGCCGACCATGACCGCGCCCTGCTCGTCGAGCGTCCGCCGGATCGCGGCGAGGTGCCCGCGGACGCTGTCATGGTGGTGGTGGTCGCCGCGTCCGGGCAGCTCCCAGGCGCCGGGCGGGTCGTCGGGGTAGGTCCGGTCCTGCCCGATGAGGTGGACGACGTCCGCGCGGAAGCCTCCCACGCCGCGGGCCATCCAGAAGCGCAGGACGTCGAGCTGCGCGTCGCGCAGCCCGGGGGTGTCCCAGTTCACGTCCGGCTGCTGCGGCAGGAAGTGGTGCAGGTAGTACTGGCCGGTGGTCGGATCGAGCGTCCAGGCCGGCTCGGCGGCGAAGTGGCGCTTCCAGTTGTTCGGCGGTCCGCCGTCAGGAGCGGGGTCGCGCCAGACGTACCAGTCGCGGTGCGGGTCCTCTCGGGAGCTGCGGGACGCCTGGAACCAGCGGTGCTGGTCCGAGGTGTGGTTCGGCACGAAGTCGAGCCACACCTCGAGGTCGCGTTCGGTGGCGTCCGCGATCACGGCATCGAGGTCGGCGAGCGTGCCGAACACCGGGTCCACGTCGCAGTGGTCGGCGACGTCGTAACCGAAGTCGGCCATGGGGGAGCGGTACAGCGGCGACGACCAGACCGCGTCCACGCCGAGCCACATGAGGTGGTCGAGGCCCGCCCTCAGCCCCGAGAGGTCGCCCACACCGTCGCCATCACCGTCCCGGAACGAGCGCGGGTAGATCTGGTAGATCACCCCGTCGAACGGTGGTGATGGGTCAGAACGTCGTGTCATGGCCTGCGCTCCACGAGCTCGAACCGCATGCCGCCAGCCTCGAGGCGGCGCTGGTAGGGGGCACCCAGGCCGACCGCCGGGGTCGCGACACCCGTCACGTCGGGACGTTCGTCGCTCGCGAGCGTGAGCGCGGCCTCGGCGAGCATGCGCGACGTCTCGCCGTACCCCGGGTCCCCGCCACGGACGCGCGCGATCGCGTGCACATCGTCGTCCTCGTGCCGACCGTGGGCGGTCGCGACGAGCAGGACGGTGAAGCGCCCTGCCGCGCGGGTCGCGGCGTCAGGTCCTTCGCCCGGCGAGGGGAGGAGCCGCTCGAGCGCCGCCCGTCCCGGACGCGTGCGCGCCGCCAGCGCCGCGGTCCCGAGCGCGAGCCCTCCTGCAGCGAGCGTCGCCGTGCGCCGCAGGTGAGCGAAGTGGCCGTAGACGAACAGCTCCCCGTAGCCGGGCAGCACGCGGGCCGAGCGGAGCACGATCATCGGGTCGACCGTCGGCATCGGCACGGCCCAGCCACCGATCCGATCGGGACGATGCACGCCGAGGCGGAGACGCTCCACTGGGCGCGCATCGGCGGGAGTCGTCGTGATCCGTTCAGGGAGCTCCGCTGCACCAGAGAGGGTGTCGAGCGCGGTCCGGGCGGTCCCACCGCTCATCCGCCCCTTCGCGCGCACGTAGCCGCGCACCACGACGTCGGCGTCGTCGGGGAGGTGGGACACGAGGAAGCGCACCCCGAGGTCGTGCGGGACGGAGTCGAACCCGCAGCAGACGACCATCGTCGCGCCGTTCGCGCGCGCCGTCGCGTCGACCTCGCGTTCGAGCGTGCGGACGTAGCCCTCCTCGCCGGTGATGTCCGCGTAGTGCGTCCCCTGCTCGGCGCATGCCCGCGCGACGGGCAGCCCGAACCGTGCGTAGGGCCCGACGGTCGTCGCCAGCACGCGAGTGCGTGACGCGAGCTCGTCCAGGGATGCGGTGTCCGTCACATCGGCCCGGAGCACCTGCGGCGCGTCGCCGTCCGGTCCGCCGAGCTCCGCTGCCAGCGCTCCGAGCCGGTCGGTGTCGCGCCCGGCGATGCCCCAGCGCAGCCGTGTGCCGCGGACCCGAGACGCCAGCTCGTGCGCCGCCAGCCGGCCGGTGAACCCGGTGGCTCCGAGCAGCACCACGTCGAGCTCACGACCCGCGGTCGCCGCCTGCGCCATCGACTCGGACCTCCTCTGAGTGCCGTGACGCTAGTGTCCCACGCGCTGAGGGAGGCCGAACGATGGCAGAGAAGACCGCGACCGGAGCATCGATCAACGCTGCGTTCGGGACCGTGGCCGCGTCCCGCATGGTGGTCGCGGACGCGGTCGACGGCACGTTCGGTCCGGAGCGGATCATCTCGACGGCCGACCTCACGTTGCACCCGTTCGCGCACTGCCTCCACTACGGGTCGACCTGCTTCGAAGGTCTCAAGGCGCACCGCGGGGACGACGGCGTCGTCCGTGTGTTCCGCGCCGACCGTCACGTCGCCCGCATGCGCCGCACCGCCGACCTCGTCCAGCTGCCGGTTCCACCTGCTGAGCTGCTCGAGCGGATGATCCTCGCTGCCGTCGAGCACAACCTCGCGGAGGTCCCCGACGCGCCCGGTGCGCTCTACCTGCGGCCGATGCTGATCGGCACCGACCCGAACATCGGGGCGGCCGCAAGCCCCTCGACCTCGGCGCTCCTCGCGGTGCTCGCGAGCCCGGTCGGCGACTACTTCGCAGGCGGCGTGCGCCCGCTCTCGCTCCTCGTCGAGACCGAGGTCCCGCGCACCACCCCGCAGTTCGGGGAGGTGAAGGCCGGCGCGAACTACCTCATGGCGCTCGGCATCACGCGGCGTGCACGCGAGGAGCTCGGCTGTGACCAGGTGCTGTTCGCTCCCGGCGGCAGCGTGCAGGAGACCGGCGCAGCGAACTTCCTCCTGTTCGATGAGCAGCGCGTCGTGACACGTGCGCTCGACTCGACGTTCCTCCACGGGGTCACGCGCGACTCGGTGCTCACCCTCGCCCGCGACCGCGGCATGTCGGTCGAGGAGCGGGAGATCACGGTCGAGGAGCTGCTCGCGTGGCGGGGTGAGGCGGCGCTCGCCGGCACGGCTGCCGTCCTCTCCGGTGTCGGCTCGCTCGTCCACGACGGCGTGCGCCACACGGTCGGCGACGGGACGGTCGGTCCGGTGACTCTCGCGCTGCGCGAGGGGTTGGCCGCGATCCAGCGCGGAGCCGCGGAGGACGTGCACGGATGGACCCGGCCCGTCAGGAGCTGAGCGATGCTCGTCGATGTCGAGGGGATGGCACCGGCAGCGGTCTACCACCTGATGACGCAGGTCGTCGTCCCGCGACCGATCGCATGGGTCGTCAGCGACAACGGCGCCGTCGATGACGCGTCGCGCTGGAACCTGGCGCCGTTCTCCTACTTCAACGCGGTCGCCTCGGATCCGCCGACGGTCATGTTCTCGGTGGGCCGGTCCCCGCGGGAGGGTGGGCCGGGCGTGGCCGTGAAGGACACGCTGACGAACGTCACCGCACGTCCGGAGCACACGATCGCGCTCCCGTCCCGTCCGCAGCTCGACGCGGTCGAGCTCACGTCGACGGCCGTCCCGCCGGGGGAGAGCGAGTTCGCGCTCGCCGGTCTCGAACCGGTCGCCTGGGACTGGCCGGTGCCGATGCCGTCAGGGGTTCGAGCCGCCCTCGGCTGCCGGGTGGAGGCCATCGTCCCGATCGCGGACGGCCCGCAGCGCGTCGTGCTCGCACGGATCCACCGGGTGTGGGTCGACGACGCGGTCGTGACCGAGGATGCGAAGGGTCGCGCGAAGGTCGACGCGACGCTGCTCGACCCGCTGCTCCGTCTCGGGGCCGGCGACTACGCCGCGATGGGTGCGGTCACGCGGCCGGAGCGGAGCGCGCGGCCCGCCGTCTGATCTCGACGTCAGACCGCTCGTGGCGCTCCGTCCACGGTCAGCTCCGCCCGTCGCGCTGCGGCGTCGAAGCGCAGCGTGACGTCGCCGCCGCCCTCCGCGCGCCAGCCCGTGACGATGTGTCCGGGATGCTCCGGGTCGGGCGGGTCGAGCCACCACTCGCCGTCGAACGCGGGATGGGTGCGGCGCAGCTCGACGAGCGCGAGGAGCCGCCGCACCGCGGGTGAGGCGAGCGCCGACTCGACCTCGGCCGGTGTGTAGTGGTGCCGGTTCACGTCGCGGCCGACCCCGGTGGTCGCGAGCAGCTGCTCGTCGTTGCGTCCCATCAGCAGGCCGACGTAGTAGAGCTGCGGGACGCCGGGCAGCACGAGCTGCAGGGCCCGTGCCGCGAGCATCGCCTCGACGTCACCACCGAGCGCGTCGAGGTAGGTCGTGTTGATCTGGTAGAGGTCGACGTTGGATGCCGCCGCGCCGGTCGCGCGTCGGCTGACGCCACCGGTCGCAAGGTGGATCGACGCGACGAGCGCATCGATCCGCTCGGGCGTCAGGAGCCCCGGGCCCGGGTGCTCCGCGTCGCCGTGCCCCGCGTTCTCACCGACGTCGATGACGCCGATGCCGTCGTGCGTGTCGAGGACGGTCACCACGTTGTGCGGTCGCTGTGTGAGCCACGCGTGCAGCACGGCTGCATCGCCGGTGTGCAGCGCGTCGAGCACGAGCGGTGGGAGCGCGAAGTCGTAGGTCAGGTCGCTCGTGCGGGCGAGGTCGAGGGTGAGGCGCCAGTGCGCGTGGACCTCGACCAGCACCTCGAGAGCGTGGGAGCGTGCGCGCTCGGTCAGCTCGGTGAGGAACGCGCGCGTCTCCGAGGTCATGAACGAGGAGGTCCCCGGCGTCTTGACCGCGTAGCCCGCCGCGTCGAGTCGCACCGTGCGCACACCGCTGCGGGCGAAGAGCGCGAGCAGGTCCTCGAGGTAGGCCCGTGTCCCTGCATCGTCGACCGCGAGGTCGACCTGCTCGGGGGTGAACGTCGTCCAGAGGATGCGCCGCGTCCCGTCGGCGAGCGTCACCGGGGTGAGCGGCAGTCCGGGGCGAGGGCGGTAGATCCGGCCGAGCAGCTCCTCGGTCGCACCGCCGGGGAACACCCGATCGAGGGTGAGGAACATGCCCGCGTGCGGTGAGGCCTCACCGTCCGCGACGAACGAGCGGAACTCCGGCGAGCGCGTCGAGACGTGGTTGACGATCAGGTCGACCGTCAGGTCGCGTCCTCCCGCGAGCGCCGCGACGTCGTCCCAGGTGCCGAGCCGAGGATCGACGACTCGGTGGTCGTCGGGATCGAACCCGGCGTCCGCACCGTCGATCGGGGAGAAGAAGGGGAGCACGTGGACGCCGTCGAACGCGGCGAGCGGACCGTCCATCAGCGCTCGCAGGCCGGCGAGGTCCCCCGCCAGACGGTCGGCGTAGGCCAGCAGGTGCACCGAACGTGACATCGCCCCGTCTCCATGCCGTTCGGACCCGGGTACGAGTCCTCCTGTGGGACCGATGCTACGGGTGTCCCCCCGTTCTGCGACGCGCACGAGCGTTAGGCTGCCGCCCGCAGTGGCGCCGAGGACGGGGCCTCACGCTCGGGGAGGGCATGTCGTGGTCCGCCATGGGCGTCGTGCGCTGCCGGGGACGGCAGCCGGACGTCGTGCGGCCGTCGGGATCGTGCTGGTCACGATCGCCGTGCTGCTGCTCCTCCCGGTCGAGCGTGGGATCAGCATCGAGCAGCGGTCGGTCGGTCCCGATGGTGCGCTGCCGGTACGCGTCTACGTCCCCGACACCGCAGGAGCAGCGGGCGCGCCGGGCGTCGTCGTCGCGCACGGGTTCGCCGGTTCAGCAGCGCTGATGCACACCTGGTCACTCGCGCTCGCGCACGCCGGGTTCGTCGTCGTCGCGCCCGACCTCCCCGGCCACGGGACCAACCTCTCGCCGCTGGTCGGACGCGGTGACCTGCTGAGCGACGCCGTCGTCGTCGCGCTCGACCACCTGGCGTCCATCCCGGAGGTCGACGCACGCCGGCTGGGGCTGCTCGGACACTCGATGGGTTCGGGTGCGGTGCTCTCCGCGGGCATCGCACGAGCGGACGTGGTGCGCGCCGTCGTCGCCGTGTCCCCGACCGACGCTCAGGTCACGGCGCGTGAACCGCGCGACCTCCTCCTGCTCGCCGGTGCGAACGAGGGTCGCTTCGTCGCGAACGCCGAGTCCCTGCTCGAACGTGCCGGCGGTGCACGGGGTGAGCCGGGGGACGGTGATGCTCGTGCATCCGAGATCGTGCCGCTCGTCGAGCACGTGTCGATCCTGTTCGCCCCGGCCGCTCATGCGGCCTCCATCGACTGGTTCGCCGCATCGCTCGGGCATCCGCCGACGGGTGCGGCGCCGCTGGGTCCACTGCTCGGCTGGCTGGTGCTCGTGCTCGCGATCCTGATCCTCTGGCAGGGGTTCGTCGCCCAGGCGGCGACACCCGCCGCCCCACCGCACTCGCGCTCCGCGCCGTCCCTCGCACTCCCGCTCGGCGGCATCGCAGCGACGGCGTCCCTCGTCATCATCGAGCGGTCCGTCGACATCGCCCAGCTCACCGGGATGCTCCTCGCCGGCGAGGTCGGGCTCTGGTTCCTCATGACCGGGGCGGTCTGGCTCCGCTTCGGGATCCGACCGTCCCCGCCCGAGATCCGGGACCTCGGATGGGCGGTGCTCGGCACCGTCATGGTGGTCGGGCTCGGATCCTCCACCACGCTCGCATGGGCGCCCTGGTGGCTCGGCGGTGTGCGCGTCACCAACGCCGTGCTCCTGACGGTCCTCGCGCTGCCCTTCTCGATCGCGGCCGCCAGCTTCCTCCATGGGCGCAGCGGGCGCTCCGCCGTCGTCGCGTGGCTGCTGACCGCTGCGGCCGTCGTGGTCACCCTCGGTGCGGCGGCGGTCGTCATCCCGAGCCTCGGCTTCCTCATCCTCATCATCCCGCTCCTGCCGCTCGTGCTCGCCGCGACGACGACCGCGGCCGTCGGTGTCGACCGGCCGTGGGCGACGGGCACCGCGAGCGCGGTCCTGCTCGGCTGGCTGCTCGCGATGCTCTTCCCGTTGGCATGACGGCATCCCCGAAGGAGGACCCGATGGAGATGGGCGCAGGACCACAGCCGTCACGTGTCGCAGGGCGCGTCGCGCTCGTCACCGGCGCCGGCTCCGGCATCGGCGCGGCGCTCGTCGCGGCGCTCGTCGCCCGCGAGGCCGCCGTCGTCGTGCTCGCGGACCTCGACGGCGCGGCCGCTGCGGCGGTCGCCGACCGGCTGCGCGGTACCGGTCCGACGGTGCTCGTCGCGCGGAGCCTCGACGTCGCGGACGCCGCAGCGCTGCGCGGAATCGTCGCGGACATCGAGCAGGAGCACGGCCGGCTCGACCTCGTCTGCTCCAACGCCGGCATCGGCACCGCAGCCGGGGTCGACGCTCCGACCGCCGTGTGGCAGCGCGCGTGGGACGTGAACCTGATGGCGCACGTCCACGCCGCGGACGCCGCGCTACCGGGCATGCTCGAGCGTGGCGAGGGAGCGTTCCTCCACACGTGCTCGGCCGCCGGACTGCTCACCGTCGCGGGCGATGCGCCCTACGCCGTCACGAAGCATGCGGCGGTCGCGCTGGCCGAGTGGCTCGCGCTCACCTACGGCGACCGCGGGATCACCGTCACCGCGCTGTGTCCCCTCGGTGTCGAGACGAACATGCTCGCGGCGGACGAGCTGCTCGCGACACGGTTCGTCCGAGGGACCGGGCGGGTCCTTCCGGCTGACGAGGTGGCGGAGGCGGCGCTCGACGCGCTCGAGGCCGGCGAGGTCCTCGCGCTGCCCCACCCCGAGGTCGCGGCGATGGAGCTCGCCCGTGCGACCGACCGCAAGGGCTGGCTCGCGCGGCTCCGAGCAGCGGTGGCCGGCATCACCGGCGCGGCCTCGTAGCATCGTCGCATCGACCCGAGGAGCGGACATGAGCGAGCACGACGCCACCACGATGCCGATGCGCAGGCTCGGCCCGAGCGGGCTGAAGGTCAGCGTCCTGAGCTTCGGGTCGTGGGTCACCTTCAAGGACCAGATGGACGTCGGCCTCGCCGCCGAGTGCATGGCGGCCGCACGCGAGGCAGGCGTGAACTTCTTCGACAACGCCGAGATCTACGCCGGCGGTGAGTCCGAGCGCGTGATGGGAGAGGCGATCGAGCGGCTCGGATGGGCGCGCCACGAGTACGTCGTCACCTCGAAGTTCTTCTGGGGCATCCTCGACGGTCCGAACACGCGCAACACGCTCAACCGCAAGTACCTGCTCGAGGCGATCCCCGCGGCGCTCGACCGCTTCGGCCTCGAGCACCTCGACGTCATCTACGCGCACCGTCCGGACCCGTCCACCCCGATCGGTGAGACGGTCCGTGCGTTCTCCGACGCGATCGACCGCGGCTGGGCGCACTACTGGGGCACCTCGGAGTGGTCCGCCGACGAGATCCGTGCGGCGATCGCCGAGGCCGACCGTCACCACCTCCACGCGCCGATCACCGAGCAGCCGCAGTACCACCTCCTCCACCGCACCCGCATGGAGCTCGAGTACCGGCGCCTGTTCGACGACACGGGCTACGGCACCACGACCTGGTCGCCGCTCGCCGGTGGGCTGCTGACGGGCAAGTACCTCGACGGCATCCCGGAGGGCAGCCGCGCTCAGCGTGGTCGCTTCTTCGAGCAGCAGCTCGCGAGCGGCGAGCACGACGAGAAGGTCCGGGCGCTCGCGGCGGTCGCCTCGGACCTCGACGTGTCGCTCGCGCAGCTCGCGATCGGCTGGTGCGCCCTGAACCCCGACGTCTCGACGGTGATCACCGGTGCGTCGCGGCCGGAGCAGGTGGTCGAGAACATGGGTGCGCTCGCCGTCCTCGACCGTGTCGACGCCGAGGTCCGTGCGCGCATCGATGCGATCGTGGGTGGTCCGACGCGCTGGTACTGAGGCGGTCCGTCAGCCGCGAGCCCGGAACAGCCCGTTGGCGAGCCAGCCGACGACCGACACGACGATGGCCGCGAGCAGCGTCGGGACGAAGCCGTCGCTGGTGAGGCCGAGGTCGAAGCGGGCGGAGATCGCGAACGCGATCGCGAGCGTGACGGCGTTGACGACCAGCAGGAACAGCCCGAGCGTCGCGACGACGAGCGGCAGCGAGAGCAGCGCCAGGACGGGGCGGACGGTCGCGTTGAGCACCCCGACGATCAGCGCGACGAGGATGAGGTAGGCGATCGAGCGCTCGGGGTCCATACGGATCCCCTCGATGAGCTCGGCCGCGGCCCACAGGCCGACCGCGGTCACGATGACCCGCAGCGCGAGGCTCATCGGTCCTTCCCGAGTGTCGACGCGGTCCAGGTGGTGACGAGCGCGCGGGAGGTCCGGCGGCAGATCCGCACGACCTCCTCGAAGCCCTCGGCCGCACCGCCGTAGGGGTCGGGGACCTCGTCGGGCGCGTAGCGGCCGTCCGTCCGTTCCGGCAGCTCGGGGTCGAAGGTCCGGAAGAGGACCACTGGGGTGTCGATCCCCTCGCGTTCTGCGATCGACCGTACGTCGGCGAGGTTCGAGCGGTCCATGACGAGCACGAGGTCGGCCCACTCGAGGAGCCGCGCGTCGACCTGCTGGGCGGTGCCGCGCAGCTCGAGGCCGGCAGCGGTCGCGGCCGCCCGCATGTCCGGGTTCGGCGGATGACCGAGGTGCCAGTCCCCGGTGCCCGCCGAGTCGACCTCGAGCGCGAGGTCCACCTCCGCGGCCGCCTCGACGAGCGCCGCCTCGGCGGTGGGGGAGCGGCAGATGTTGCCGAGGCAGACGGTCAGCACCCGCTGCGGAGTCATGCGGTCACCATCGGCGGGGGCAGGTGCGTGACGTCGCTGAAGACCTGCAGGCTGAAGATGTTCCCTCCCGCGATCGGCGTCGTCCGCAGGCGCGTCACCGAGGTGTGGTCGGAGGCGAAGCGCTCCCACTCCCATGGCTCGGGGTCGAGGCCGAGGAGATGGCCGAGGACGACAGAGTTCGTCCCGGCGTGCGCGACCATGGTGATCTCCGGCGCGTCGTCGGGGACCTCCCACAGGCCGTCACGCCGACGGACGACGCCGAGCTCCTCGAGCTCGGCGGTCAGGCCGATGGTCACGCGCGCGTGGAAGTCCCGGAAGCTCTCGCCGCCCGGCATGCCCTCCCACCACAGGTCGCGCGGGCGCTGCCGCGCCTCCCGAAGGGCCCGGTTCACCTCGTCGGCAGGTGTGCCGTCCCAGTGCGCCGGCATGTGGATCTCGTGCATCCAGGCCCGGTCCTCGGTCGGCACACCGCTCTGCTGCGCACGGACGGGACGTGCGGTCTCCTGCGCCCGTCGCGCCGTCGAGACGAGCAGCAGGTCGATGCGCTCGTGCAGCAGGCGCTCGGCGAGCAGCTGGGCCTGCTGGACGCCGGTGTGGGTGAGGCCCGGGTCGACGCTCGACACGTCGTCGCGGTCCCACTCCGGCTGGCCATGGCGAACGAGGAGGATGTCCATCGCACCTAGGCTAGTGAGTGGTCGACGGCGATCCGGACGGCGTCACGGAGGTGCGGCGAGTGGCGCGCGAGCGGACCTGGGACCCCGACGTCCCGCCTCCCGCCTGGTTCGGCCGTGCGCTCGCGACGCCCGGCGAAAGCCTCACGGTCGAGGTCGACGGGGTCAGGATCGCCGCGCTCGCGTGGGGGCAGCGCGGCGCTCCGACGCTCGTGCTCGTCCACGGCGGTGCGGCGCACGCCCAGTGGTGGGCCCCGCTCGCCCCGCTGCTCGCTGACCGGCACCGGGTCGTCGCGATCGACATGAGTGGGCACGGCGAGTCGGGCCGACGCGACACCTACTCGGTCACGACATGGGCCGACGAGGTGCTCGCGGTCGCCGCGGCTTCGGGTGGGAGTGGTCGCCCCGTCGTGATCGGCCACTCGATGGGAGGCTTCGTGACCATCGCGACCGCGGCGCTGCACGGCTCCGACCTCGAGGGCGCGATCATCATCGACGCTCCGGTCCGGCGACCCGACCCCGAGACCATGGAGGGCGTCTCGGGCGGCATGTTCCGCGCGCCGAAGGTCTACGCCGACCTCGCCGAGGGCATGCGGCACTTCCATCTCGTCCCTCCGCAGCCGTGCGCGAACGGTTGGCTCGTCGGGCATGTGGCGCGGCACTCCCTCCACGAGGTCGACGGCGGCGTCACCTGGAGGTTCGATCCCGGTGTCTTCACGCGGCGGACGGGTCCGAACAACCCGAGCGACTACGGGCCGCTGCTCGCACGGGCCGCGTGCCGCGTCGCGATCGTGAACGGTTCGGACTCCGCGATCGTGAGCGAGGACACGCGCGCGTACATGGCGGAGCTGCTCGCCGACTCGCCTGCGGCGATCGCCGGCGTGCCCTTCGTCGAGGTGCCGGAGGCCCAGCACCACGTGCTGCTCGACCAGCCGATCGCGCTCGTGACGGCGCTGCGGGCGGTGCTCAGCTCATGGCGGCCCGTCGGAAGCGCGCCGGTCCCCGTCGAGGCCCCTCCCAGCCGACCGGTCGCGGACTGACCGCGTCAGAGACGTCGGAGGCGCACGTGTTCGACGAGGTGGTCCGCGCCCTTGCGAAGGATCAGGTCCGCGCGTGACCGGGTGGGCGCGATGTTCTCCATGAGGTTGGGGCCGTTGATCTCGTCCCAGATGCGCCCCGCCATTACGTCGGCCTCGTCATCGGTGAGCCCTGCGTAGCGGTGGAAGTAGGAGCGCGGGTCGGCGAACGCCGTGCCGCGGAGCGCGCGGAAGCGTTCGACGTACCAGCGGCGGATGTCCGTCTCGTCGGCATCGAGGTAGATCGAGAAGTCGAAGTAGTCGGAGACGAACACTGTGTCGCCGTCCGCGGTCGTTCCTGTCTGCAGCACGTTGAGTCCCTCGATGATGAGCACGTCGGGTTGGCGTACGACCACCTGCTCGCCGGGGACCACGTCGTAGAGGAGGTGGGAGTAGACGGGCGCGGCGACCTCCGGCTCGCCCGACTTCACGGCAGCGACGAAGGCGAGCAGCGCGGAGGTGTCGTAGCTCTCCGGGAAACCCTTGCGGTGGAGGATGCCCCGCTCCTCGAGTGCGGCGTTGGGCTTCAGGAAGCCATCGGTCGTCACGAGCTCCACGCGAGGGTGATCGGGCCAACGCGACAGGAGGGTCTGCAGCAGGCGTGCGGTCGTCGACTTCCCGACCGCGACGGAGCCGGCCACTCCGATGACGTAGGGGACCTTCGCGGGGAGGTCGCCGAGGAAGGTGGCGGTCGCCGAGTGGAGCGCCCGGGTGGCGCCGACGTACATGCTGAGCAGCCGGGACAGCGGATGGTGAATCTGCGCGGCTTCGTCGAGGGAGAGCCGTTCGTTGATGCCGCGCAGCCGCGCGAGGTCGTCCTCGTCGAGGGGGAGGGGCACCGACGGCGCGAGTCGCGCCCAGTCGGTCCGGGGGAGGACGGCCCAGGGGCCGAGCAGGTCAGCCACCGTGCTGCACCTTCCGGCACCTCCGAGAGCGCGAGGGGTGGTCTCCTGCGCCGGAAGCAGCCTAGGCGGTCGTCCGAGGCAGGAGGTTGGACGGCCGGACCGGCATCGGGGACACTGTCGCCGGCCGGACGCAGCAGCGTCGGGTCACGACAGGACCGGAGCGCCGGATGGTCACCGATGTCGTCGTGCCTGCGATGCCGGCCGCCGGCTTCGGTCCGGCCGATCGCCGACTGCGTCTGCACCGCGTCGGCATGGCCGCCGCACTCGTGGTCGGCCTCGCGCTCGTGGTCGGCCTCCCGGGTGCGGGTGGCGGCATCGAGGTCCGCGTCGGCGAGCCCGCGTCGGAGAGCATCCCCGCCCCCCGCCAGGTCCGGGTCGTGGACACGGAGGCGACGGAGACCGCGCGCCGGGCGGCGGCCGAGTCCGTCGACGCCGTCCTCGCCGTCGATGCGGGAGCCGGCCAGCGGCTCGTGAGCGACCTCCGGCAGGTGTTCGAGACCGTCCGTGAGGTGCGTCGTCCCGTCATCCCGGAGCCCGCGGAGGACGAGGACGGAGCGGAGGGGGCGGAGCCGGAGGACGTGCTCCCGGTCGTGCCCGACCCCGAGGACCAGCAGGAGGAGCTCCGCGTCCGCCTCGTCGGCGTCCCAGAAGGCGTGGTCCGCGCGCTCGTGGAGACGTCCGACGGTGACCTCGAGATCGTCGAGCGCGAGACCATCTCCATCGCGCAGCTCCTCGCGCGCCAGCGGATCCGTGAGGACGCGCTCGCGCAGGTGCTGGCAGAGACGCTCCAGGTCGAGCTCGGCCTGCGCGCTCCTCCTGGGGACTCGGGGGAGCGCATCATCGGGCCGCTGCTCGAGACCTTCCTCCGTCCGAACGTCGTCGTCGACCTCGCCGCGACCGCTGCCGCGCGCGAGCTCGCCGCTTCGTCGGTCGACGAGATCGGCCAGGTGTGGCTCGCCGGGCAGTTCATCGTCCGTGAGGGCGAGATCGTCGGGCCCCTGCAGGCGCTCGCGGTCGAGGGGCTCGACGTCGGTCGGGTGCCGCTGTGGCGGACGCTGATCCTCGGCGGGGCCGCGGGACTCCTGCTGGTCGTCGTCGGCGGCATCTACCTCTCGCGGATGCAGCCGTTCGTGTGGCGCAGCCCCAAGAAGCTCTGGCTGCTCGCGCTGCTCCTGGTCGCGTTCGCCGCCGTCGTCACGGGCATCGACCTCCTCGTCGACTCGACCGGGTCGACGTGGGCGTTCGTCGTCCCCGTCGGTGCGCTCGCGATGCTGATCGCGCTGCTCATCCATCCCGTCGTCGGACTCGCCTCGATGCTCCCCGCGGTCGTCACCGTGCTGCTCGTGGACGCCGACTCCCCGGGTGTCGCGCTCTTCGCGGCCGCCGCGGTGCTCGTCTCCGTGCCGCTCACCCGCGGGATCGCCTCGCGGTCGGAGCTCAAGCGTGCGCTGTTCAGGGCGGGTCTCTCGTACCCGCTGCTCGCCGTCACCATCGTGCTCGTGTTCGGACCCCGCGAGGAGGTCGCGGTCGCGGCCCTCGCCGGTGCGATCAACGGGCTCGTCACCGCGCTCATCGTCCAGGGCGCGCTGCCCGCGCTCGAGTCGCTCTTCCGGCTCCCGACCATCACCGCGCTGCTCGACCTCGCGGACCGCAACCATCCGCTGCTGCGCGAGCTCGAGCAGGAGGCGCTCGGCTCGTACAACCACTCGGTGATGGTCGCCTCGCTCGTCGAGCGCGCGTGCCGCGCCATCGGTGCGGACCCGCTGCTCGGGAGCGTCGCGGCGCTCTACCACGACATCGGCAAGGTCCGTCAGCCGCACTTCTTCATCGAGAACCAGCAGGGCATCGCGAACCCCCACGACGGTCTCGAGCCCGAGGTCTCCGCGCTCATCATCATGAACCACGTCGTCGACGGCGTGGAGCTCGCGACGACGTACCGACTGCCGCCCGAGGTCGTCGCGTGCATCGCGAGCCACCACGGGACGATGCTCGTGAAGTACTTCTACGAGGCCGCCGTCGAGCGTGCCGGCGGCGACCGCGATGCCGTCGACGAGCAGGCCTTCCGCTACCAGGGCCACCGTCCCCGCAGCCGTGAGGCCGCGGTGCTGCTGCTCGCCGACTCGTGCGAGGCGACGACGCGCGCGATGGCGATGTCGCGCGGGAACCTGCCCCGGGACGAGATCGAGGCGACCGTGGATCGGCTGCTCGAGGAGCGGGTGGAGGACGGCCAGTTCGACGTCGCTGAGGTCACGCTGCGCGACCTCCGGATCGTGCGCGACACGATCGTGGACTCGCTGGTCGGCATCTACCACCCCCGGATCGCGTACCCGTCGGGGTCCGGTGCATCCGCCGTGGGGCCGGGGACCCCCGACGCGGGAGCGCCGAGCGAGCGTTGAACGCATGCAGGCGTGCGCTCAGCGCACTCAGTGAGCGGTCGGGGACGATCCGCAGGCCGCTCCGCGTTCCCTCGCGGCCGGTCCCGGAGGTGCAGGGAGACGGGCGGCACCGGTCCTCACGGCTGCGGTGACGATGCCGCGGTGCGACTCGGGGACGACAGGCCGGTCACGGTCGGGTGCGCCGGGCGGGCCACATCTGCGACAGTAGGTGGACCGCCGCGGCTCGGCGGTGTTGGGTGGCGTGCCCGGCCGGTATCCGGTCCTCCGTCCGGCCGTCCGCGCGGTGCGGACGTGGACCGCACCGCGGGGCCGTCCGCGCCGAACCCCCCTTGAGCGGTCCCTCAGCGCCATCCGCCCCCGAGGGCGCTCGAGTCGCCCACCACGCACGACCCAGGAGGTCCGGTGTCCGCAACCGAGCTGCCCAGCGCCGACGTCGCCGTCGTCGAGATCATCGAGCGCTCCGCCGAGCGTGGCTTCGTCCTGCTCAGTGAGCTCTCGGAGCTGCACGTCCCCGAGCTGCACGGGGACACCTGGATCGACGATGCCATCGCTGAGGCGCGGCGCGCCGGCCTCGAGGTCATCGACGACGTCGCGGACGACGCGCCCGAGCACGTGGCGGAGTACACAGGGGCGCTGACCACCGACCTCGTCCGTCAGTACCTCAACGACGCGGGTCGCCACCAGCTCCTCACCAAGGAGGACGAGGCCGACCTCGCGAAGCGCTACCAGGCAGGCCTCGCCGCCGACGAGATCCTCAAGGAGCGCGAGCAGCGTCTGTCGCGCACCGAGCGTGTACGGCTGCGCCGGATCAGCGTGGACGGTGAGCGCTCGAAGGAGCGCATGGTGCAGGCGAACCTGCGGCTCGTCGTCCCGCAGGCGCGCAAGTTCTCCGGTCGCGACCTCGACTTCATCGAGCTCATCCAGGAGGGCAACCTCGGGCTGCTCCGTGCCGTCGAGAAGTTCGACCACACCAAGGGCTACAAGTTCTCGACCTATGCGGTGTGGTGGATCCGTCAGGCACTGCAGCGTGGTGTCGCGTCGAAGGGCCGCACGATTCGTGTCCCCGCGCACGTCTGGGAGCTGTACGGGAAGGTTCGTGCCGCCGAGCTGCGGCTGCGCCAGCAGAAGGGTGGCGACCCGACCGAGGACGAGCTCGCCGAGGAGGTCGGCCTGACCGCCGCGCGCGTCCGCGAGGTCCGGGAGGCGATGCAGGAGCTCGTGAGCCTCGACCGTCCCATCGGCGAGGACGGCGATGCGACCATGGGCGACATGATCGCCGATCAGTCGTCCATCGACCCGGTCTCGACCGCGCTCGAGGGTGACGCGCTCGCGCAGATCGATGCCGCGCTCGACGCGCTCGAGGAGCGCGAGCGCATGATCCTGCAGCTCCGCTTCGGGCTCCGTGGCGAGGAGCCGATGACGCTCGAGGAGATCGGCGAGTACTTCGACCTCACGCGCGAGCGCATCCGGCAGATGCAGAACCGTGCGCTCGCCAAGCTGCGCCACCCGTCCCGTGCGCACAGCCTCGCCGGACTGCTCGACGTCCTCGAACGTGCCGCCTGAGGCCCCCGCGGGCGGCGTCCGGCTCGGGCGGCTTCTCGTCGCGATCGTGGTGCTGGCGGGCGTGCTCGCGCTCTCCGGCATCGCGCTCCTCTGGCCCGGCGGGCTCGACCTCGGCACCCCCGACCAGGAACCGCTCGTCGGCGCACGGGTGCTCGACGTCGAGGTCATCGAGCAGGCCGGCCCCAGCGCCTCGCTCTCCCCGCTGGATGCGAGCGGACTCATCCTGCTCGAGGTCGAGATCCTCGAGGGCGAGTCCGCCGGGACGGTCCTCGTGCTCGACCTCCCCGCCGAGGGCTACCCCGAGTTCCGGGTCGGCGACGTCGTCGAGCTGATCGCCTCCGACATCCCGGGTCAGGGCACGACCTGGTTCGTCACCGACGTGCGTCGGCTCGGTGCGCTCGGCTGGCTGATGCTCGCGTTCGTGGGTGGGGTGCTGATGGTCGGACGCTGGCGGGGGCTTCGCGCCCTCGTCGGCCTCGCGATCTCGCTCTGGGTCGTCATCGGCTTCATGCTGCCGGCGATCCTCAGCGGCTCGAGCCCGCCCGTGGTCGCGCTCGTCGGAGGGACGGCCATCCTGCTCGTGACGCTCTACCTGAGCCATGGTCTCAACCCGATGACGACGGCCGCCGCCGTCGGGACGCTCGGAGCGCTGGTCGTGACCGTCGTCATCGCGCTCGTCGCGATCGACGGGACCCGGATCACGGGGTTCGCGTCGGAGGACGCGGTGTTCGCCCGGTTCGCGATCGGAGAGCTCGACCTGCGCGGGCTCGTCCTCGCAGGACTCATCGTCGCGGCGCTCGGTGTGCTCGACGACGTCACCGTGAGCCAGGCCTCGACCGTGTTCGCCGTCCACGAGGCGGACCCGAGCCAGTCCTTCGCGCAGCTCGTCGCCCGTGGCATGCGGGTCGGCCGCGACCACATCGCCTCGGTCGTGAACACGCTCTTCCTCGCCTACGCCGGTGCCTCGCTCGGGCTCCTCGTGCTGTTCACGACGAGCGGGCTCCCCGTACGCGAGCTCGTGAACACCGAGCTCGTCGCGGTCGAGCTCGTCAAGACGATGGTGGGGTCGCTCGGGCTGCTCGCCGCCGTGCCGCTCACCACGGTCATCGCTGCCGCCTCGGTCGCCGGCACCGAGCCGGCCGGCCACCACGGTCACCACTGACGCGTGACCCGCGCGGGCCCGGAACGCTCCGGGGCGTGGAGCAGCCGCCCCTGCGTCGCCGTATGCTGCGCGCCTGCGAGGCCGCGCGTCGGGTGCGGACCGTCTCCGGAGAGGGTGGGCCCAGCGACGTGAGCGACGTCATCCCGACCACGGATCTCGCGGAGCTGTTCGAGCGGGCCATCGCCCGCGGCTACGTCCTCCTGTCCGAGCTCAACGAGCTGCATGACCCACTCGTCCACCATGAGCGCTGGGTCGAGGACAGCGCGCAGGTCGCCCGCGACCAGGGCATCGAGGTCATCGACGACCTCGTCGAGGACATCGAGCGTCCCGAGGCCGCCCCGCTGTCGGCGAGCTCGGACTCCGTGCGTCAGTACCTCAACGAGATCGGTCGTACCGAGCTGCTCACCGCCGAGCAGGAGGTCGACCTCGCCAAGCGCTACCAGGCGGGCCTCGAGGCCGCGCTGATCCTCGCGCAGAACCCCGAGCTCCCGCGCGCGCAGCGCGTCATGCTGCAGCGCATCAACCGTCAGGGGGAGGTCGCCAAGGACCACATGGTCCGCGCGAACCTCCGGCTCGTCGTCTCCGTCGCCCGCAAGTTCCGCGGCCGGGGCGTCGACCTGCTCTCGCTCATCCAGGAGGGCAACCTCGGGCTCATCCGCGGTGTCGAGAAGTTCGACCACACCAAGGGCTACAAGTTCTCGACCTACGCCACATGGTGGATCCGTCAGGCCCTGCAGCGCGGGCTCGCGAACACCGGTCGCACCGTCCGGCTCCCCGTGCACGTCCATGAGCTCATGGGCAAGGTCCGCTACGCCGAGTTCGCGCTCCTGCAGCAGCTCGGTCGCGAGCCCACGGAGCACGAGGTCGCCGCGGAGCTCGAGCTGCCGATCGAGCGGCTGCGTGAGGTGAAGGTCGCCGCGCAGGACGTCGCGAGCCTCGACAAGCCGATCGGCGAGGACGGCGACGCCACGATGGGTGAGCTCGTCGCGGACGAGTCGGCGATCAACCCGGAGGACTCGGCGACCGCCGTGCTCTCCCGCTTCGAGGTCGAGCGGGCGCTCGGAGCACTCAGTGTTCGCGAGCGTGAGGTCCTGATGCTCCGCTACGGCCTCGTCGACGGCGAGGAGCACACGCTCGAGGACATCGGCGAGCAGTTCGGTCTCACCCGCGAGCGCATCCGTCAGATCGAGAAGAAGACGCTGACGAAGCTCCGTCACCCGTCGCGCGGCTTCCAGTTGCACGGCCTGCTCGACTCGGTCGACGCCGGGGGCTGAGATGACCGAGCCCGAGAACGGCGCGCCGTCGACGGGAGCGGTCCGCAGCACGGACCTCGCGATCATCGGGGCGGGACCGACCGGGCTCTACGCCGCCTACTACGCGGGCTTCCGCGGGCTCTCGACCGTGATCATCGACTCGCTCGAGGAACCGGGCGGGCAGGTCACGGCGCTCTACCCGGAGAAGCCCATCTACGACGTCGCCGGCTTTCCGTCGGTCCTCGGGAAGGACCTCGTCGCCGGCTGCGTCGAGCAGGCCGCGGCGTTCGACCCGACCTACCTCCTCGGACACCGCGCCGAGCAGCTCGTCCGGACCGACCCGGGCGACGGACGCTCGCCGCTGCGTGTGACGACGCATCGTGGTGAGGTCGTCGAGGCGGGCGCCGTCGTCATCGCCGGAGGGATCGGCACCTTCGCGCCACGTCCGCTTCCCGGCTCGGACCTGTGGGAGGGCCGTGGCCTCCTGTACTTCGTGCGCGACCTCGGCGCACTCGAGGGCCACCGGGTCCTGATCGTCGGTGGGGGCGACAGCGCGGTCGACTGGGCGCTCGCGCTCGAGGACCTCGCTGCGGGCGTCACGCTCATCCACCGTCGCGAGGGCTTCCGCGCGCACGAGGGCTCGATGACGCGCCTCCATTCGTCGAGCGTCGACGTGCGCGTCCACCACGAGGTGCGCGCCATCGAGGGCGCGGACCGGATCGAACGTGTGGTGATCTTCGACAACAGGACCGACGAGGAGGCGGTGCTCGAGGTCGACACCGTCGTCGCCGCGCTCGGGTTCACCGCCGACCTCGGGCCGCTCCGGAGCTGGGACATCGAGCACGACGGCCGCCGCATCCGGACCGACAGCCGCTGCGCGACCTCCATGCCGGGCGTCTACGCGGCGGGCGACGTCGTCGACTATCCCGGCAAGGTGCCACTGATCGCGACCGGGTTCGGGGAGGCGGCGACCGCGGTCAACAACGCGGCGGTGTGGCTCGATCCCGACGCCCGTCTGATGGCCGGTCACTCCTCGGACGACTGAGCGGCGCGGCGGACGTCGAGCGACCGGATCAGGACGGTGGTGCGTCACGCTCGGACGGTGGGGGAGGGATCGGCGGCATCGCGCTCCGCTCGACGTCGTCGACCGCACGCCGGAGCCGCCGTGCCGCTCCGGGGAAGCCGAGGTCGTCGAGCAGGTCCGCGAGCCGTCCGAGGTCCGCGTCGCTCGCCATCACCTCGTCCAGTCCGACGTCGAGGTGGGGGAGCGGACTCATCAGCAGCAGGTTGCGCTCCACGTCCTCGCGCGCGTCACGCAGGCTCTGGGCGATCGCGGGTGGGAGGTCGGTGATCGCGCGGTAGATCGCGGCGACGCTCCCATGGTCGCGCACGAGCCGAGCTGCGCGCGCCGGTCCGATGCCGCTCGCACCGCGCAGGCCGTCCGACGGGTCACCGCGCAGCGCGGCGAGGTCGACGTAGCGCTCCGGGTCGACCCCGTACGTCGCGCGCACCGCGTCCTCGTCCTCGACCGCGAGGTCGTTGAAGCGCTGCCTCGGTCGGAGGAGCCGGACGACCCCGCCGACGAACGCGATCAGGTCACGGTCCGACGACAGGAGGTCGCAGGTCAGCCCGTGCGAGCGCGCCTCGTCGCTCACGCTCGCGAGCAGGTCGTCGGCCTCGACGCCCTCGGCGCGCCGCACCGGCACCCCGGCGGCATCGAGATGCTCCCGCGTGCGCTCGAGCGCGGCGCGCAGGCCGGCCGGTGTCGCGGAACGCTGCGCCTTGTACTCAGGGAAGTCCTGGCGGCGACGGTTCACCGGATGGTCGAAGGCGACGACGAGGCGCCGGTAGGGGCCGTACGTCCATGTCGTCGCGAGCATCGAGGCGAACGCGGCCGTCACCACACCGTCGCGCGCCTCGTCCTCGTCACCGCGCGTGGAGTGCCAGGCGCGGTGTGCGAGCGACGATCCGTCGACCGCGAGCAGCTGGCGCACCCGGACCTCCTCGTGATGCGCCGCAGCCTACGCCGGGTCCGCGGTCGTACCCTCGGGGCGCACGAGCAGGAGGACCGGCATGATGGAGCAGCGGGCCGGGGCGGGCGTCAGGACGCTCGTCCCCGAGGGCATGCCGCTGCTGGTCGTCGACCTGCCGGACATGCCGGAGGGCGAGGCCGTTCGGGAGGCGCTGCGAACGGCCGGCCTGCGGGCGCTCACCGGCTTCGTCGGGGTCGAGTTCCCGCGGGGCGCCGCGGTCGGGCTCCTGCTCGAGGGTGGGGAGGTCCGGCTCGTCGATGAGCGGGAGACCACGCTGCTGCGTCTCGACCGCCGCGGCCTCGCTCCGGAGTGGCTCGACGTGGCCGTCCGCATGAAGGGGACGATGCTCGTCGTGGCGAGCGGCATCGACGTCGAGGTCCTCGAGGACCGTGCGTCACTCGCGGCGCGGCTCGAGACGGAGGCGCGGGACGGACGGCTCGACGGCGCGATCGTCGGCGTGGCCGACCGGCGCCCACGGCTCCCGCTCCTGTTCTGATCGTCGTTCTCGTCAGCCGATGATGCGCTGGTAGTTCGCGAGGACCCCGCGGCTGCCGCCGACGTACAGCTGCGTCTCGGTGAACGGCGGGATCCCGCCGAGGTTCGTCTGGTTCGTGCAGGGGTTCGTCCACGGGGTCGGGTTGCCCAGCCGGCATCGGGAGACGTTCCCCGCGCCGGCGTTGTACGCGGCGAGTCCGAGCTCGACCGAACCGAACATCACGATGCGGCTCCGCAGGTACCGGGCCCCCGCGCGCACGTTCGCCTCCGGGTCGAAGCGCTGGTCGACGCTCGAGTCGACACGCAGCCCGAGGCTCCGTGCGGTCGCAGGCATCAGCTGTGAGAGCCCGGCCGCGCCGACGCGGGAGACGGCGTTCGGCCGGAACGAGCTCTCCGTCCAGATGAGCGCCGCCATCAACCGACCGTCGAGGCCCTCCGACGCGGAGACCCGGTGGATGAGCGCCGCGTAGGGCTGGCCGTGCGCGGGCAGGCTGCTGGCCCAGCTCGGCACCCCGGATACGACGGTGCCGACGGGAAGGATCACATTGGACACACCGAGCCGTAGCGCTCGGATGCGCTCCTCGAGCATCGCCGCGAGCGCGGCGAGCGCGGCACGGTCCGCCTCGAGCTCGTCGAAGACGCGCTGGCGACGTTCCTGGTCGGCGCGGATCGCGCTCACGACGCGGCGCTGCTCCTCCTCGAGGGCCGCGATGCGCGTGCGCTGCCGGATGGCCTCGTCACGTGCGGCGACGGCGGCGACGCGCGCGGCGGTCGCCTCGTCGATGAGCTGCTGCTGCTCGGCCGCGAGCTCCTCCATGGTGCGCACGAGCCTGCGGTCGTCGTCGGTGATGCGCTCGACCGTCGCCCGGGTGATCGCGATCTCGTGGAGGTCGAGGGCACCGACGGTCCCGCGCACGACGATGTCGAGCGAGGCGGGCCGTCCGTGCTTGAACGTCTGGACGATGCGGCGCTCGAGGCGCTCCTGGGTGACGGCGAGCTCCGCCTCGAGCTCGCCGAGGCGCTCGTCGGCGATGGCGATGCGCTCGAGCGCGAGCGCCTCCTCCGCCTCGGCGTCGGCGATGCCCTCCTCAGCCGTCCGAAGGTCGTTCCGGATGGAGCGGAGCTCCGAGGTGGCGAGCGCGAGCCGGTCGTTGATCTCTGCGATCTCGGCCGAGATCTCCTCGAGGCGACGTTGCACCTCCTCGAGCCGCTCCTCGACGGCCGCGCGCTCCCGCTCCGCCGCATCGAGCTCCGCGTTCGCGAGGGCGGGGGTCCCGCCGGGACCGGGCACAGCCCCGGCCACGAGCATGAGGACGGCCATCACCGCGACGAACGCACGACGATGCATGGGTTCTCCGGGGGAAGAGGGCGACGTCGGGAGGCTAGCCGTGGGGGGCCTTCGAGCCGCCTCTCACGACCGTCCGTCCGGACCTCGCGCCCGGAGGGCGCTGACGACGGATCAGCGGCGGTCCATCGGCACGAAGTCCCGCTCGTCGGCGCCGACGAAGAGCTGGAGCGGCCGGACGATGGCCTGCTCGGTGTCGAGCACGTTCTCCTGCCAGTGCGCGAGCCAGCCGGGGATGCGTCCCATCGCGAACAGCACGGGGAACATCGAGACCGGGAAGCCCATCGCCTGGTAGATGATGCCGGAGTAGAAGTCGACGTTCGGGTAGAGCTTCCGGCTGACGAAGTACTCGTCCTCCAGCGCGATGCGCTCGAGCTCGAGTGCGATCTCGAGCAGCGGGTTGGTGCCGGTCACCTCGAAGACGTCGTAGGCGAGCTTGCGGATGATCTTCGCCCGCGGGTCGTAGTTCTTGTAGACGCGGTGACCGAAGCCCATCAGGCGGTAGTCACCGTTCTTCGCGCGGGCGATGTAGTCGGGGACGCGGGATACGTCACCGATCTCATCGAGCATCCGGAGGACCGCCTCGTTCGCCCCGCCGTGGAGCGGTCCGTAGAGCGCAGCGGCGGCGCCCGCCGCTGCGACGTACGGGTCGGCCTGCGACGAGCCGATCGTCCGCATCGTCGTCGTCGAGCAGTTCTGCTCGTGGTCGGCGTGGAGGATGAGGAGGATGTCCATGGCGCGCTCGAGCACCGGGTGCGGCTCATACTTCAGCTCGGTGGTGCGCCACATCATGTTGAGGAAGTTGCCCGCGAACGAGAGCTCGTTGTCGGGGTAGGCGAAGCGCATGCCGATCGAGTAGCGGAACGCGAACGCGGCGAGCGTCGGGAACTTCGCGATCAGCCGGACGATCTGCAGGTCGCGGTTCGTCGACTCCTTGAGCCCCTTCGCCTCGGGGTAGAACGTCGAGAGCGCCGCCACGGTCGAGACGAGGATGCCCATCGGGTGCGCGTCGTGGTGGAAGCCGTCGATGAACTTCTTCACGTTCTCGTGGATGAAGGTGTGGTGGGTGATGTCGTGGACCCACTGCTCGTGCTGCTTCGCGTCGGGGAGCTCTCCGTTGAGCAGCAGGTAGGCGACCTCGAGGAAGCTCGAGTGCTCGGCGAGCTGCTCGATGGGGTAGCCGCGGTAGCGGAGGATGCCGGCGTCACCATCGATGTAGGTGATCGTGCTGCGGCAGCTCGCCGTGTTCTTCAGCCCCGGGTCGAACGTGATCAGGCCGAAGTCGCCGTCGCCGGCCCGGATCTGCCGCAGCGCCATGGCGCTGATCGCACCGTCCTCGATCGGGATCTCGTAGCTCTGCCCGGTGCGGTTGTCGGTGACGGTCAGCGTCTCAGCGGTCATCGGTCGGCCTCGGTCGCGGGAGCGGTGCGTGGTGGCCGCCGCAGGGGCGGAACGGCCCGTAGGGCCACGATAGTGGGTCATACCCACCCTCCGCGGAGATACTTGCGTGTGCAACTATGCGTGCTAGGGTCCCCCTCGCCGCCGTGGGCCACGACGACCGTGCGCCCGGGGCGGGACCATGAACCGCTCCCTCGAACCTCCTCCGACAGGAACACCAATGTCCAGCAACCTCCCCGGACCCGGCACCTAGGTCTTCGACACCTCCCACTCCAGCGTCGAGTTCATCGCGCGCCACCTGATGGTCTCCAAGGTGCGCGGTGGCTTCGGTGCGTTCTCCGGCACCGTCCAGGTCGCCGAGCCCATCGGCGAGTCGACCGTCGAGGTCATCATCGACGCCGCCTCGTTCACCTCGGGCGACGAGAACCGTGACGCCCACGTCCGCGGCGAGGACTTCCTCGACGTCGAGCGCTTCCCGCAGCTCGTCTTCAAGGGATCCGGTCCGCGCCAGTCGGGCTCGGGCTGGGTGCTCCCCGGCGAGCTGACCATCCGTGACGTGACCCGTCCGGTCGAGCTCGAGGTCGAGGCGCTCGGCGTGCTCGCCGACCCGTGGGGCAACGAGAAGGCCGCGTTCAGCGCCACGACCGAGATCGACCGCGAGGAGTTCGGGGTGACCTGGAACGCCGCGCTCGAGACCGGCGGCGTCCTCGTCGGCCCGAAGGTCCGCATCGAGATCGACGTGCAGCTCGGCCGCGAGGGCTGAGCAGGAGTTCAGCGGCCGCCGGCCCGGTCCGTCCCCGCGGACCCGGCCGGCGGTCGTGCGTTGTCGGCGATGCGCACGAGCGCTCGCCCGAGGACGGCGGCCTCCTCGTCCGTGAGCAGGGCTGTGAACCACTCGCGCACACCGCGGAGGTGGGTGGGGTAGGTCCGGCGCAGCGTCCCCAGTCCGTCCTCGGTCAGCTGCGCGAAGAGACCGCGGCCGTCCTCCGAGCAGCGCACCCGCTCGACGAGCCCCTCCTCCTCGAGCCGGTCGACGAGCCGGGTCAGGCCGCTCTGGGACAGCAGGATGCGCTCGGCCAGCTCCTGCATCCGCAGGCGGCGGCCCTCGGCCTCGCTGAGCTGGACGAGGACGTCGTACCAGGTGAGCGGGAGCGACTGCTCCTCCTGGAGCTCACCGGCGAGCCGACCGAGCACATGGGCATGGGCCTCGATGAAGCCGCGCCAGGCGGCCATCCGGTCCGGGTCGAGCCCGGAGCGTGCCGCCGCGCGTGTCGCAGCGTCGCTCGCCGGTTCCATCCGTCCCCCTGTGCCTCGTCGCGGTCGTCCCGCGCTGAGGGCGAGGGTAGGTGCGGTCCGGCCCCGAGACGCCGGAAGCCGCCCCGAGGGGCGGCTTCCGAGGGCTTCACGCCGGCGAGCGGCGTGGGCCGGTCGTTCTCAGAGGTCGTAGGGGCGCAGGGTGCCGCGGCCGTTGCTCTTCGCGCGGGCAGCCGCGTCCTTGAGCATCGCGTGGACCTTGTCGTTGAGCGCGTCGACGACGTTCGAGTCGGTGCGGAGGTCGAGGGCCTTGATCGCCTCACGGACCTTGCTCTGGACGATGATGGAGTCCGCCATGGGGTTCTACCTCTCCTGTGGGGGATCCC
>LFIK01000399.1_pt1 | contig 32472 bp, 44 predicted proteins | sample 643401 | NCBI WGS metagenome assembly LFIK01 (sample SAMN03777447, study PRJNA286221) | soda lake metagenome | biome: soda lake; feature: Kulunda steppe; material: water; isolation source: sample T5-Br brine of Lake Tanatar-5 | place: Russia: Kulunda steppe | collected 2010-07
AGCAGAACAGGGTTGTTGTCACTGGGCCTGCAGGCAGGCAGGCAGGCAGGCGGGCATGGTGAGAGAATTTGCAAGGCGAAGACTGCCAGCAGAACAGGGTTGTTGTCACTGGGCCTGTAGGTGCGCAACGTGGGCAGGCAGGCAGGCAGGCAGGCAGGATGGCAGGAAGCAGGTGGGCAGCATGAGCAGCAGGTGGAGTCAGCCGTGTTGCAAGGGGACCATTTCATCGTCGTCGCTGTCGTTGTTTCATATACCATGGAACTGGGGAAAAGGTTATGATTTCGAAAATGCTTCTCTTCCAAGTGCATGAATGACCAGCCACTAAGAATAAGACAGCGATGGCTTAGCGGTGGTGAGCAATATCAGATGACCGCCAAGCAAAAGGGTGCCCTTTGGAGTCAGGCCCCAATGCCCATGTGCCCATTCCTGGCGCCTGTGGCCTTTACTTCATGCACTAGCCGCCCCTCCCTGCACACCTTTGAACAGGAGCATGCGAGTACGCCTGCTGCGCGGCTCATGCGCGCAAATCCACATGCACACGCACCTGCGCACGCGCACGCTGACGCCCTCAAACATGATGCCGTCCAGGGCCATGGCGTTACTCGTCTCCTCCACTGCAGGTTGGCCAACAAGAGGGGTCACAGGATGAGTCACAGGGCACAAGGCATGGCCACGCACTGGGGCAGCCGATGGCTGTGTGACCTTTGTGCTTGTACACATGTACAAACAGCGTACATGAATTTGCTGGTGCCTGGGCTGGTGCCTGTGCGCATGCCCCTTGCATATCTTAATTGACGGCACCGCCCCCCAAGGTTGACACGGCATCCAGGGCTGCGTGCACATGGGCTTAGCCCTACACGCCCAGCAAGCAGAGGTCTAGACAGAGGGCGGCGGCTGCAGACGCACCTACCCTGCAAGCTGCGCCAGAGCGCACCTCAACCTACCAACACCCTCTTGTTCGCAAGTGCCACGACTTTACACATTTGCAACAACAGTTACAGGCAGCCTCAACAACCCTTGCTGCTTGACCGCTGCACACGCGCGCGAGCAACCTAAACCCTCCCAAACACCCCACTCGCGTCCACCCTCCCTCTCACTGGCGTGGTCGAGCTCTCGCACCACACGTGCGCGTGTTGCCGTTCGAGCACGCCGCGTGCGCGTGCGCGCGCTCGAGCCCCATGGGCAGCGGCGGCGGCAGCAGCAGCAGCACCCATAGCTAGCGGCGCAGACACAGGCAGGGGCAGGCAACAGGCACAAGGCAGCGGAGGAGCAACAGGCAGGGGAACAAGGAGGAGGACAGCAGCACAGGGAAAGGCGTCAGTCTCTGCTTGAGAAGGAGCAGTGGGAGTGCCTTGGCTTGACAAACGAGTGCACCCAGGCATGCACAAGCACAGCGTGCATGTGTGCACACGCAGCCCCCCGGGGCTTCATGAAGCTGAGGCCCTAGGCACGCTGCATGTCACAGGCTGTGTGTGTCCTGACTATCAGCAACTGGGAACACTAGAGTTATGCTCGCTTGTATAAGCCTCACGCACCGCTTCACCTTAGGGGCATGCATGCACAGCAGCTCAAGGGAAATGCAAGTTGGGGACCACAGGCAGCCCACACACAAACAGCCCACAAACAGCAGCCCACAAACAGCCCAGGCGCGCCCACAAACAGCCCAAGGCAGGCCGCTCACACGGCAAAAGCTAAACATGCCGCATCTAAGCCGCTTGGGGCAGCGATTGTCTCTGTATCAAGGCGGCTAGCACGTCTAGCACGTTGTGCTAAGGATTACTTTCCTGATAGACAATTGAGCGGGCAGGGCCCAATAGCATGAAACAGCATGACCATCTGAGGATTTGTGGTCCAGAGGTGCGCTCTCTGGACTGCCAATCTGGGGAGTACCCCGTGCAATGTGTTCATCTGCCGGAGCGTGTGCGTCCTGCGCACAACAAAAGCCCTCGGGGGCCGCGGCATGCGATGCGCCGTGCAGCGTGCCCCAATGGTGTTCAGCAGGCGTGGCGGGCGCCCGAGCAGCCGCGGGGACTCACCGGTGCGGAACTCGACAAACGCGAAGTTCTTTTCCTTGTTGATGTACACATTAACAACCGCATTGCCTGCGCGCACAGCGAGACAAAAGGCTGGCACTGGTTGGCCGAGGTTGTGCATCTGTGTGCGTGCTACCCCAATTGTGGGTCAGTCAAGAGCAGTGAAGTAACAGCAGCGCTCACGCGCTCACGTGATGTGTGGGACCCCGCGCGACCAGACTGGCGGGATGCATGGTGAAAGCGCAAGCACGCAAGCACCGGATGCATGGTGAAATCGTGAAAGCACCGGATGCATGGTGAAAGCACGCAAGCACCGGATGCACGGTGAAAGCGCAAGCACGTGAAGCGACTGTCTGCTGCCAGCACGCGCGCGTGGTTGGAGTGCGCACATGCACGTGCGCATCAGTGTTTGCATGTGCGTGTGTGTAACCAAGGGCAGGCTAGGCACCTTGGCACGAGCCTCCTACAAAAGGGGGTGTGCACACGATGGGGTTATACAGTATAATGGGTAATCGCCCCATACTCAACATGTGGCAAGACCCTGGTAATGCAGGGGACGTGGGTTTCAATAGGGGCGTGAGACATGCACAATGCGCAGAGCGCACATGTGTGGAATCCTTGTAAGATCAAGCAAAACCTCCTATCATCCATCCTCACAATGCAAAAGCAACCGTTCATACATCCATCCTCAGAATGCACCATGGAGTGCTGACAAGTTGTTTCCCGCTCGCATATTGTGCTTCTGCGGTTGTTCCGCCTCCATTGCGCTGGAGCAGTACATTATCCCTCTCAGAACCGACTTGCAGGGTGGCGGCGAGGACGGTGCGACCCGCCCCACGATCAATGAGCGTGGGCTGTGGTGCACCACGCCGTGTCTGTTATTGAAGCGCCATGTGGAGCTTCAACGACAGACACAGTGCCGGGTGCGCGTGCAACAGAGTCGTTAGCCACACTACAAGGGCTGCGCTTGCCTGCAAGATGGCTTGCCAATACTGCACTGGCAAGGAACTGTAGGATCTGGTTCTGGATTCTAGGATTTGGATTCATTGTGGCTAGTTGGCTAGTTCCTTGTGGGAGCGGTATTTTTTAACAACCAAGGCGCGCCCAGTAAAGGTAACGTGCACATCACTGGTTGGAATAGGGCTCATGCAGGGGCGAAATAGAGGATACTAGAGGGGTGACAAGGACACATGATACCACATAGGTCCCATGATGACACATAGGTCCCATGATGACACATAGGACACATAGGTCCCATGATCATAACACGAAGCTGCTTCCAGCGGCTGATGCCCCCTCACAGACTGAGGGTGCCCAAAAGTGCTCAAACGCGCGCCAGGAGCCAGCTGCTTGGCACTGGCCATCACAGCCACAGTGCTTGCATGCTGCTCGCTGCAAGGGACGCAGCAGGTGCGCGGGGCAGCATGCAGACCAACAAGACCCCGCACCTGGGCCAGCACTGTTCCCGCCGATGGCGGCCAAAGCAGAGCTGAAGAAAGTGGCGATGGACTGCTCAACAGCGGTCGGGGGCAAGCCGCCCACGTACGTCCTGCGCGCGCCGAGAGAGCAGCACGAGAGGACCCGAGTCTAGTGTTGGCTGAGCCACAGGCCCCCCCCCCAGTCATGAGAGCCCCATCCATGCAGAGCACTACAGCAACAGTCACAAAGCCCAGCGCCTCACACAGAGCGGCCGCTGGCAGACACCGACGAGGAGCCCTGACTGCACAGGCTGAGCTGAGTCGGCTCACACCTGAGCTGAGCATTGCCGGCGTGCGGAGCCAGGAACGGCCAATGGTGCACCGACCGGCGCAGCAGGCAAAAGAGGCGCGTTTATGCCATTTTTGCGGCAATGCTGAGTTCTCGGCGGTGCAAACAAGCCGTGGATGATGGCCCGCGTGTGTCGGTGCAGGAGTAACAGAATGCAAGCGCGGGGGAGCAGGGCAATTGCACTCCTGCCCCTGCAATCGCGGCGCCGGCCATTGCGCTGGCGAGGGAGCCGTCACTGCAACACGGCCCCTGTTAGCCACAGGCTGTCCAAGAGTGCACAAAGCCAGTGAGTGCCCTGATAGGCAACGGCCGTCTATTTGGCAGCAAGGGATGAGTCAGGCCAGGACACATGGAGGCTCAAGCGGCACACACGGGCTCATCTTCTTTGGCCCACTGGGCCCCGGGTGACCCTTGTGTTTCTCACATCTTCTTGCCTTTGTCCGCCTCGTAAGGCCTCATTTTCCTCACACCTCCTCACACACCCCAACTGCGCCAGTGTCACGCACGTGCCGTCCACAGTGCCCTCCCTCTGCACACGTCCCCCCATTGCGCCAAACCAGTGCCAGACATGTTAACCCCCACCCTCACACACCTGCGCGCGTGGCGGGTGGCCTGCTGGGAGGGGGGGTGCGCCATGGGCAGGGAGGTCATGTTGGGGAAGCCGGGCACGGGCCCTGGCATGTTCAGCATACCACCGGGAAAACCTCCCATGGGTGGACCAGGCAGCGCTGCGGAGCGCAAGAAGGGTGCAGCAGCAGTTGTGGAGGTGAGAGCAGCAGGAGGTGAATGCGTGTGGATCAGGGTGGAGCAATGTGAGGAGGTGAGAGCAGCAGCGCGTAAAATGGGGTCAAAGGGAGGGGAAATAAAGGAGCTCAAGGCGAGAGGTGGCAGGGGTGGTGTGGTTGTCTGGCTGCATGGCATTGGGACGGGAGGGACGAGGCATGTTGGAGTATGATGGCTGCCCCAAGGCAAGGAGTGAGGGGGAGGGCCGTAAGGAATGCAGTGGGAGATGCAAGCTGCAGGGGAAGGCGGGGCAAAGAGACAGCTGCATGGACTGCCACTTGCAGCGTGAACTCAAGGCGACCACCTTGTTGTTAAAACTTTTTAGTGACCAATTCGGCCTCCTCCAGGGTGATGTCCTAATGACGCCGATGGTGAGGACATGAAACATGCATGGGCTCGCAACGCAAGCTGCAGCAAGTCAGGGGTCATGAGTTGGGTAGGGTTTCCAATAACAGTCCCTCCATGCCTCTGCCCCACAAGCATGAGCAACTGTCGTGATCCCACAAGGTGATTGGGGGCCTGCACTTATCATGATGACCGAGCTAGCTAATCTTGCTCGACCCCACAGGAGGGGGGCATCGCATGTCAAGGGGCAAAGGAGGACTGTGGCTCAAGGAGGAATCGCCACTCACCTGCACTGAAGCCGGTGGGGGCAGCGGCAGCAAGCTGGGGTGGAGCAGGAAATACACCCGCGGGCGTGACCAGCGCTGGGGCACCCACAGCAGGTGCAGCTGGTGCCCCAGTCGGGCCGACCTGCGTGTAATCAGAAGGCGGGGGTTGCACCTGTGTGCGCTTGCAACCAGCAGGCAAAGCAGGGGTGCCAGGCACCTGGCATTCGCTAGGCTAGGAATGCGTGTGCATGCGTATTTGCATGTAAGTGCGTGTGTGAGCGCACATGTGTGTGCGCGCTCGAAGCGAGGATGCGTGATTCAATGCCGCTCACAGGATGAATACAAGAGATGAAGACGTGCGCATGTGCACAGGCGTATCATTTATCTGTGACAGGGCGCTCCCTCCTTCGCAACTAACCTAGCGAGGGTGTTCGCGCAACACTATTGCCCCCCATGCGCATCCAGCAAGGGGCTTGCAAATACAGCACACACAAGACAGGCATTGAAACGTATCCTCATACTTGGGCTGCAAAGAGCGCTCATACACAGCATGTAGGCGTGGGCTCGTTCAGGGTGGCAGGGGTCCAGCGGTGAAATGAGCATGCAGCGATCAAACGCAGCCCCTCCTTCCCACGCACATCGAACAGCGATTTCCTCCTTCTCCCGCTGTCTCGGCGTGGCGGTGATCGGCTAGCACTGCGTGAGCGGCTCCGTCTCCTGCGGCGTTGCAAGCGGGGACAGCAAGCAGAGACTGGTTGTTTTGCATGGGCCTTCTTAAGGGTACGACCTGAGAGCCTCAGCTGGAAGTAAGGGTGGACATCACTCTGTTTCGGTGGTGCAGCAAGTCAAGCACACCATGTCGTTGGGATATGGGCGGTATCGCACCTGGAGCTCCTGTCCCGGCTACGTGACCTTGATTTGTCCCTGCTCTTGTGGCTCCGCTTTCGGTCCCTGTCTTCTCCCATTTTGAAATTTTAGTGTCCTGTTCGTGTGTCTGCTACTTGACCGTGAATGAACGTTGTTCTGGCTTCGCCTGTTGCATCATACTATAAATCTGTAATAGAGCTTTTACTAGAATTGAGTCTATAAGCCACCCCCTTTCTCTGTCTTGATCGATCGATTGATCTCGAGAACGCTCAAGATCGAACACTGTCTCCCACGACTGGGTGTGTGTCTCCACCCCTGCAGTAAACTCTTGCATGGCATTATCCCTTGGTAGATCCTCCTCTGCGGTTGGCTTGTTCCCAACAGCCCTGCGATCCAGGCTGCACACAAGGACTTCAAGAGGTTCCCAACATTGTCGCATGACAATGAGCTGTACAGCCAGCCTAGCCATCCAGGTGAGATATGTCTTTATGCACTCTGTCGCGTGTGTGTGTTTGTTTGTGTGCGTGTTTGCGTGTGCGAACGTGTGCGAACGTGTGCGAACGTGTGCGTGTGCATGTGCGGTGTGTGCGCGCGTGTGTGCGCACCTGTTTGCGCGTACGCGTGCATATGCAAGTGCGTATGTGCGCGTGTGTATGCGCACGTGCTTTGCGTGCGCACGTGCGTACGTACGTGTGATTTGTTTGCAAGTTGGTGGGCCTTCAAAAAGACACATTTTAATCACATCTTGTTATTGCTTGCTTTCAGAGGGTGCTCCATTGGAAGCACATTGGAGCAGACGCTCTGTCTTATCTTCTGATCGCTTGCTGCTGCAGGAGGTTGCCAAAGACATTGCCCCAACACTGCCGCGATCAGGCCACACAGCAGCCGCCCTGCCCGCCTGGCATACGCATGATGTCATTGTTCTTGGAGGGTGAGCGACAATCCGCTCAGCAGGCTTGGCAGATGTACCCTTTCGCAGACCTCTCCTACTCCATTTTGCTTAGTCTTCCTTCACCTGTGCTTGCATTTTCAGGTATACCGAGAATGCAGCAGATGGACAGATGCAGCGCCAGGAGTGTATGGAGGGTTGGGTCTTTAGCAAACAGGGGGAGGGATCCTGGCAGCCACTCGCGATGTCCTCCAGCAAACCTGCCCCAGCGGTGTGTGTGCCAGCTTGCTCGTCTTCCGGAAACCTTGCACATGGTGTCACTATCTCAGCTGCAGTGCTGCGCAAACATGTGCAGGCTGGGTACCCCCAACAAGGCATCAGCACAAAACATGTGCTGTGCACAATGTGCACAATGGGCTAAAAGATCCTCCTGTTTGGGATCATGCAACGCGCTAGGCGCTCATGTTGCAAGCCAGGCCTCCTGCGCCCTATGCTGCATTTTTTCTTGTTTTTCAAGGATGCTGCAATGCACTTTTGCCCTGCAGCCCAGGCTTGTCTCTCAAGCTGTTGTTGTCGGAGATTCGCTGTACTTGATTGGTGGATGGAATCCAGGTAGGCCCCGCGCTCCTTATTTCTTGCTGGGCAGCTTCTTGATTGGGCCGGCCACCTTAATTGTAGCTCCAGTCCATGTTTTTTGCTCCAAGTGCTGGCTTTTTGATTAGCTCTCGCTAATGTTGTAGTAAACCTCTATAGCTGGTAGTGCGGTAAAAGGAATTTCAGTGGTTTAATTCTCTGCCTTGCGCTGCTGACAACCACAGGCGGACCAACCCCCTTCTTGAACGATATCTGGCGCTTAGATTTAAAAACAAACAGGTCAGGCTCCACTCTGTCTGACCACTTCCCTTTGCAGCAGCAAAGCAAGTCAAAGCCAGATTGCAGGTTCTAAGATAATTTGTGTGCACTTCCATCCCCAACTGTCCCCAGTTTGCACTTCCATGCCCGACTGTTCACCGTGTGCACATCTGTGCCTAACTGTCCCCAGTTTGCTCCTCTCGTGTTCCCGCTTGTGCATCTCTCTGGATATTTCATTGGCCAAGCGCACTGCATTACCCAGCGGCTTGCGCCAGGCTCAAAGAAATTAAGGAGTTGGACGGACTTTTGAACAGTTAGCAACAATTGTGTTTGCATGGAACCAACATGGTCCATAGATTTTGGACTTTCGTTTAGTTAACAAGTCATCGCATGTACATGAAACTACCATGATAAGAAAATCATGGGGTTTTGGACGGCCAGCGCAAACCATGCATAGCTTGAATTGCAATGCCCCGTGCCAGCCATTGGCAGCACCGGGCGAGAGCCAACTACCTCGATCAGCCATCCCACAGTCATTTCCCTCAGGATTTGAGGCCAATGTCTGTCAGCCCTGAATATCCTTCATTTCACGGGCTCCATCTTGGCAAGCAGGGTCCGCTCACACCTTGAACTTCCACCTTTGCCATCCATGTAGGCATACAGGTGCTTCCCCTTGTGTGTGTCAGCCTCTGCATGTGGCATTAAATAAACACCTCTCAGGTATGCAAAATGAGGTGCATAATCTACGCAATGATTAGCTTGACGTGCTTGCAGCTGGGCCCAGATCCATCCAGAAGGCGAGCCCTTGCCTGCGATTTCAAGGTACTGACCAAAACATTTTCTGTATGAGCCTGTAGGAAAGGTGCTTCAGCATGTATCCAAGCGTGTGGTTTATTTATTTGTATTAGCATGACTTCATGATTACCAGCGCATGGACAATCACAGGAGAGGAAAAGGGGTCGATGTGTGCGTCTGCTCCGCGCGTTTTGGCCTTCTCAAAGGCCTCTGCTTTAGCTCAGCACTTGGGATAAGGCCACATGCAGCTGAGTTCAGCCAGAGCAGCCCACCTTGCAAGAACAGCATGCGCCCTGAACATGTCTATTTCATCGAGTCTCTCTCCGAGACAGCGCCCAGATCATTACACCTTTCATTTTTTGTGATTTGCAAGCGCGCTCCTCCCTGTTAGGACACCAAACTGATGCCCTATGGGAGGGTAGAGTGGCCTTGTCGTTGGGGTGGTTGGGCGGTTGCACCGCCCTCTGGTGATTTGGTATGAAGGACTCACAGGCACCAATGCTGCCACATGCCTGGCCCCATCCAGGATTATGTTTGATGTTTATGCATGCCATTGCAGGCATCAAGCAGCTGCTGTGGGCAGCCACATTTACATCCACCACCATCGGTCAACCCAAGACATCACTGTGCTTGATGTCACGTCTCCTGACCGACCAAAGCTCAGCAAGGTGGCTGCAGTAGGGTTGCTGAAAAGTTTGCAAATACTCCATATAGTTTGGCCAATTGGCACAGAGTCTGGCGAACCTACTGCGTATTTATTTTTATGCAGGGTGCCATTCCAGAGCGGGCGTTGTGCTGGTCACATCTGTGATCAGAAGATTGCTGAACAATTGATGTTCCCGCCCTTGGATTTGCAAGGGGTGCTGTGTTGGGCCGTAGATCATGTGCAAGTCTAGGCATGCGCGGATGCCCTGTGTCCGCCTCAGTCCACCAGATGTGTGCATGACAGGGTGACCGTCACCAATACGTGACCTTTTGATGGGATGTCCTTACACCTGCCTGACAGAACCCTGCAGGAAGGCATATTCTAGTGTCAGAAGCTGTACTTAGTGATAGTAGCATAAGATGAGTAATAGTGACATAAGGGCGAGTTTGGGAAATAATAAGTATTGAGAAATGAATGATATTGGGATAGTGACTGTGATAGTGGCGCAAAAAAAGACATTGGGAAATGGCTGTGGACACTGAAAAGGGATATGGCCGCCCATTGAGGCTGCGCTCTGTATAACTTGTGTTCTTTTCTGCGCATGCTGATTGATCCCCTTGGAATTCCTTACCCACTCTGGCATACAGCATGTCCTGGAATGACCATAACATTATCCCATGCAGCGCCAGCCTGGTGTTGGAATGGCAGGTGTTCCAAGCTGATCCCAGAAAATGGTGCCATATTTTGTTTGCGCTCCCATAGATGCTCTTGTGCATCACATTGGAGGATGTGAGACGGGTGTTGTTTTATCCACGTGGTGACACCCACCTCATGTCATGAGCTGATGTGGTGAAGCTTGTCCTTTCCCCCTTCAGCTACTGAGCTGCTTAGCTGTGGCCAGGCTTGCCCTGCAAAGTTCCTAGGGCCCCTGTGCACTCCTTACACAGGCCAAAGCCTGGGCTGCTTACTTAGGACGTAGTCAGCAAGGTCCCCGCAAAAGAATGGGCATTCCTCTCTCGAGTAGGAACTGGCCTGCAGACAGCAACCCCAACACTCCACAATCACCACTCAATCCCAGCCCCTCCTCTGCCCCCCAGCTGCCTGTCACAGGCGACGTGCCTCCCAGCCGCGGCCTGCACTCGCTGACCGCTGTCGCCCCAGCCAAGGGCCAGACGCCCACGCAACTGTTCCTCTTCGGTGGAGCTCCGCAGCACGGCCCCATGGTGGGTGCGAGTGCGCCCTCTTGGTCAATGCAGACTTTTGGCTACAGGCCTAAGGCTTTCAGGGAGCAGTGCACCTTGGGCTTGTGTGTAAGTCATGTTGGCAGGGTCTCATGGTGGCCTTGGATTGTGGTGACCTTGGACCCTCATCAACCACCTCGTGCACGCACCAGGCGCACAACCCTGGGTGCATTGGGCCCCTGCCCAAAAGCATGTGCCAGGCGTGAAAGCCAAGTAGCTTGCATGGATAACTTGTTCTGGTCGTTGTTTGTGCCAAGGGCTTTGGGCGCGAGAGAAGGCATAGCGTGCGCAGCCGCGCGGTCCATAGCCTTGTGGTCCCGTTGGGCAAGTGGTCAAACTGTTCACGATTGAAACATGCATTTGGCGGATTGCTCATTTGGAGCGGTGGACCATGTGCCAAGCGATCTGCCTATCGAGGAGGATGCACAGCGTTTGCAAGCACTTGTTTTGTTCTCTACCTAATTGGTGCTGCACGGATGCTGCTGTGGCCATACATGCGTGGATGACAGCAGATGTAAGGACACGTCATGATGTGATTTACTAAGTCTTGTAGCTATCAGGGAGCATGACTGTGGGCGAGTTTGCCATGTCAGTGCGTCTACAGCAATCCACCCCTCTCCCCTCCCCCTCTATCATTAATGCTGCCTTCAACTTTTATTGGCTCTCTTCTTTCATCATATAAACGGTCCTGGTGGCACTGCTGATGCAAGCTTAAGCTTGTTAGGAGTATTTGTTTGACCTAGATGCCCGCGCACAAGGTGTACTGACTTGCCTGTGCGGCCTGCAGATGGATGACCTGTACGCCCTTGACCTCAAGACCATGGTGTGGAAGAAGCTGGCCCCATCAGGAACGCGACCACATGCACGATGTGCCCATGCCGCGGCTGCTGCTCCAGCGGGAAGGCACCTTCTCATCCACGGGGGTGGGTTCTGTTGCCTGTTCTCGTTTTTCATGCAGAGCACACAGTGTGGCCGAAAAAAGCGTTCTGGGTGCCTTGTAAATGCGTTGCGCAGGGGCTGCAGCGCCTTGCAGTCTTTGCAACCAATTTATTTGGGGTCTGCTTCCCCCATATCCGTGCTCTTGCATGAGCCTCCAATGTACCAATACACATATGCATGTGTATAGTCATTTAAACGCACCCAATCTGCTTGGTGCTGCAGGAGCCTTTTATCGAGACCAAGTCACTGGAGGAGGAGGATTGCAGGTGCGCTCACAGCTTCCATCCAGTGTGCCTGCAGAAGGACAGCACAGGATATGGCTGCTGCGTGTCACCTAGTTCAATGTGCTGTTGTGGATTTACTTGACACCTCGGCAAGTAGTATTTTGGCTTCACAGATCCAGCTTCCCTTTTGAAGAGTTGGCTGCTCCACAGCCAGTGGGTGCTTGCACGCTCAACTTCCTGGCTGAGATGCCTTGACTCAGAGCCCTGATGCTGAGCCCTGTTGAAGGGTCAGGCTGCTCGTGTTGCAAGCTCTTGATGTGTTGAACACCTTTTTGATTTCCTGTATCCCTGGCCTGTTTTCTCATCTTCCATGTTCATTTAAGCTGCCAAATCACTGCTTTTAACCAGGCCAGAATCTGGATGACTCCTTCACACTTTTGGTAGCGCGGTGCCCACTTCGGCAGATACAACTGTGTATGTGACACACAAGACTTTAATTCCTCTGGTACTTCTCAGGTCCTTGATGACGCGCTCTGCTATGACATCTTGGATAACGCGTGGTTGCCAGCTGCACCTGCCGAAGGCTCCGCACCTGCTGCAAGGAATGCTCATGTTCTAGTCCCAGTCTCTGAGGATGAGAACAAATGGTTGCTCTATGGAGGCTGGGTGCCATTTGTGAAGACTTTCAACGACTCCCACTTAATTAGCATGAAGATGTAAGGATGCAGATGATTCAGATGGAAAGCAGCCTTGGACGATCACTTCAAAGTTGTCAGCGTGTGCTTGTTTCATTCAAGGTCTTACTGTGCTCGGGGCTGTCATCAGGCAGTGCCTGAAGGATCAACTTCATGTTTCTTCAATTCAAAGTGAAGTTCACTGCACCATGCCTAGCAGGGGTTGGGCTGTTAGCCTGTTCAACATCTACAACCTGTAGATTGGCAGTGCGTGAATGATTTGGAAATGTCTAGATTCCGTCAAATGATTTGAATGTAAAGAGTCGCCAAATGATGCCATCTTAACTCCTTTCCCCCAACCCATTGATCAAGTTCACAAGTTCAAGTTTGACCTTCAGCCAGGCAGTTTGACTGATCAGGTTGCTGGTGAACACCAGCCATAAAAAAAACATCCATAACTTATGGTTGAAGCTCTGAAATAAAACGATAGGAATCATTAGTTTGTTTCTGGAAAAAATTGAAGACATCTGCAGAACAAGCTTGGGAGAAAAAAAAGCTCCAGTCTGATTGACAGTAATTTTGTGTGCCATAGGTAAATCGTGAAACAAGTTTGCAAATTGAAGCCTCAGCGAACACATTTGCATGCAAGGGCACAGGAAAAGAGCGTGTTTTTTATCTTGAATTGCCTGCAAGCCACACTTATCACAGGTACCATCATGATGTTCCCAGCTTCTTGTCTCGACTCGCAGCGTATGGGAATGTAACCTAAAACGTGCCACGTTACGCTGTGCTTGCTTGCCTAAATCCAGATGCAGATACCTAGGTACAGGAAAAGGCCGTCCATCAACAGTCACCAACCTAAGAGGCAAAGCAACCCAATTATGATATTTTGCAGCCTTGTCCGTCTGATCTTCATTGCCTAGCTGGTTTGCCTGGCTCCAGATACTCCTCAACCTCTTTCTCACATCAACAACAAATTGTGACTGTGGGATCGATCAACCCACTGATCAGACCCCAAACTCATGAGTCCACAGATACCTATTTTCAACTCATACACTCGTTCCATTCAATACGCAACAAAGATCATAAATACAAGTAGGAGGTTGAAAAATACCAAGGAAAGAACATGTGGCTCTTTTCAGAACCCTCCCGACCCCCACTAATGACCTTCCTCGTTTGATGGTGGAGATCTGCCTGGTGCTTGCACCAGATGTAAACTTCTTCCTTAATGCACGCAAGCAGGAGTTACTTTCAAAGTAACAAGTTGTTAGTGTAGTATTTTCTTTTCTTTTCTCAACTCATACAATCTGGAGCACCAAGGGTGATGGGGGCGCTTCAGGTTGCTGCACAACCAATTTGAATATACTTTCGAAGTTGCATGACTTGCCCTATCACTTATATGAAAGTCTGGCAGACTTTATGATTTCCTTTCAAAGGAAGTTCTCAGCGGCACAATTTGTTGCTGAACAAACTCAGCTATTTCATCTCAGACATTATGGATCTCTTTTTGGCAGGCGAAGACCAGCCACAAACCAATCAGCCCTACGGTCAGGCTGGCAGCTAATCCTCATTTTCTTTCTGAGCGGCGCAAAACATTTTGCCATTTCATTTGACATCATGGACTAGAGTTTGGCCGGTAATGACCAGCAACAAACCAATTAGCCTGATCAGCCGGTATGATCAGGTTTAATTAAAGACACTTGTGCCCCCAATCCGAGAGACGCTTTTGAAGGATGACAATAGGCTCGCATGCTCATGAAGACACGTGTTGGATCTTGTTCATCTCATTCACTAAAAGCTGTCTTCACCGGGCACTGGCCCTGGCAAGGGCTGCATCTGCCTCGACCTTTTGGCGCTTGTAGTCTGGCATGAAGGATGCTATGCAGGCCGTCAAGTACGCCAGAAAGTTGTAGTCAATGATCTGGAAGGCACATTGGTGCGGCACAACAGGGAAAAGTGAGACATTTTCAGGGCACAAGGATCGCATCTTGCTGCCTGCCTGACACCTGCAGGAACTGGTGCTAGCACAACAAGGAAACAGACTTGAAGGATCGAGCAATGAGCGCTCACATGCAGGATGTGTTCTTAGCACGCCTGCACACCTTCATGGCCAATCGGAAGCCAACGCCAGTGGGGCCCACATCCCGAAACACAGTTCGTCCGATGGAAGCAAACACCTGCAGACCAGGCCGCAGAGACAAAGCAAGGTGTGCGACACCTGCCCATGGGATGTTAGCGCACATGGCGCTACCAAATTTCCCACACAGGCTCATGCAGAGTTAGCATCAACACCAGTCACATGCGAGTGATGCAGCTGAGCAGACCAATGCTGTGCAACAGACCTGCGCAAAGTGCGTTTTGAGGCTAGGTTGAGCAGCTTCCAGGCAATGCTGGCTCTATAATCACCCCAGTCAGCTTTGTACTGTCACTCACAGTATCAGGGAGTTCTTCAGCGCTCACAGCAAACTTTTTGAAGAACTCCAGTGCATCAATCTTATGGGCCTTGTCATAGAACCTGTACAGCAAGTTGAGCAGCTTTGACCAGTAAGCCATGGTAAGAATGAAGCCTCATAGAACCTGTACAGCAAGTTGAGCAGCTTTGACCAGTAAAAATGAAGCCCGCCTAAATGAAACCGCCTACGTGGTTCTTTCTTTCTTTTTTTCTAACTTTCTTTTTTCCTTTCTTTCTTAATGAAACCGCCAAGGATAACATGGCAGCCTAGCCAGCGTCATTGTTAAACAATGCACTGGTGGTTGCAGGAACTACAATGGCAGTTAGTGGGTTGGCCCTGTCTGCTGTGCACCATCAAAATACCTTGAAGCAACAGGGGAGGGGAAGAACACAAGGACATCTATGCCATAAGGCCGCACCTGCAGGAGCATGACAAAGGAATCCAAGAAACAATAAGAAGTCAAAGGCAGCACCATCGGGTCATCAGTCCAGGACAGGGGGTGGCCGCCAGCTAAAGAAAGCAGACGTTCTGCAAGCCAGTTGAGCCAGTTGAGCTCAGCGAGTTGCCGCGCCCACGATCCAGCTGCAAGGAAGCATTCCTTAAGGCGTGCTTGTCAGCATGTCGGATGCTGGCCTCAGCCATTGTGCCCCTTATGGCCGCACCTCTGCCGCAAGACCTGCCCCAAAGGAAGCCAGGAAAGACTTGGTGGCTGCATAGAGGACACTGAAGGGGCTGGGCGCTGACGCCGCAGCCGAGGATGTGTACACCACGCAACCCTTGAGCTTAGCTGTAACCTGGGGCAAGAAAGAAAAAAGGGGTGGAGAGGCTGCCACATTAGACTGAGAGAGAGGAGAGAGAGAGGGGGGGAAAGAGAGAGAGAGGGAGAGAGAGAGAGGGAGAGAGAGTGAGGGGGAGAGAGAGGGAAAAAGCCAGAACAGGAATGAAGATTGAACGATGATGAGTGTTCCAGAAACACACATCCAAAAGCAGATCAGATTCTTATTTGCAGTTGCTCGAGCAAACTGTTTTCCCACCATTTTGCTGACAAAATGATGCGTGATCTGCATGGCGCTCGTCGCATTGCAGTTCATGTTGGCCATTAGGTCACCCAAGGACCTGGAAAGAAGGAACAGCAGGAACACCAAGCAGCGTGAAATTGACAAAGGAGCAGCAGGACAAAAAGGACAAAAAGAGCACAATGAAAAGCAGCAGCAAGCCACAAAATGGTGCCAGGAGTCGAAGCATACCATTGCTCTATCCCTGTTAATGTTACTTTGTGGCAAGAAGGAGGGTTGTTCAGCCATGCGTGAAGTGCTTGCATGTGCAGAGTATGGGAATGCACGCCTGCTTTCGATTGTGAGCCCACAAGCCCCTTCATGGCTCCTTTTTATGCTTTGTACCCCCAAGGGAAGCTTTCTTAGATTCGGGCCCATGAGTTCCAATACTAGTCTATAGAAGCAACGATACCTTTAGGCTGACCCTGTGTGCCTCACGAGAGCAAATGTTGCACAACAGCACAAGAGCACGAGAAAAGTATCCACACACGCAAGGAAGAGAGGCTGGTGCGTGCCAGAACTCGTTCCTAACCTGCCAACGACAAACATGAAACAGAATGCCAGAACAGGCTCTAAGTAGAGAAGACAGTATCGTCTATCAGTGGAAGGCAAAGCAACATATCAATGTAACATGCAGCATTTTGCACGAGTTCCTGACCTTGCGAAAAAGAACCCGGTAAGAAGGTAACCGGCATTGCAGAAGATAATCTGCAGAGGACAAGAAGACATGTGCACCAGGTTTTGGGTACATAAGCGGATGGACCCTACAATGCTCAGTCTTTCAGATGATGAAGCACCTGCCAAATGCCGGGTCAGCAAAGGAAAGATGGAAGACTTAGTCTCTTGCCTGAGAAGCTGAACAGCGTGTGGAAAGTTGCAAAGGAAAGTCGCAATCAGACCTGGTGCTCCGATAGGCATTCAGCGGGCACGCAGAGAACGCAATGATGCAAGGATCTTTTGGCATTATCACAGAGTGCCGAATGTGTCCAAATGAGGGATGGCAGCAGGTAGTAGGACGCTGCAGAGTTTGCATCACACACCTGCACAGGTATATCATCTGTCCGGGCTTTTATGCTTTCCAGGTAGTCATCCCCTCCAAGGTTAGCCGGCACCTGCACATGGGAGGAAGGGAAGTCGGGCTCAGAGCTGTGTCCCAATCATAGCTTCATTTTGTTTCGCAGCAAATGTACATGGTTAGTTCCTGAGTTTGTACTGAAGGTACATGGGAGATCACTCTGGCTGATGGGTGTAACTGTTTATGTGATTTTCCTCAATTGCCTGGCAGCCCCCTCAAGGATAAAACTGCCTACCTATGTTCCCAGCTCAATACCATAGTGCACAGGTGTTGTTCAACACGTCATGACTGCTGGAATAATCATCTGCCAAAAAAATCAAGCTGCAATTCACTTCCTTCTCACGGATGAACTCAGCGTTCATGAACGTATCAGAGGATTTACATGCAGATTATTTCCCACCTTCCGGAACTCTTGGCCAGGAAATTGCTGCGCCAGCTCCTCATAGGTGGCATCCAGCAAAGGGTCCCCCAGGGCAACCAGGACTACATTCAAGCCCTGCCGAGCTAGTTTGAAAGCGATGGACTTGCCGATACCTGTAGAGAGATCGTTCAAAAGGGGGAGATGAAGGCAATGGATAGGTGTGGGCTTGCATGGATCGGCATGGAGGTGGATCCTCATGATTGCATGCCAGCTCCAATTGCACATCACTCACCTGAGCTAGCACCGGTGACAAGTGCCCAGGAAGCTTTATATCGTTTTTTCAGGTTCTGTGTCTTGTAGAAGTAAGCACATACAAGGTGCTGCACGAAGTAGGTGACAAAGGCAAGCGAAAACAAAGTCCAAAAAAGGTACTTGTAAATGTCCATGTTTCTTTTTGATGAATAACCCTCGGTAAACCCTTAATCCACTTCAATATCAATTTCACTGCGCAAAGCTAGGGGGCTTGCAAGATACTTTTTAATAGCACGTTGATTTAGTGCAAAAATTATATCCATATGCAATCCCACACATGCTTTACCCAATGGGCAAGCAAACTAAGCACAGTGCAGCCTTTTCCCGCCCCTGCCACGCAAATTGTGCACCACAGAAATACATTGAAGTCTGGACTGATGGGTAGTAAGCACTGCCCACAGACCACTGGCCACCATCGCGCGCAGCGGCATGTGCCCAGCGTGGCCGCACAGCAGGAGCAGATCCTGGAGAAAGGGAACCCTGTATCCACCATCAGCCAGAAAGCCAGACAAGCTTTGTTCAGTAAAGCCCATGACAAGGTATTGTGAAAGGGCAGGGCAGGGCAGAGCTGCCTCAGACCTTGCTGAGCCACAAGTCTGTGGGTGTGCGCGTGCGTGCGTGTATGTGCGTGTGTGCGTGCGTGCGTGTGAGTATGTTTGTGTATGTGTGTGATTATTATTATGATTATGTGTGTGCGTGTGTGTGCGTGTGTGAGCGTGCGTGCGTGTGTGTGCGTGTGCGCCCCTGTGTATGAGATGTGTATGTCTTTATTTGTGTGCGCCTGTGTGTGTGTGTGTGTGTGTGTGTGTGTGCACGCCCTCTCACACACTCCTTGGCTGTCCCTGCTGAATGCAGGACGAGGTCGAGGCCCAGGTGTCTGGGCAAATCCCTGCGTGGCTTGACGGCTCGCTTGTGTGCAACGGCCCCGGAGACCTTGATAACCAGGTAGTAAGCCAAGGCTCAGTCAACTTAGCAAGGGGCCCCCAATAATGCTGGGAGGGCTGCAGCCTATTGTAAGTTCATTACCAGTGAATGCGTGAGGCGCGCCTCCTTTCTGGGGTATGCACAATGCTTTTGAGCTTTGCCCAGTAAGTGTGGCGTAAAAGGTTGTGCCTGCCCTTACAGAAGTCACGACACGGCTCAATCAGCAAAACTTGCTCTTAGCACAAATGTTGAGATTGCCCATTGCTTCTGACGTTTTACATTAATGACGGATGTATTGGGATTTGTGAAACATGAAGCAGGATGGGCAAGGTGCATGAATCATGCAGCATGATGCTTGCAGTCTGTCATCAGCTGCCTTGCATTGCCACAGTGCTCGTTGACAGCTAGTTGTGCTGTGTAAGAAAGAGCTGCTGCTAGGTCAATCAAACTGATTGATTAGTGCTCAGTCAGGGTTGGACGCTGACCATTTGCACATTGATTGTGATGGAGGGGAAGCAAAGAGGCAGCAGGCTTCCATAGCACTCCAGTGCACATGGTTCACAAGGCCTCGCAGCACAGAAGCCTCACTGTCTGTCAATGCAAATTTGTATGCTGGATGGCACCGGCAGTGCGATGCAGCTTGCATTCTCAAGCGGCTCATTGCACTTTGGCTCTGCAGCTGCACCTGTTTGATGGCCTGGCCTTCCTAACCAAAATCAAGGTGTCACAGGGAAGAGTGTGGGCCAGCCAGCGGTACCTTAACAGTGAGCAATACAGGTGCGCCAAGCCCCTGTGCTGGAAGGTTGAAATGTGCTAGTCAGTGAGCATAGGAATTTGTATGAACTAGCCCGGAAGAATGGGCCAATCAAGCCTGATCAAGCCTAAGCAAGCAAAGAAGCATGGCGCTAATCTCAGGCCTGTGGACTCAGCAAACAAGCTTCATCATGCTTATGGGTGCAGTTGAAAGCAGGCATTTCAATTGTCTGTTTGCCTCAGATGATAAAGTGGGGCTTACTGATGCTGCTGACACGCCTTGACAGAGATTTGGGGCCCTTACCAGTACTAAGGGGCTCAGACACTAGCCGCTGCGATTCTTTAACAGGAAAGAAAAAATTGGGCATCAGTGTTGCACTGACCTGAGTGACTAAAGCCAGAAAGCGCACTTGTGACCTACCCTTCTCTCTTAGATCATGTATAAATGGTTATTATTAGCAGCTGGCTCTTGCGTGCTGTGCAGAGCATTCGCTGCAACTGGAAAGAGGAAGTTCAGGGAGTTTGCCACCCCTTTACCTGCGAATGGCCCCATTGAGAAGGTGATCTTGTTGGGAATCTTGTTATCATGCATTATGTGCTAGGCGACCATGCCCTTGCATACTCACAATTTGCTCGGACTCGGGCTTTAAAGTTGACATATGCATCTACCATATGCACTTGGATGCCGCCCAATCCAATGTTGAAATCAATTTGCATGCTCGTTGGGCAAAGTTAGGCATGCCCATGGGCATGCCTGTTCTGGCTTGCGTTTGCAGCAAAGCCCCGCTCGTGGCCTTGCTGGCTTTTTTTTTGGCAAATGGTAGCTTTGCTGTGAAGTACAGCTTGCAGTGCACGCACGCTCTATGAGAATTTGGCACCAAACCCGCAGCTGCAATGCCACGTGTTGCATGCTGTGGATTTGTCATGCAATAACATACATGTACTGCCTGCAGTCGTCCCAACAAAACAATTGCAAACATTTTTACGGGCATGTGCAGGCCATGGACATCATGAGCACTGTGGCCGGGCTCGTCACCAGCTCAGGGGTCACGGACAATGCATCAGTGAATGTGGTGCCGCTGGCGGACGGGAAGATGCTGGCTTGCACAGGTGCTGCTCATGGGCGCCATGGGACTCGGGACGAGGGGGGCTTTGGGTCTTTATGGCAGGGTCAAATGAATTGGGTGCATGTTCTTTATGGCAATTTTCAACGAAGGCCAGGGCAGGGGAGCCCGTGAACGTGCGTCCTTGCAAATACGGGCACACAAGCACAGTCTCACCCACTCTTGAGCCTTCACAACATGATGTAAATGTCATGGGCGCTAACATTTGCTGACATGGTGTGCCACACACCTGCAGCTGTGCATTCTCTGTTCTGGAGGGCATGATTTGCACGCCCTGAAGTCATGCGCTAGTTTGAAGTGTCCTTGGTCCCCAAATCCTGGCACATCTGGGCACCTGACCACCTCTCGTCTTGTCAACTGGCTCAACCCTGTTTCTTTGCAGAGACTGTGGCATCATTGTACAAGATCAACCCTGCTGATCTAGCGACGCTTGAGCGAGTGAGTGTGTGTGTTTGTGTGTGATTCCATTCCGGCTTGCTAATAAGTAGTCTCCTCGCGAAGGGACTGATGATCCAACACAACGTGTAGTGTGTAACCTGGGTTGGTCAGCACCCTTGTGCTAGTTTCTGTTTCAGGGGCAGCAATTAAATTCAGTGTACTTGAGGAAGAACCAAGCTTCCCACCTCGAGCTCGTTTTCTACTGAAACGAGGTATTAAAAGGAAAGGGGAGTCGTAGGGCTGAACTCCATGCCATGTCAGGTTTCTGTTTTGCATAGCTTGACGGTATACTTAGAATAATAGGGCTTCCCACAGGCCTTGTTCAAAGCCCACATTAAAATCGCCTGTGAGATCTTCCTCCTGACCCGACCCTGCGTGCCTGAGCAACAAGGCTCATGCATATGGGCACTAGGCTGCTTGTGGACATGGAGTGCAACATAGTATGTGCTAGACTGATTAAGAGCAAGCAGTTCCAACCGCACACCAACAACAAGGCGGCTTTTTGTTGTCTCCTCGATACTGCCCAGGGATGAATGCTGCTTGATACTGCTCAGGATCAATACTGCTCGGGGTTGCACATGAAAGGGCAAGTTGTATTGCTCGCTCTCTAGCACTGCTTCATGAGCATTTTCTGCTGCTTTATAAGCATGGAGACAAGCATTCACTGCCTGGGCACTGGGTCCTTGATAGCGTGCAACAAAAAGAACTACCAGTGCCCTTGTTTCATGAAGGATACACTTCCTGTTCCCCTGGTGCTTAATAATACCATGTGATAACACACATCATTTTCTTCTTGAAGTTTCTCTCGCAAGGCAGCGTCTCTAGTGCAAGGCTCTACAATACTAACGCACACACGATCTCTGTGAATGCTGAATGCACACAGGACCTCTGTGAATGCTGAATGCATACAGGACCTCTGTGAACGCTAACCGCGCACAGGACCAAGAGGGGCATATATATGCTTGTGCCGTGCACTCCCCCCCACACCTGTTCAATGCATGGGGTGTACCATGGGCCGCAGGTGCAGCTGCAAGGTGATGGCATCCCTGGCGACCTCAGCACAGCACACCCTAAGCTCCTGCGCGACGGCCGCACCTTGGTCAACTTCACGCGCTCTATCCCTGCGGGCGGCTTCCATGTGTACAAGCAGGACGCCAAGACGCTAGAGCGCAAGCAGATCGCATTCATCAGGTGATCATTTGGCGGGGCCAGTCCTTGCGCTCTGGGCAGAGGGCTGTGTTTCTGCTGCATCAACCTTTTTGTGAAGGGCAGAGGGCTGTTTTTCTGCTGCATCCAGCCTCTCTGTGAAGGGCGGAGGGCTGTATTCTTGTTACGGCCAGCCTCAGCTTGCAGCTCAGGGCTGGGTGTTAGCTGGGGCTAGCCGCTGTGTGCAGGGTAAGGAGGCAGGAATACGGCATGGCAGCGCTGGGCTGCCAGCTGGGTTTCATGGGACAACATTGTAGGGGGCGGCAGTGGCAGAGATGGGTGGCTGCCCAGCTGCTGGAGCTGGGCGGTGACCCTGCCTGGCCGTACGAATCACCATGGTGTGGTGCACAGTGCTGCATGCAGAGCCCTCTTGACTGCGCATGTTTCTGCTTGCTGTGGAAAACAAGGCTGTGATGTGCAGTGCAGTGCTGTGCTGAGCTGTGCTGCGTGGTGCTGTGCTGTGCTGCGCAGTGCCTCGCGCTGAGTGAGCCCTGACTCCACTGATTCCACACAGACTGCTGCTGGGCAGAGCGTTGCATCAGCGATTGTAAGGCAACCTGCAACACGTTGCCCGCCTTTATTATGGGTTACATGCCTAGACCATCTGTCTTTTGCATGGGTTAGGGTCGGCGGCATACTCTCCACACCCACGTCCCTCACAGCATGCCAGCCATGACAGAGGCGGGGTCGTGTGTGGCACAAGTACAGGCACATTTGTTTTACAACAGCTTACACTCATGGCAGCACATCTTCTGTCCCTCTCCAGGGACCAAGACCCTGCTTCCCCAGCGTGGGTGCATGACATGTGCTACACCGGCAACCACATTGTCATCTGTGAGACGCCCCTCTTTTTCAACTTGTCGGCGCTGATCACGGGAGGTAAGGCGGACTCCAGCACATTGCATGCACCAATGAGTGATGGGAAGACTGTTGCAATCCAGAGCAGCCACGATGGTGAAGTGGCTGCTTTTGTGAATCATGGGGCAACATAATTTGAAAACTCCAAAAAAAGTCAAAGCCTTGCCAAATCGTTTTAGGTGGCCTGGACCATTATATTTTCCAATCTTGGGTCATTATTCAGAGCACGGGCACGGTGAGCCATTGGGCTGTCATCATCCAGGGCAGCTGAATCGTTTTGCACCTTTGTAAGGCAAGACCAGCAAGGTCTATCATTGTCAAGGGCCACCACAAAGCTCAGGGAGAGCAAGCAGATGGTCTGTGCTGAATACCCTAGGTGTCGGAGCAGCCTGAGGTCATGTCAACTTTGCTTGCCACGCCACGTCACTTCATTTTCCTTGTGTAATGCATGGCAGGGCACTTGGTGCGCAGCTTGTTGCGACTTCTCCTTGTCCATCATGTAACTCCTCGTCATCTCGTCGAGTCTTGTGGACCTGTGCTTCTGCGGCGACAAGAGCACACCCGCCTCCAAAACTATAAAACACTGGGAATCTCTTATGGGATGTCTCCCGCTGCTCTTGGCAATGGGTGTGCTCCTGTGGCACATTGAGTGAGCGTGCGAGACATAGCTCTATGCCGTGCAGAGGAGGAGGAGTGATTGATTGCTGGTGCTTGAGTGCATCGTGCGCAGAGCATCCCATTGACGGTTGCACCTGCTTGCCACAGCGAATTAGCGCTAAATCACGCGCTGCGGTGCTCAGACCTTCTGTCTTGTGGAGGGAGAATGGCACCGATCCATGAGCTGCGGTGTCTGCCTGCCATCATACTGAAACAAGGGGCTGCAGATTGGCTTTGTGGCCTGCGCACCTGCAGAGGAGAGAGAGTACCAATTCATGGACTGGAAGCCCTCCCTGGGCAGCAGGATACATGTGATCCCCCTGGATGGCTCGGTGAGTGAAGGCAGGCATGGGCCCTGCGATCACCCCCATCATACGTAGATTGACTGTCCGGGGGGGTAGGAGGGCAGCACGCACAGTCAAGGAGATGATCCATGGGAGAGCAGCCAGGTTGGAGCAGGCATAGGGTGGGGAGGAGTGGAATGTGGGAGTGGGAATGGTGCCATGAAGGTGATTTATTGGGAGTAGGGTATAGGTGAGGAAGGAGGGAGGGAAAAGGGGGGGAAGCAGGTGAACCTGGAGCATTGCTTTGCAGGTGCAGAAACTCTGCTCTGTAAGGCCTTGACCAGCAAACTTTGAGGCAAGCAAAGCAGTGTGCAGCTGGCAGAGCTCTGTGTGGGCGCAAGACTGGCAAACCAGTGTGTAGTGGGCAGGGCAGTGCATGCACAAGCGGACCTGGCGCTGTGATTTGCTCACCAAAAACCAAAGACCCTGTTTTCATGATGCAAGTCACTGCTTGGTGGCTGTGGGTCTCAGGGTGTGTGAACCAGCCAGTCACCTGCGCTGCTGCTTCCACCCACACGATTGACGAGCTAGCCATATAACTACGAGTCAAATGGCCATGAGCCACATCATTATGAGCCACATGATCACAAGCCAGCCACATAATCATGAGCCACATGATCATGAGCCAGCCACATGATCATGAGCTAGCTGCTCCTTCTGTGCATTGGCTGGCAGGTGCACAAGACATACAAGACTGCCCCCTTTTTTGTCTTTCACTTTGCCAACGGTTTCGAAGAGGATGGGCAGCTGCATGTGGACATGGGCTACTATGACGACCCCCAGGTGTGGGCGTGTGTGTCTTGCTGCTGCGGTCGTTGGGCCAGATTGTGATGACTGGATTCTCTCCATTATTCACACGCCTGCCCCAAAGTTGAGCTTTCATCTAGGAGGTATGCTACGCGGTCAGCTGTCCATGCACAAAAGCACATGTTTTGTACTTTGCCCCAGGCAATTGGGGCACATGGCGCCTGCCAGTGACCTGACTGTGGCAGTGTCTTGCGCAACCCTCAGGGTGTCAATGACCTCACGCTGGCTGCCATGAAGGACTTCCCCGGCAGGGACTATGCCAAGTAAGGGCCATGGAGGGCATGCAGCGGAGGAGCAGCACGGCGTTAAAGCGGCCCCCTTGTTTCTGCTTTGATACGCGCGCATAAAATGAGCAGCCCCTCATGTGCAGGCTTTTGCGTCGCGCGCATGGGACCTCCCTCGTGGGTGGCCCTATCATTCCTGCTTTAATATGCGCGCATGTGTGGCCCTCACGTATGTGGCCCCCTTTGTGCCGGCTTCCTCATGGCACATGCATGGCCCCTTTGTGTGTGGTCTTGTGCTGGCCTGAATGTGCTAAAGTGCAACCCATGAAGCTGCCCAGCCGCTGCGGCTTGACCCAGCGACTGGGCAGCTTCACAGGTTTCCCAGCCACCCAATGGCAAGTGGCTGCCATGTTCCATTTCTGCACCCGCCTCGTGTGGAGGCCCAAGGTTGATGGGGACGGGCCTGACGCGTACAGAGAGGGTGTCAGCACCATCACGGCAGATTTGACATACAAAGCTGACTGGGTGTTATGTCTGCATGACCCCCTCTTACAACCGCTCAGGCTGTGCACATCTATTATGGTGTAGCTGCCAGCTAGGCTGGAAACCTCAGGACAGGCCTGTGTGTGCATGCTTGGATCCCTCATCAGCCCTGTAAGCAGTGTGGTCTTCCATGCTTGGCGCACTCAGTGTCCCGCCTCGTCAGCTATTGAGAGCGTGTGCTCTCCTGCGCTTGCCCCCCTTTTGTTTCACTTGGGCCGCCTGGTCATCCCTGTGTGCGCTCTGACCACCCCTCAGCCCTCATATGTGCTCCACCCCATGCAGTCTCACCTGGGCTGCCTGGCCAGCTCTGTGTGTGCTCTAGCCATCCCTGTGTGCGCTCCGGCCATCCATCCCTCTGTGCGCTCTGACCATTCCTGCATGTCCTTATACGTTCAACCCCTACAGGTCTTACCTGAGCCGCCTGTCCATCCCCCTGTCAGCACCTTCGGGCTCCTCCATTCCGCCTCCACGCCCGCTGAGCTCGCAGCCGGAGCAGGTAATCTTGTCTGATTCAAGTCCTACTGCAATTCGTCTGATGCCGCATGTCCCTTGCCACCATTGAGCATGGGCTCTGCTACACGTCATCGTTCAATGGTCCGCATTTCCTTATGACCATCAAATTCTTTAACCCAGCACCAAGGCCACGGCTGATGGCCAGCTGCCAGCGCTCTCGCCCTTGTCGCCATTGCCCTAAGGCCCTGCTGTTGGTCAGATGTTGGGGCGCATCTCCTTGCGGCCTGCAATTGTTCTGCAGGGCCATGGCGGGTGGTTGGCTGCTGGGGCACTTTTTCCTGCTGCCACTCATCCAGTGCCAGAGGGCTAAGCCTGATGGTCAGCCGACAGCGCATGACACCCTAACCCTAGCGTGTGTCGCGGCCTCAAAGGATGCGCTGTGTCCTTAATTGCACTGCTTGCCCAAGTGGCAGGCCATTGTCCTCATCGCACTGCCCGCAGCTGTATGCAGCTGAGGCAGCATCTGCTTGCTTCAGGCAGTGCTTGGGCCGCTGCGTGCTTCAGGCAGGAGCTGCGTGCTTCAGGCAGTGCTTGGGCCGCTGCGTGCTTCAGGCAGTGCTTGAGCTGCTGTGCGCTTCAGGCAGAAGCTGCGTGCTTCAGGCAGTGCTTGGGCCGCTGCGTGCTTCAGGCAGCAGCTGCTTACTTCAGGCAGTGCTTGGGCCGCTGCGTGCTTCAGGCAGAAGCTGCGTGCTTCAGGCAGTGCTTGGGCCGCTGCGTGCTTCAGGCAGCAGCTGCTTACTTCAGGCAGTGCTTGAGCTGCTGTGCGCTTCAGGCAGGGCCCAGCGTGGCACACGGCACACGACACAAATTGTGTGAGATGCAGCACACTGCGCGATGCCCTTGCCTGCACTGTGCAATGCCCTTGCCTGCACTGTGCAATGCCCTTGCCTGCACTGTGCGATGCCCTTGCCTCCACTGTGCAATGCCCTTGCCTGCACAAGACCCCATGATGACCCCTCCACTGTGTAATGCCCTTGCCTGCACAAGAGCCCATGATGACCCATCCAGCATTGCAGCGGCCAGGCTCAGCTGGGCGCCCCAATAGTGGTGCCTCACGCAGCCCATACATGTGATGAGGCATCAGCACGGCCCACCAAGTGCCGTGCATGCAGTGAGGCTGAACTGCATGCAGTGAGACTGTGCATGCAGTGAGACTGTGCATGCAGTGAGGCTGAACTGCATGCAGTGAGGCTGAACTGCATGCAGTGAGACTGTGCATGCAGTGAGGCTGTGCATGCAGTGAGGCCGTGCATGCAGTGAGGCTGAACTGCGCCTCACACAGCCCATGCGAATGGTGAAGCATCAACACAACCCACAAAGTGCTGTGCTTGTGGTGAGGCAGGGCAGCGCCTCACGCAGCGCGCGGTGAGGCACCAGTGCAGCCCACAAAGAGCTGTGTGTGCAGGGAGTCGCCAACTTAGTCCACAACATGCCATGGTCACCAACTTGGTCCACAACATGCGCGCAACTTGGTCCACAACATGCCATGGTCCACCAACTTGGTCCACAACGTGCCATGGTCGCCAACTTGGTCCACAACGTGCCATGCGCGCAGTATGGCGAGCTGTGCGACTTCACGATTGTGAACAGCAAGGTCAGGGGCCAGAAGCACCGGTATGTGTACGCGCTGGGCGCCAGGCGCCCCACCAACTTCGGCAACGCCCTGGCCAAGCACGACACATTCACGGGCCAAGCCCTGCTGTGGCATGAGAGCGGGGGCACCACAGGTGGGGTTGTGGCGTGAGATCAGGGGCACCACAGGTGGGGTTGTGGCGTGAGATCGGGGGCACCACAGGTGGGGTTGTGGCGTGTGAGAGGTGAGGCCACGCCTGTGTATGGTGGTGGCGTGGAGGCATTGGGCACCACCACATATTGGGAGTCGTGGCATGGAGGCATGGGGTGCCCCATATGCTTGAAGTTGCGGCATGGAGGCATGGGCACTATGGGGTGGCTGCCCCGCCGTACAGCCCACGGTTCAGCACATTTCCTGCAGCTTGCCACCTGCTGCTCGCCTGTGCCTCTTGGTATATCCTTGCCTTGTCCTTTCAACTTCCGAGCAAAGGGTTGGGATCAGAGTTGTGCAAATTCGGCGTCATTTGGACGCTGTCATACCGCCGTATACGGTGTTTATTTACAATTTACGCCGTAATTCACATTTTATTCCGTAATATACGTACCATATTGCAAAACGTCATGACGGCGTCAACAATAACGCGCACATCACAGGTTGGGATGCAGGGCCAAGGTGCACGGAGGAGCTGCATCAGGGCCTGAGGTCAGGTCCACTGTAGGCGGCAGGGGCTCAGGCTGATTGTGCAGCAGCATCCCAACCCCCCAACAGGGTCCGCTGTAACGGTGACGCTGTGTGAAGCGGTGCTGCAACCCACACTGTGCTCGCTGCAGGCGAGTGCGTGTTTGTGCCCCGGCCTGGGGGCACCGCCGAAGACGACGGGGTGGTGCTGTGCCAGCACATGGGCGCCGACGGCCTCTCCTCGCTGGTGGCCATTGACGCGCAGAGCTGGCAGGAGCTGGGGCGCGCACGCCTCCCTTACGGCATGCCTTGTGAGTCTGCCCACTGCAGGCAAGACTGCTTGCATTGCTCCCTCAATCCAGACCTTTTTGGTCCTCTGTTGCTTAGGCCCCAGTCCTTGTGGCCAGGGCCGTTGTTCTTTCGGTCCAGGCCGCCTGTCTGAGCAGCCAGTTCAATGTATTTACACTAAAAGTTTTAGCCTAGCTGCCATTGTTTGCCAGCTGGGTATTTGTCCCCCTCTGAAGTCTGACGCTTACCAACCAAGTGGTATGCATCAAAGGAGATACAAGGCTATGGAGGAGCCCTAACAGATTCATGCACAGCTCTCACTTGCACGACTCGCTTACACACATGCGCGGCTCACGTCTGCTTTGCTCATATGTGTGCAAGGCTCACGTGCGCCATGCCCGCCTGTGCATTACTCACACACACACACAGCTCACACAGCTCACACGCGCATGCCTTGCTCACACATGGTCGGCCTCACCATTGCAGCAGGGCTGTGTGGTGATGCGCATGCTTTGCGCCGCTGTACACCTGCGGGTGCCAAGCTGTTTGTGGGTGTGCTGCTAAGCTGTCAGTGGGTGTGCTGGTCATCATTTGGACTCTAAAAAAGGGCTTTGGTCATCATTTGGACTCTAAAAAGGGGCTTTGGTCATCATTTGGACTCTAAAAAGGGGCTTTGGTCATCATTTGGACTCTAAAAAGGGGCAGTTGCATCTTCTGCCCGTGGCAGCATGGCCTTCAAAGTTTGCTGCAGTACCACCCCCATGTCCTCGCTCTTGTGCTCACAGCCTGGTGGCTGCGGGCTCATGTGCGGATGTGCACTCAAAAGTGTGTGTGTGTGCACCCTTTTGGCTGCAGATCGCTTCCATGGCGCTTTCATGCCGTCTGTGTGATGGGGTCATGGAGGAGGTCTGCTTGGTGAGGAGGTGTAGGTCCCTGGAGCCTGTGGGACGCTGCTCCACCCCTGGTGCCCTCCACAAAGCCTCTGTGGGACGCCAACCCGTCCACAGCGTGTAGCACACAGTCCGTAAGGCATCAATCCCCCCGCAGGGCGCAACACAAAGCCTAGGGGACACTACTCCACGTATGCCGTGCAGCTCCCTTTGTAGCCTTGGTCCAACAGCATCGGCAGGAGGAGAGGCGCGTGCTGGAGCTTGCACACTGAAGAGCGCCGCGTGTCTCCGTCAAGCAGATCCGCTAGGAACTGGTGCCCAGGGCCGTTTGAGTGTTGCAATGTTGTGTGACCAAAGCAGCTGATACCTGTGCTGCGACATGTCATATCATCTAGGAGGGCAGGTGTGCTTGCATGTGCTGTGCATTGGCCATACATCGTGGCGTAGAGAGGCCGCCACCGGCTGGATCAATGGCAGCAGCACTTGGCAAGCAGCAGCACATGCTGCAATAGTTATCGAGTCTCCCTGCCATGATGGCGCTTGCAGTTTATTGTACATTGGCAAAAGGACACCCAAATTAAATCGGCTCCAGCTCTCGTTTCTTGTTTGGTTAGCTTGGTGATCTATGGAGATGGGGAGGGGAGAAGGTGCTTCTAACCTGAGCGCTGTATGACCTAAGGGAAACCATGTGTGTGTGCATGCGAATGTGCTTTCCTCTGCAATGATCATCTGCACTCAAAACAGATCTGGCCTGAGCAGGCAAGTACTCGGGCACTGGCGTCTGGCGGTCAAATTCTGAGAATATTACTTAAGCCGTACTTGTGTACCATCATGATGATCAACCTTGTTGAAGAGGTTGACTTCCTCACCCAGCATGTTTTGCTTGCTTGAGCGTATGCATGTAAAGTTTTACGCATGTGGGCAGGTCCATGTTATCCGTTGGGCCTGGCTCGCTTGTATTTGTTTGTTTAAGACAATTTTTTTTAACTCTTCAAGCCTGTTCCTGAGCGAGGCTGCTCTTTGTGCAAGCCGAACATGTGTTACCTAGCTGGACAGAGCACCTCCGAGGTCTTGAGTCAAGACTAAGCATTTGTGTGCCAACGTCAATTATATACTGAGCAACGGGCATTTAGCAAAGGTTTACAAGAAAAGGCCTTCAGTCAAGAAGCGTGACTGCCAGCTATGGGCACTTTGGGCTGGTGGCTCCATGCTTCAGCATCAGCATGTAAGTCCTGAATTTCACGAATTACCACTGGCACACATAACTACTGTCAATCAGACTGGAGCTTTTTATTTCTCCCGAGCTTCTTCTGGGGATGTCTTCAATTTTTTCCAAAGACAAACTAATGATTCCTATCGTTTAATCTCAGAGCTTGGGGATGTTTTTTGTATGGCTGGTGTTCACCAGCAACCTGAACAGTCAAATTACCTGGCTGAAGGTCAAACTTAAACTTGTAAACTTGCACGTCCTAAATCTGGTTTTCATTCAACTGCGGATGTTTCTCTCTGGAAGAGTTACAGGACTAAAAGGCTGGTCTCGTAGCCATGGAGTAGTTGTTACACGACATGACAATGTCCACTTATAAAATGAACGTTTGCTTAAAGCCAACACGAATCCAGTAGAGGTTGCTTGCCTGCAGCTTGAACAGAGAGAACTTCTTGAACTTTATGAAAAGGCTTGAAGATGGATAAGATGGCAAGTTTAAATTTGATCTTCAGCCAGTCCCAGCCATACAGAAAACATTCATACTATGAGCTTAGTAAGCTTTGAAATAAAACGATAAGAATCATTATTTTGTCTCTGGAAAAGTTTGAAGACATCCTCAACAAGATCTAAAAATCAGCACTCCAGCACTTCTTGTTGATAGTGCTCGAAGATGGATAAGGGTATCAGAGGCTCCATAGTCTTGTCTGCTTGGTGTGCACTCAGCTTGTCACTGTCCTTAGCGAGTCCGCAAACCTCATTTGCTCAAACATCCGACATGTTTTGGCCATGCCGCGAGTCTGATCTGGATGCAGCAGGTCTGCTTTGGATGCAGCAGGCACTTAGCGTGACTGGGGGGTGGGGGGCATTGGGGAAGTACGCAAAATATCATAATTTGGCATGATGCCAGCACTTCTGGCAGGAGCAAGGCACGTTTAATGTTTACAAATGTATACTTTCCAAGGAAAGTTAGGGGCTTATGCTTTAAAAGGCATACAGTGGGCGTAGAGAAGAATTAAGTGGAGTTGGTAACCTGACTGACAACCACTATCTGCAAGACTGTAGTGTAGCCATTGCGTGCAACCCTGGCATAGACTGCATTTCTAGCATTGACACTATCACGGCGATTCATAGTCAGTGACAAATCGCTGATCCAGTCCGACGGCGGAGTTGGACTGGAGTTGTTTAGTCAGTTACTTGTATTTCTGGCTAAAAAACAATTGAGGTACTCAGTTTTGGTAAATGCTCGACCATGCAAGTTGTATGGCATGCCATGATGCTTGTTTCAGTGTATCATGCACAAAGTTATCTTTCTCACACATACGCTAGAGCTGCTGCTGAGATCCACTCTCGGGATGCGGCAACTCTGTTGGGTGGCAGCTTCCAGGCAGGGGCCCGAGGGTGCGAGCCCTGCGCAGTGAGCTCCGTTTGCTCATAGATCACGTCAGCAGCCTGCGGGCAGAGGAAAAGTTAAGCAAATGCATTCTGAGCTGCTGCATTTGACTTTTTGTTGCTGCGTGCTCCTTACTCGAAAGTAGTACTCCTGACACTCGTAGCTGCTGAGCTCCTCTGCCACACAGCTTGCCTGGCCTGAGAATGATGCGGTGGCCCAGGACTCCGCCATGTCCCTAGTAAAAGGTTATATGGTATATGTTAAGAATTACAAGGCTCTGTTAGTCAAAACTGATGCCAGACTGGCCCATGCTTACGGGCCTATGCCCTGAACCTTGATGGATGGTGAGAAAGGGATGGGCAGGGCACCGAAATCATTTTTTACCAGGAATGTAAATGGTTTTTTCCGCTGGGAACAGAATGGCTCTGCGATGGGATCAAATTGCCATTCAAGAAATATGGTACATTTTGTCGTTGCA
>LFIK01000398.1_pt1 | contig 32447 bp, 29 predicted proteins | sample 643401 | NCBI WGS metagenome assembly LFIK01 (sample SAMN03777447, study PRJNA286221) | soda lake metagenome | biome: soda lake; feature: Kulunda steppe; material: water; isolation source: sample T5-Br brine of Lake Tanatar-5 | place: Russia: Kulunda steppe | collected 2010-07
TGAAGCCATGGCCATGGGCGAGCGCACGCCGGTGGCGGTGATTGACCCGGCGGCGTCCGGACGCATGGCGGTGGCGGAAGTGATTACCAACCTGGCCTCCACGCGCATAGGCAAGCTCAGCGACATCAAGATGAGCGCCAACTGGATGGCCGCCGCCAACCACAAGGGCGAGAACCAGGCGCTGTACGACACAGTGAAAGCCGTGGGCCTGGAATTCTGCCCGCAACTGGGTATCACCATCCCGGTGGGCAAGGACTCCATGTCCATGAAAACCCAGTGGCAGGACGACGACATCAGCAAGTCCGTGGTCTCGCCGGTGTCGCTGATCATGACGGGGTTTGCGCCGGTACCGGATGTGCGCAAGACCGTCACGCCGCAACTGCGCTGCGATCAGGGGCCCAGTCAGTTGCTGCTGATCGACCTGGGTCACGGCCGCAACCGGCTGGGCGGCAGTGCACTGGCTCAGGTGTATCGCAAGGTCGGCCACTCGCCGGCGGACGTGGATTATGCCGAAGATCTGAAAACCTTTTTCGCCGCCATGCAAAGCCTGCTGGAGCAGAACCTGGTGCAAGCCTACCATGACCGCTCGGATGGCGGCCTGTTCACCACCCTGGTGGAAATGGCGTTCACCGGTCGCTGTGGTATCGACATCAATCTGGACGCGGCGCTGGAGCCGGCCCAGTACAGCAGCACTGGCCTGCTGGGTGCACTGTTCAGCGAAGAAACCGGCGCCGTGATTCAGGTACGCGAGGCGGATTTGGAGGCGGTGGAAACCGAACTGGCCCGCTATGGTCTGAGTGATCACGTACACCGCCTGGGCACCCCCAACGAAGACGATCAGATCCGTTTCTTTGCCCAGGGCGAGGAAGTACTGGCCAATACCCGCACCCAATACCTGCGCTGGTGGTGGGAGACCAGTTACCGGATGCAGGCCCTGCGTGACAACGCGGACTGCGCCCTGGCCGAATACGATAACCTGATGGATGCAGCCAACCCGGGCCTGCACGCCAGCCTGTCCTTTGACACCGATGAAGACGTGGTGGCGGACACGCTTGGCGACCAGGCCAGTGAACGCCCACGCATTGCCGTGTTGCGCGAGCAGGGCGTGAACGGCCACATTGAAATGGCGGCGGCTTTTGACCGGGCAGGCTTCCAGGCCGAAGACGTACACATGAGTGATGTACTGGGCGGCCGTGTGGACCTGGCGGATTTCCGCGGGCTGGTTGCCTGCGGCGGGTTCTCCTATGGCGATGTGCTGGGTGCCGGCGAAGGCTGGGCCAAGTCCATTCTGTTCAATGACAAGGCCCGCCAGGCCTTTGCCGATTTCTTTGCCCGTGAGGACACCTTTGCCCTGGGTGTGTGCAATGGCTGTCAGATGCTGTCGAACCTGCGCGAGCTGATTCCGGGCACGGACCACTGGCCGCACTTTGTACGCAACGAGAGTGAACAGTTTGAAGCCCGGACCGTCATGGTTCAGGTCGAGCACAGCCCGTCTGTGCTGCTCCAAGGCATGGCCGGCTCCCGCATGCCCATTGCGGTGGCACACGGCGAGGGTCTGGCCGAGTTCAAGCATGAGGCCGGGGCGAAGACGGCCCTGGACAGCGGACTGGTGTCCATGCGCTATGTCGACAACTACGGCAAGGTGACCGAGCAGTACCCCTTCAACCCGAACGGTTCGCCGGCGGGCATTACCGGCCTGTGCTCCACGGATGGCCGGGTGACCATCATGATGCCGCATCCGGAGCGGGTCTTCCGCTCGGTGACCAACGCATGGATACCGGACGAGTGGGGCGAAGACGGTGCTTGGTTGCGCATGTTTCGCAATGCCCGTGTCTGGCTGGCGCGCCAGGACGGCCTGCTCGAGCAGTCGGAGTAAACCATGGGTTCCTTGCTGGTGGTGATCGCGCTGGTCACTCTGATCCTGTTCGGTTTCGTGCTGTTTTTCTATCGCATGGAAACCAGTCCGATCTACCGTACCAGCCGGGAAAGCATGATACGCCTGTTCGAGCGGGTGCTCTCGGGCAAGGCCAAGGACCTGGAGTGGCGCACGTTCCTGTCCATACCGGTGCGTCACGACGAGTTTCTCGAAGATCTGCGGCAACGCTGTGATTATCTGGATACCGAATACGGGCGTCAGTTGCGCGGCTATCTGCTGACCCGCAAGGGTCTGGAAGAGCTGGAGAAGGTGCTGGAAGAACTGAAGGCCTATGACCACAAGGACTTCTGACGTACCGGCAGGGCGGCTGTATCTCGCCCCCATGGAGGGCGTCATGGACGTCACCATGCGTGATATAACCACCCGCAGTGGCGGCTTCGACCTCTGTGTGACCGAATTTCTGCGGGTTGTGGATGACCTGTTGCCGGAAAAGGTGTTTTATCGCCTGTGCCCGGAACTGGCGCAGGGCAGCCGCACCCCCTCGGGCGTGCCAGTGCGCCTGCAACTGCTGGGTCAGAACCCCGAGGCACTGGCCGCCAATGCGGCCCGGGCCGTGGCGCTGGGATCGCCGGGAATCGACCTGAACTTCGGCTGCCCGGCCAAGACAGTGAACAAGAGCCGGGGCGGTGCCGTGTTGCTTACCGAGCCGGATACCCTGTATCGCATTGCCCGTGAAGTCCGCGCCGCCGTCCCCGCAGACCAGCCGGTAACGGCGAAGATGCGCCTGGGCTTTGAAGACAACGCTCTGGCGCTGGACAATGCCCGGGCTCTGGAGGCCGGCGGCGTGGCGGAGATCACGGTACACGCCCGGACCAAGGTGGACGGTTATCGGCCACCGGCCTACTGGGAACAGATACCGGCCATTGCGGACGCCGTATCCGTCCCGGTGATTGCCAATGGAGAAATCTGGTCGGCACAGGATTATCGGCGCTGTCTGGCGGTGACCGGTGTGGCCGACGCCATGGTGGGGCGTGGCGCCCTGGCCATGCCCAATCTGGCGTCGGTGATCAAGCTGGGTGAAGCGCCCTGGACCTGGTCGCAAGTGCTGGACGAGGTTCTGGCACTGGCCGAGAAAGATCTGGCGGCGGGCCGCCAGCGTTACATGCCCAGTCGCATCAAGCAGTGGCTCAAGTATCTCAAGCTGGCCTATCCGGAGGCCGATGACCTGTTCATGGCTGTGCGTCGTCTGCGGACCGCTGACGAGATGCACCAGGCGCTGGTGCTTGCCCGGTCACTGCTCGACCCGATACCTCAGGGTCAGTTCCGAACCGCTGCGCGCCCAGTCGAGGCGGTCCAGCGCGCTCATGCCCAGTAGGATGGCCTCGCTGTCGTAATCCGGCAGAATATGGGCATCCACATCGCGCAGTCGAATGTCCCCCAGCCCCAGGCTGTCGAGTTCCGTCACATAGGCTGTGGCAACCCCGCTGGCTGTGTTCACCTGAATTTCACGGCCCCGGACCAGGCCCAGTTCATCAGCCACCCGTTGTGGAATGGCCACCTGCGTGGCACCGGTGTCGAGGAGAAAGGTCACGTCCTGCTCGTTGATGGTGCCGTCGGCCAGATAATGCCCGCCCCGGCTCTGCTGCAGGGTCACCTCTATGGCGTCTGCCGTGTGCACAGACTGCACAGAGCGATTGGGATTCATCAGATCCGCCAGTTGATCCTGAAAAACCAGGATCATGAGCCCTGCCAGAGAGAACCAGGCCAGCAGACCGAACAGCAGGCCGACACTGCGTGTGGAGGATGAGTTGTTGTCGGGAGCGGGCATGGGCATCCTGAAGTTGGCGTTGGGTTGCGTGGTCGCGGTGCGCGGGTACAATCGTCACGCCTTGACAGTTTAGAGGGTCAACCCGGTGGCTGACCAGCAGGCTGACAGGAATTTTATCGACGCGCCACAGTGCAGGAGAGGCTCAGAGGTGCCAGCTATTAAACTCAGTACCCGTTTGCAGCACCTTTACCAGATGGCGAATCCCGAGATTGAACGCACCTGGGATCGGGTCTGGGATCTCTGTTGCGACCATGGCCACCTGGGGTTGATCTGTCTGGCCCAGGGCGATGCACATCAGGTACATTTCGTTGATTCTGTGCCCTCCATTATAGAGACACTGTCCAGTGAGCTGACCAAGCTGCCACCTGAACAGGCGGCCCGTGGACATTTGCATACTCAGGATGCCCGCAAGCTGGATCCAAGCCCAGGTGACCGCCAACTGGTGGTCCTCGCCGGTGTGGGCGGTGAAAAAGCCATCTGGATACTGGATGCGTTGACCCAACATCCGTCTTTTCAGCATGCCGACTGGGTGATATCGCCCACCAACAGCATGTTCGAGGTGCGCCAGTGGCTGCGGCAGCACGCTTTCGGTCTCGTGTCGGAATCCGTGGTGGTGGAGCGTGGCTGGAGCTATGAATGTCTGCGCGCCAGCCGTCAGGCGACCTCGCCGGTTCCGGCGGTGGGTGCATTCTGGGACCCTGACAGCCCGGACCACGTCCGCCACCTCAAACGGTTGCGTCAGCACTTTCAGACCATTCGTGACTATGCCGACCCAGAGCGGGGCGATTATGCACTGTCGGTACTCAAACCGGTGTTTGATCAACTATAACCTGCCCCAGATTCAATCATTTCGCACTATTCTGGTGCGTGCTTGTAAGTCGGTCGTCAAGTCTTTACCATGTAGCCCCGTTTTCCGGGCCCTGAGGGCCTGGTATGAAATCTGCAGCCTACCTCTTCGATGGCTCAGGCCAAGGCGCTGGAGAGAGCAGCACCAGTGTGTGCTCCGCTTGTGATTCTTCAGCCTGCACGTGCCCCGAACAAAATGGGCGCGATAACAACAGACCAGGGCATATTCACTATGACCGTAAAAATCGAGGTCAAGAACCTCTACAAGATTTTTGGTGACGCCCCCGATCAGGCTTTCACCTTGCTGGATGCAGGAAAGACCAAGGACGAAATTTTTGAACAGACCGGCAACACAGTCGGCGTCAACAACGTATCGCTGGAAATCAACCGGGGCGAAATATTCGTCATAATGGGGTTGTCCGGGTCCGGGAAATCGACCCTGGTGCGCCTGCTGAATCGGTTGATCACACCGACGCGAGGGCAGGTGATTGTTGACGGTGTCGATATCGCTGCCATCTCGGAAGAAGACCTCAGACAGATCCGGCTGCGCCAGATCAGCATGGTATTCCAGTCGTTTGCCCTCATGCCGCACATGAATGTGGCCGAAAATGCAGCATTCGGGTTGGAGCTGGCGGGCGTCCCTTTGAAAGAGCGTCAGGCGGCAGCGCGCAATGCGCTGGCACAGGTGGGACTGGAGGCTCATGAGTCCTCCTACCCCGATGAGCTGTCAGGCGGGATGCAGCAACGGGTCGGTCTGGCTCGAGCCCTGGCCATTGACCCGGAAATCCTTTTGATGGACGAGGCCTTCTCGGCTCTGGACCCCCTGATCCGCTCCGAAATGCAGGATGAGCTGGTGCAGTTGCAGTCACAGTCGCACCGTACCGTGGTGTTCATCTCTCATGACCTGGACGAAGCCATGCGCATTGGTGACCGCATTGCGATCATGGAAGGCGGCGTGGTGGTTCAGGTGGGCACGCCCCAGGAGATTCTGGACAACCCGGCCAATGACTACGTGCGCTCCTTCTTCCGGGGTGTGGACAACAGTCAGGTGTTCACTGCCGGGCACCTGGTGACACGCGAGGACGTCCTGACCTTCCCGGCCACGGCTGATACCTCGCCGGACGATGTGCGTCAGTCTCTGGTGGAGCAGGGCATGGCCTATGCCTATGTGACGGATCAGGCGGACCGGTACCAAGGCGTGGTCGCATTGCGCCAGTTGAAGTCCGCTGACAGCAAACGCCCATTGAACGATTATTTCCTGCCTGATCTGGAGCCCGTGGCAAGTGGGCAGCGGATCAGCGAGATCATTGCAGGCATGTCCAAGGCGCCCTGCGCCATGCCCGTTGTCGATGCCGAGGGTCGGTTTGAAGGTGTTGTCACCCAGTCAGACCTGTTGGCGATGTTGGACCGAACGGAGGAGACCGATGCAGCCTGATACCACAACCGAATTTCAACTGGCGCAGGCTGAAACCGACCCCTGGGGCAACCCGGTGGAATCGGCGCCTGAGTCGGGTGGCGAAGACGAAGCAGCCAACCCCTGGGGCAACACGGAACCGGCCGGACCGGGCGCGACGGAAGGAGCCGACGACAGTGGCGGGTCCTTTCTGGATGGCCGTGTTCGCATGGAAGACATCGATAACACCCTGTTTGAGCCCTTTCTGGTGCCCTGGTTCGATGCCCGAGGAGGTATAAACGACGGGGTGCGCGTCATTGTCGATAATTTCCGCGGCTTTTTTGACGTCACCAAGCAACCGGTGGACTGGTTGCTGGATGTGTTCAATTTCATGCTCAGCGGCACGCACCCCTTTGTGATCATTATCGTTTTTGCGCTGCTGTGCTGGCAACTGGCGGGTGTGAAACTGGCCATTGGCAGCATTGTCAGCCTGTTTTTCCTTGGCGCCATGAACGTCTGGGACGAGGCCATGATCACGCTCAGCCTGGTACTCACGGCGGTGTTTTTCTGCATTCTCATTGGTCTGCCCATGGGCATACTCATGGCTCGCAGTGACCGGCTGGCCCGCACCATGCGACCCATTCTGGACGCCATGCAGACGACCCCGGCCTTTGTCTACCTTGTACCCGTGGTCATGCTGTTTGGTATCGGGCGAGTGCCCGGGGTCATAGTCACCATTATTTTTGCGGTACCACCATTGATACGTCTCACCAACCTGGGCATTCGTCAGGTACCGGAGGACCTGATCGAGGCCTCACGGGCCTTCGGAGCCAGTTCACGGCAGATTCTCTACCGCGTGCAGATGCCGCTGGCCACGCCCACCATCATGGCCGGTGTCAACCAGACCCTGATGCTGGCCTTGTCCATGGTGGTGATTGCCTCCATGATCGCCGTGCCTGGTCTGGGGCTTATGGTGTTGCGCGGCATTGGCCGACTGGACGTCGGTCTGGCGACTGTCGGCGGCATCGGCATCGTGATTCTGGCCATTGTGCTGGACCGCATGACACAGGCATTGGGCCAGGACGCCCGGACTCGAGGTACCCGCCACTGGTACGAGTCAGGCCCGGCAAAATGGGTCACGGGACTGCTTAAAAAACGTAAAACACACTGAAAACCCATAAAGCACATGAATTCTTGTGTGCACAGGAGCAAACCATGAAAAAATCAGCACTGACACTCGCGCTCGTAGCGCTTGCCGGTACGTCCTATGGCAGCAGCCATGACATGCCCGGTGAAGGCGTGTCCGTATCGCCGATACAGAGCACCATTTCCGAAGAAGCGTTTCAGACCGTTGTGGTCAACAAGGCTCTGGAAGCTCTGGGTTATGACGTACAGCCTATTCAGGAAGTGGATTACAGCGCCGGTTATACGTCCATTGCCAGCGGAGATGCCACCTTCATGGCGGTCAATTGGGATCCGCTGCACAATACCATGTATGAAAACGCAGGCGGGGACGATGCGTTCTACCGTGCCGGCGATTATATCGAAGGGGCCGCTCAGGGCTACCTGGTCGACAAGGAAACGGCGGAAGAATACGACATCACCAACCTGGATGATTTCAATGATCCCGAGATTGCAGCCCTGTTCGACACCACAGGCGATGGCCGCGCCGACCTGACCGGTTGCCAGGCAGGCTGGGGCTGTGAAGGCGTGATCGAACATCAACTGGATGAGTTCGACATGCGTGACAGCATCAATCACAACCAGGGTTCATATGCCGCCATTATCTCCGATACCATTACCCGTTATAACAATGGTGAGCCCATCTTCTACTATACCTGGACACCTTACTGGGTATCCGGTGAACTGGTGCCGGGTGAAGACGTGGTATGGCTGGAAGTTCCCTATTCTGCCAACCCCAACGACGCCGACACCGAACTGCCCAATGGCATGAACTACGGCTTTGAAGTCAACAGCATGCGCATCGCCGCCAATCAGGACTGGGCGGATGAAAACCCGGCCGCGGCTCGCCTGTTCGAACTGATGAGCATGTCAGTGAACGATGTCAGCGCCCAGAACATGCTGATTCGTGACGGCGAAGACAGCGACGCTGAAATTGAAAGCCATGCTGACGCGTGGATCAGTGCCAACCAGGACACATTCGATGCCTGGCTGGAAGAAGCACGCGCTGCCGCTAACTGAAACCCCAGGGTTGGTTAGCTGAAACAATGCCCCGCATGTCGGGGCATTTTTGCGTCTGGCCGTCCCGTTTTCAGTCGGAAGATACAAAGGTATCCATGAATTGCTGAAACTCGGGAAGGGCCAGGGCGGGTGAATAATAGAAGCCCTGTACATGCTTGCAGCCCATGGCCTTCACGGTATTGAGCTGAGCCTCGTTTTCCACGCCTTCAGCCACACTTGAGAGTCCCAGGCGATGACTGAGCTGAATGATGCTCTCGATCACCGCCAGGCCGCTTTCGTTTTCCATGTCATTGATGAATGACTTGTCCACCTTCAGTTCATCCAGAGGCATCTGGCGCAGATAGTTGAGCGATGAAAAGCCCATACCGAAGTCATCCAGTGAAATACGCAGACCCAGCTTGCTGATCAGGTGCAGACTGGCGAGCACCAGGGTCGGCTCGTCCATGATCACCGACTCGGTGATTTCCAGAATGAGCGTGTCGCGCCGGAAATCGTAACGGTCTACCGTCGCACGAATCTGATTGACGAAATCCGGGCTGCGAAATTGAAGCATGGAGACATTGACCGAAAGGGTCTGATGTTCATACCCGTTGGCCTGCCAGGGGGCCAGTTGTGCACAGGCCCGGTCGATGACCCAGATGCCGATTTTCACAATCAGTCCGGATTGTTCCGCCAGCGGAATGAACTCGCCGGGTGGAACAAACTCACCGTTGTCCAGAGGCCAGCGCAGCAGGGCTTCGGCGCCGATTACCTGTTGGGTGAGCAGGCTGATCTGCGGCTGATAGTAGAGTGTCAGTCTGTCGTTCTCAAAGGCTTCCCTGAGTTCCCTGATCTTCTCCAGACGATTGCGGGTGAGGGACTTCATTTCGGGTGTGAAGTAGGCAACTGACCGGTAGCTGCTCTGCTTGGCCATGCTCAGGGCCATAAACGCTCTATTCAGAATGGTCGAGCCGCGCATGACCTCACCTGTAAAGGCGCACAAGCCCAGAGAGACATTGACCTGAATATCGGTGTCGTCCAGCGCAAAGGGTTCCTTGAGGGCCTCGTGGAGGCGCTCTGGCGACAGTCCCTCTTGCGATCCGATCAGGGCGAACACGTCGGCGTCCACCCGGGCAATATCGGCCAGCTCACTGAACCGGGTTCGCAGGCGCGACGCGACCGCCCGCAACAACTGATCACCCATGTCCTGTCCCAGCGCATGATTGATGTCCGAAAAATGATCAATATCCACCAGCAACGCGGTACATCCGTCGTCGCACTGGCAACTGTTGACTTCCAACAGGCGAATGAACTCGTTGCGGTTGGCCAACTGGGTCAGGGGGTCGATGTAGGCTGTTCGGCGGAGTTTCTCGAACAGCGCCACGTTTTCGTAGCCCGCCGTAACACTGTTGAGAAACACTTCGAGCAGTTCGGGGTAGGGTGATTCCAGCTCCACGCCGGATTCTATATACACCGCAGCACCATGGTCCTGATTGCCGAAATAGTAGGCCGAGTCATGCTCCGTGCGTATGTGTTGGCGCCGGGCCAGACAGCCAGTCAGGCGTTCTCTGATAACGGAGTCGTCGAGTTCATCAAGGCGCTTATTGATGAACGGGGTGTAATGACCGGCAGCGCCAAAGATATAGACGGTCTGTAGGTCGTCGTTGTCCGGAGATTGTGCCGCCAGAATGCCTTCTTCTCGCAGACCGAGCAGGGATGCAATCTGGGTCAGTACACCATCGGCAAAGACCTCCATTGACTGGGCTTCCAGCAGGTCTGCGCCGGAGCGCACAATTTTTTCCAGGCCAATGCGGTTCAGGTTGATGGTGCGGATTTGCTGATACGAACGAAGCGATGAGGTGATGGCGGTCAGCAGCTTGTCGTGGGTGAGTTCGTTCTTGGTCTTGTAGTCATTGATATCAAAGTCACGGATGACATTGATCTCTGGGGCATAACCCGGTTGGCCGGTGCGCAGAATGATGCGCACCTCCGTGAGTTCCAGCGTCGTTCTGATGGTCCGTACCAGCAACAGCCCAGCGTTGTTGGACTCCATGACCACATCCAGCAGAATGACCGCAATGTCGTTGGGGCGTCTCAGCAGATCTTAAGCCTCGGCCGATGAATAGGCGTGGTGAAAGTTCAGCTTCATGCCAAGCACGTAGGTGTTGGACAGGGCGAGCCGGGTGACGCGGTGAACCTCGGGATCATCGTCCACCACGAGAATCTGCCAGGCCTTTTCCTTGCGAGGCCGGTCTTCGCCGGTGCCGGGGACCTCCGGCTTGAATGTCAGCGTATCGGACTGATGGCTCATGTGGACTCGGCCTCGTGCTCTGGGGGCGGCTGATCGGGGGCGTTCAAGGGCAGAGTGATCACAAACTCGGCCCCGGCTCCGGGTTCACTGACGACCTGAATACTGCCTCCCAACAGGGCACGCACGATGCTGTAGGCCAGATGCATTCCCAGCCCGCTGCCACCTTGGCCCATGCGAGTGGTGAAAAAAGGTTCGAATATTTTACGTTTGATATCCGGCGCCATACCCTCACCGTCATCCCGGTACCTGATTTCAATGTAGTGACTGGATGGCGGCTTCGCCAGCAGTGTAATCAGGCCTTTCGTTTTGTCCCTGAAGCCGTGAATCAGGGAGTTGGTAACCAGATTGGTCAATACCTGACCCAGCGGCCCCGGGTAACTGTTCAGCGTGATGGCGTCATCAATTCGCAGGTCCAGCGTATGACCGCCCTGCCTGATCTGAGGTTGCAGCGTGGTGAACAGACCTTCGACCATCTGTCTCAGGTTGAACTGACGCTTGTGTTCCGTCGTCTGATCCACCGACATCTGTTTGAAACTGTTGATCAACTCAGCGGAGCGCCTCAGATTGTCGTGGATGATGTGTGAACCCTCGATGGCGACGGACAGGTAGTGCGCCAGTTCGGACCGTTTCAGTTCGTCCTGCTCGAACTGGCGATGCACTCTCTGAGTCTGCTCCAGCAGGGATGTTGTACCCATGAGGCCATTGCCGATGGGGGTGTTGAGCTCATGCGAAAAACCGGCTACCAGGCTGCCCAGAGCGGCCAGCTTTTCCTGCTCCACAATCAGGTCCTGCGCCTGCAGCAGTTCGCGGGTCTTTTCATTGACCTCGGCCTGCACCACCTGGCGCTGGCGTATCAGGGTTAGCAGAATGAGCGATAGCAGCGCCGAGACCAGCAGGCCACCCACCAATACGGCCAGCATCAGCCGTTCGTCCTGAGCACCCTCGAAGTCGGCATCAAAGGACCAGTTCAGATGCCAGGGTTCGTTGCCCAGATCGATGTTGATGCTGTGGGTTGCTTCCGGCGATGTGGGCAGGGGTGGCAGACTGGCGTGGTCAAAATCGGGCGCCGCCGGGTGAATGATTTCGACCCTGGAGCCGGGTATCAGCAACTCGGACATGACCTCATCAACCAGATCACTGAAATCGATCAGGCTGACCAGCATACCGGGCTCGCCGGCATTGGTGACGGCGATACTCATGGTCAGATAACTGGTGCCGTTGTGGCGAAACAATGGCCCGGTGACCAGATTGGGTGCCTGCGCCTGTGCCTGCTCAATGGCGGGCGTAAGCGCAGGGTTGACCTGTTCGCTGGGGCCTTCGGGCAGAAGCGCCACGTCGCCGGCGGCCTGGGCCACGAAGTATTCACCCTGATCCTGCTGGATAAACCCCAGCGACAATCCGGGCTGACGATCAGTCGCCAGCATCAACTGGTCGTAGGCAGCCACCATTTCGTCCTGGGTGACTTCTTCAGACCCCAGATACAGAAAGGCAACGGAGACCAATGGTTCGCGTGCACGGGAGACCCGATAGCTGAGTTCGGCGCTCAGACGCTCGGATTCCGCCACCGCGCTCTGCTCCCAGAGCCGGAAGTTGCCCTGATACACCAGCCAGACCAGCAGACCGGTCAGCATCAGTCCGGCCAGGAAAGCTGACAGCGGCAGAAGCCAGAGCTTGGGGGAGCGAAGAGTCAAAGTGTTGGTGCTCGCTGGATGTACTGGGAAGCCGGGATAGGCATTTCGTATTCTTTTGCCCAGTATAGACCATGGACGCAGAACGAGCGTTTCTTATGCGAGGGTGCGGGAAGAGGGGTACGATCCGGGGCGTTGCGACGCAACGCCCCGGTCGGGTCATGCGCTCAGACTGGCCTGTTCGGCCAGACGCTCACGCCGAAACAGGGTGTAGTAGAACACCGGTGCCGCCACCAGCGTCAACACAGAGGCGAACATCAGACCGGCCATGATGGTCACCGACATGGAGGCGAAGAACGGATCCCAGAGCAGCGGTATCATGCCCAGTGCCGTGGTGGTTGCCGCTAGCAGCACCGGACGTACACGGCTGATTGAGGCGTCCACAATCGCCGGGGTCAGTGATTGGCCGGCGTGCCGTTGCAGGTCGATCTCCTCCACCAGAACAATGCCGTTCTTGATCAGCATGCCCGAGAGACTGAGCAGCCCAAGCAATGCGGTAAAGGTGAAAGGCAGACCCGTGCCCAGCAGACCCAGGGCAGCGCCATTGACCGCCATGGGCACCAACAGCCAGATGATCAGGGGTTGTCTCACCTTGCCAAACAGCATGATGGAAATCAGGACCATGGTCAGAATGCTGATGGGCAGGCGCACGGCGAGCGCCTCATTGGCCATCTGCTGGGCTTCGTACTCACCGCCCCATTCCAGGCTGTACCCGGGTGGCAGTTCCATCGCTTCAATGGTGCCCCTGACCTGACCGAAGGCGTCGGCTGCGGTGATGCCCTGCACCGAGTCTGCCTGTATGGTCAGCGTGGGTTGGCGGTTGCGATGGTGGATCAGAGGGTCCCTGGGGTTGATCGTGAAACCGTCCATTACCTGAGACAGGGCCAGGTACTCATTGGACGCTTCCGAATACACCCGCTGGTTCATCAGATGACTGGGCTCCTCCCGCGAGGCGTCGGGTGAGCGCACCACAATGGGAATCAGCCGCTCGCCCTCGCGCAATTCGCCGGCGCGAATGCCGTTGGAGGCCAGCTTCAGTGCCTGGGCCGTGTCTTCGCGTGAAATCCCTGCGGCCTGTGCGCGTTCCTGCGCGTACTGTGGCTGCATCGACAGTATGCGTTCATGCCAGTTGGTGCGCACTGAGTGCAGGATGTCGGAGCGCTCTTTCAGGCGTTCACCCACCTGATCACCAATGGCTCGCAGAACATCCGGATCCTGGCCACTGATGCGAGCCTCCACATCGCCACCGGCGGGTGGGCCGAAGACAATCCGCTGAGTGCGCACGTCGGCTTGAGGAAGTTGTTCGTGGGCCAGGGCATTCAATGCTTCTTCCAGGTTGGGAATAGCGGCTCGGCTGTGGGTTTCAATGATCAACTGAGCATAGGAGGGCTCCGTCTGCTGTGGCTCATAGGTCAGCATGAAACGCGACGCCCCCTGACCGGCGGTCATGGTGACGTGGCGCACAGTGTCCTGTTCCAGCAGCCAGTCTTCCAGTACCCGAATCTGTTCCGCCGACTCACTGATGGCGGTTCCCTGTTGGAATTTCACATTGGCATAAAATATCGGTGTATTGGAATTGGGGAAAAACTGCTGACTGACCAGTGAAAAGGCAAAGTAGCAGGCAGCGGTAATCCCCAGCAGGGTGAAAATCACCAGCCAGCGAAGACGCAGGGCTCCTTTCAGGAAGCCGCCGTACAGGCGGAATACCCAGCTGTCGTAGGGGTTGTCCGAACCGTCCCGAGCGCCCTGCTTGAACAGGTGAGCGGCCATCCAGGGGGTGACGGTAACGGCAAACAGCCAGGACAGGGTCAGTGAAATGGCGATGACGGCAAAGAGGGAGAACATGAACTCGCCCGTGGTGTCCTGGCTCAGCCCGATGCCGGAGAAGGCCATGATGCCGATGACCGTAGCACCCAGCAGGGGCAGTTGCAGTCTGCGCCCGGCACGTCCTGCTGCCTCACGGGCCGAACGGCCGCGTCGCATGTCCACCTGCATGGATTCGGCAATGACAATGGCGTTGTCCACCAGCATGCCCATGGCAATGATCAGGGCACCCAGTGAAATGCGCTCGATCTCGATGTTCCAGATGGACATGAAAAAGAAGGTGGCGATGACGTTCAGGCCCAGGGATACGCCCACCACAGAAGCGGCGCGCCAGCCCATGAAAAGAGCCAGTACCCCTATGACGATGGTGACGGACAAGGCCAGGGACTGCAAAAAGGAGACATTGGTATCATCCACCACCTGGTGTTGCTGATAGATGGGCTCCAGCTCAATACCCACGGGCAGGAGGTGGTCGATGGCCTCCAGGTGTCGCTCCACGGCCCGACCCACGTCGACAATATTGCGGTCCGATATACCAGCAATGCCCAGGGTGAAGGCATCCTGGCCGTTGAACCGCATGATCTGTTCCGGGCTGTCGTTACGTTTTCGCTCGACAGCGGCGAAGTCCACCAGGTTGAGCAACTCACCGTTGAACCCGATGGTGAGGCCCTCTACCGCGCGCACGGAATCTTCCTGACTGGGCGACTCCAACTGGGTGTTCAGCCCCTGGTTCAGCACGCGGCCGGAATCCGACAGGGCATCACTGTTGGCAATGGCCCCGAGAATCGCATTGGGCGGCACTGCGAGATTGTTGGTCTGCTGGGGGGATGGATAAACGTAGATTCGTTCATCGGGCAGGCCGCGCAGTTCTACATCCGCCACGCCTTCTACAGACAGCATTTCCCGGCGCAGGAAGTTGGCAATGTCGTGTTGCTCGGCATCACTGAACCCGTCGGCACGCACGGCATAGTACACCCCGTAGACGTCACCGAAGGAGTCATTGACCCGGGGTGCCTGGGCACCGGGCGGCAGGCTGGCGTCGGCCACGTTGTTGCGCAGCTCGTTCCAGAGTTGCGGCACGGTATCCGGTGCCACGGCCATGTCCAGCTCTACCATGATGGTGGACAGCCCGGGGAGGTTGCGTGACGAGATCCAGTCCACTTCGCCGATGCTCTGGATGGCCGACTCCAGCGGTTCACTGACTTCTGCGGCTACTTCCTCTGCTGTGGCACCGGGATAGGCCGTCACTACCACGGCCTGCTTGATGGTAAACGAGGGGTCCTCCAAGCGGCCCACGGAATTGAAACCCCAGAGCCCTCCGATCAGGCTGCCAATGACCAGAAGCCAGACATAGAGGGGCTTGTCGATCGCCCATTGTGTAACCTTGAACATATCAGTTCTGCCCCCGGTAGCCGGTGAATCGACGCACGGGCGCTCCGTCTTCAAGCTGGTGGACGCCGGTGGCGACGATTTCCTCTCCGGGTTCCAGTCCGGCAGTTACCACAATGGTGGTGCCATCGGGGGTTTCGATATCCACTGTCCGCTGATTGACCGTGCCTGCGTCATTGTCTTCCGCGGTGAAGACCATGACGTGAGTACTGCGGTCCGACGCGATCTTGATGGCCGTCGGCGGTACCACAATGCCCGGCTGGCCGGTGACCGGCAATTGCGCAATCACGGTGCCAGACGCGCCAGGCAGGAGAGGGCTGTCCACCGCATCGATCAGGCCCAGTGTCGCCACGTAGGACTGGCCGATGCGGCCGGCCTCGGCGATGTACTCGCGCAGCTCCAGGTCATACTGCGGGCCGCCCTGAGTCAGTTCCAGTCTGAAACTCAGGTTGTCCGGATTGCCGATTTCGGAAATCAGGCGTTCGGGAATATTGATGCGCACCCGCAGTTCGGACATGTCGTGCAGGCGCAACACCGGTTGACCGGCCGAAATAGTGGTGCGGTTGGGCACGATACGTTCAGCCACCAGGCCGTCAAAGGGAGAGGTCAGTGTGGCATCGTCCAGGGCGGCCCGGGCGTCCTGCAGTGATACGTCGGCCTGATCCCGGGCAGTGCGTGAGTCTTCCAACTGCGCGGTCGTGATGGCGTCCCGCTGGGCCAGTTGCTGGTTTCTCGACAGGGTGCGCTCGGCCTGCTCCAGTGACAGTTCCGCCTGACGCACCGATCGCTCAAGAGGCGACAGGTTCAATTGAGCCAGGGTGTCACCTTCATCCACGAAAGAACCCTCGATAACCGGGAAGGATTGAATCTGCCCTCCGACCTGAAATGCCAGATCAATGGTTTCGCGCGCCGCTATGCGACCAAAAAACCGCCTCTCGCCGCCTGTGGTGCTGACTTCGGTCTGCATCAGTTTTACCGGTTTTCTGTTCAGGTCGCTGGTCAGCGACTGAGCGACGGAATGGGCAGAAAAAGCAAGCAGACTGACCAGCAAAAGGCTGATGCCGGTCATCAGGCGAAGGGCTGAATGGTGGATCATGACTCCGTTCCCTATGTGAGTGTTGGTAAACTGTAAAACCCGCATAGTACGTGTTGCAGGCGCGAGTATGAAGTGACAAGCGTAACGAAGACGCAGGGCTTCCGGATCAGATCGGTCGGTATTTTGTCGGCATTGTGCGCTTCACGGTTGCAGATGATGTAGACTCGCTCCGATTAGTACGCTCTCGGAGTACAATGCGTGTCCGCCCCGGTATCTGACGTTTCCAAAGCCCCTGACAATCGCCTGACTGCCTTTCTGTCCGTATTCCGTTACAGCCGCCGTGCCCTGCTACTGGTCTGGCAGACCTCGCCTGGGCTGACTCTGGGGTTGGCCGTTTGCACCCTGGTAGCGGGTGTGTTGCCGGCCGTGGCCGCCTGGGTAGCCCAATTGATTGTGGATTCGGTGGTCGAGGCCATGGACTATCACAGTGAAACGGGTGCTCCCCTGACTTTGGCCAGCACCTGGCCGGTGTTGCGCTATGTGCTGCTCGAGGCGGGCGTGATTGCAGCCATCGCCCTGGCGCAGCGCGGCCTGTCTGCCCAGCAGTCTCTGCTCAGAGCTCTGCTGGGCCATCAGGTGAATGCCATGATTCTGGAGAAAGCGGGCACCTTGAGCCTGACCCAGTTCGAGGACTCCGAACTCTACGACAAGCTGACCCGAGCCCGGCGCGAGGCGTCCGTACGTCCACTGGGTTTGGTGAACAAGACCTTTTCCCTGATGCAGAACGCCATTTCCCTGGCCAGTTTCGGCGTGCTGCTGGTGCAGTTTTCTCCCTGGGCCATTCTGATTCTGGTGGTGGGGGCATTGCCGGTCTTTTTCTCCGAGGCCAAATTCTCGGGCGATGCGTTTCGTCTGTTCCGCTGGCGCTCGCCGCAGACGCGTATGCAGATGTATCTGGAGACCGTGCTGGCCCGTGAAGACAGCATCAAGGAAGTAAAGCTGTTTGGGCTGGAACCCTTGTTGCTGGAACGGTACAAGGCCATTTTTCGTACGCTCTACGGTGAGGATCGCCGGCTGACACTGCGCCGGGAAACCTGGGGTTTTCTGCTGGGGTTGTTGGGTACCCTGGCCTTTTACGGTGCCTACGGCTGGGTCGTGCTGGAAACGGTGGCGGGTGCACTGACCCTGGGCGGCATGACCATGTACCTCATGGTGTTCAAGCAGGGGCAGTCGGCCTTGTCGGCCAGTCTCACGTCCATCAGTGGCATGTACGAGGACAACCTCTATCTGTCCAACCTTTACGAATATCTGGAGCAACCGGTGTTGGAAGAAAAGGGCGACCGCACCGAGGGCGACCGGCCCGGTGATGGCATTCGGTTCGAGTCGGTGAGCTTTACGTATCCGGGTGCTCAGATTCCGGCCCTGCGCGACATCTCGATTCATCTTAGACCCGGTCAGAGTCTGGCCCTTGTCGGCGCCAACGGGTCGGGCAAGACGACTCTGATCAAGCTGCTCACTCGTCTCTACGAACCGACCGAGGGTCGCGTGCTGTTGGACGGGACGGACCTGCGCGACTGGGATGCCGTGACCCTGCGCCGACGCATTGGCGTCATCTTTCAGGACTTTGTGCGCTACCAACTGAAAGTGGGGGAGAATCTGGGGGCGGGTGACGTGTCGGCGTTCTCCGATGAGAGTCGGTGGACCGACGCAGCCCGAAGGGGCCTGGCCGAAGATTTTATTGCACAGATGCCGCATGGCTATCACACCCAACTGGGTCGCTGGTTCAAGGGCGGTCAGGAACTGTCGGGCGGGCAATGGCAGAAGGTGGCCCTGGCCCGGGCGCACATGCGCCAGGACGCCGACATCCTGGTGCTCGATGAACCCACGGCTGCCATGGACGCCGCCGCCGAGGCAGCGGTGTTTGCCGATTTCCGGGACAACAGTGGCGGCAAGATGAGCTTGCTGATTTCCCACCGCTTCTCCACCGTGCGCGCCGCCGACTGGATACTGGTCATCGACAGCGGCCGCATTGTGGAACAGGGCAGCCACGATAGCCTGATGAATCAGGATGGCCGCTATGCCCACCTTTTCCGGCTACAGGCCAAAGGCTACGAATAACCCCAAGTCTCCACCACGGTAAGCCACCTCACCTGTGGTGAGCGGCCCTGGCCGCGACCATAGGATAAAAATGCCCGGTAGGGGCTTGGCTCCAAAACAGGGTGGATATTGAACTTGGTGCAATTAATTACCTCAAGAATTCAAGTCTTCGGCCGATATCGATTCTTTCAGTGCACAACAACAAGGGAGTAATGATCATGGTGCTGCGTCGACTGAATATTGGTATCCGGCTCGGGCTGGTATTGGCCGCAGAGTTCCGCGAATTGGTCAGAGCCTTCGAGATTTCCGACTCCATTGATTATCTGGACAGCCAACTTGCGCCCCTGGCCAGATCAGTGACCGAGCAGGTAGAGGGGCTGGTGGCTTTTCAGGTGCAGCGCATAAACGAAGCATCGGACGAAGCGGATGCAACCTACACCACTGCTCGCAATACCATGATCGGCAGTATTCTGATTTTCGCTCTGATCATGGCTGCTGCTTCCTGGCGTCTTACAGTCAGTATCATTACGCCCATACGACGGTCCGTGCAGGTGGCCAATCGCATTGCCGACAATGATCTTACCGAAACCATCAATGCCGACGGGAACGACGAAGCCACGGAAATGCTGAAAGCGCTGTCCCGAATGCAGGACAATCTGGGTAATGTCATGGCTCAGATTTCCAGTTCTGCGGACCAATTGGCGTCCTCCTCGGAAGAACTGAGCGCGGTCACTAACGACAGCAGTGACGGGCTGCAGCGTCAGAATGAAGAGTTGGAGCAGGCAGCCTCTGCCGTCACCGAGCTGACGGTGGCGATCGAAGAGGTGGCGAATACCGCCAGCAGCACGGCCAATGTGTCCAACGAAGCCGATACAGAGACCACGTCCGGTTATGACAAGGTCAGCCGCACGGTTGAGGCCATCCAGCAAATGGTTGATGACCTCGAAGACAATGCCAAGAGCACCACCGAACTGGCACAGCGAGTGACCGAGGTTGCCTCGGTGCTGGATGTGATCCGCAATATCGCCGAACAGACCAACCTGTTGGCCCTCAATGCCGCGATAGAAGCCGCCCGTGCCGGTGAACATGGCCGAGGGTTTGCTGTGGTGGCCGATGAAGTACGAAGTCTTGCCCAGCGCACAGCGGAATCGACCAAGGAGATTGAGGGCATCATATCGGCAGTGGAAGCAGGTACAGACAGGACTGTTACCCAAATGCAAAGCAGTAAAGAGACCGCCAGCGATACCCTGACGGTGGGACGGGAGGCTGGCGAGGCACTAAAAAGCATTGCGAGCCTGATTTCACGCATCAACGAGCAGAATGCCTCTACGGCCAGTGCCACCGAGCAGCAGGCCAACACGGCCAGAGAGGTGGACAAGAACCTCACCACGATTCGTGATATCGCCACCCAGGCCGCCGCCGGTGCCGAGCAGACTACCGCATCCAGTCAGGAGCTGGCGCGTCTTGCCGAGGGGTTGAGTGACCTCGTGTCCCGGTTCGAGTTGAAAGCGTAATCTGAAAGTATACTGACGCGCCATGACCACATGTGCGCGTCTCGCTGGTATACTGCCGCCATGGAAACTTTTGCTGCTGCCATTACGCTATTTCTGATCATGGACCCGCTGGGAAATATTCCCATCTTCCTGTCCGTGCTGTCGAAAGTCAGCCCTCGGCGCCGCTACTGGATAGTAGCTCGGGAACTGGTCATCGCCCTCGCCATCATGCTGGTATTCCTCTTTGTGGGTGCCAGCATGCTGGGTGTTCTGGGCCTGTCTCAGGAAGCCGTGGCCATAGGCGGCGGTCTGGTATTGATGATCGTGGCCATTCGCATGATCTTTCCCTCTCGGGGTGGTGTCATGGGCGATGATGACGAGGGCGAGCCGCTGATCGTACCCTTGGCTGTTCCCCTCATTGCCGGACCTTCCGTATTGGCAACTCTGGTCTTGTTGGCTGACACCGGACCTGATCGCACCGCCGACTGGGTACTGGCACTGGGGCTGGCCTGGGCGGCGAGTGCCGCTATATTGATGTCCTGCAATCTTTGGTACAGGATACTGGGTCAGCGTGGCCTCAAGGCAGTAGAGCGCCTGATGGGCATGATACTGGTGAGCATTGCGGTCCAGATGCTACTCAATGGCATCAGTGGCTACATCATGGAACTGCAAGTCTAGTGTACTGATTGTCAGGTAACCTGTTTCTCGAGATGGTTGCGCCCGTGCCAGGCAGACCAGTAATAGATCGCCAGAGCGACCCAGATAATGACAAAGCTGATCAGCTTGTCCGTGCTCAGCGGTTCCGCGAATACCAGCAGTGCGATGAGAAACTGCAGGGTCGGGTTGATGTACATCAGAAAACCGACCGTGGCCAGACGCAGCCGCCGGGCCGCCCCGGCAAAGAACAGCAGGGGAATGGCAGTGGCCGCCCCGGCAGACATCAGCAGCAGCGTTGCATAGGGCGTTTGGCTGAAGCTGGACAGATCCTGTGCCGAGAGCACACTCCAGGCAAACAGTCCCATGGGCAGCAGCAGAAGTGTTTCCACAAAGAGGCCTGACAGGCCGTCCAGTTTAACTTTCTTGCGCATCAGACCATAGGTGCCGAAACTGAACGCCAGGATCAGCGAAATCCAGGGCATCACACCCAACTGAACCAACTGATACAGAATGGCCACCACAGCCAATATGACGGCGAAGGACTGCCAGCGGCTGATGGTCTCGCGCAGGATGATCAGCCCCAGCGCCACATTCACCAGAGGCGTCAGAAAATATCCCAGGCTGGCCTGGAGGACCTGGCGGGACTCAACGGCATAGATGTACACAAACCAGTTCAACCCGATGAGCAGAGCACACCCGAGCACGTATCCCAGGCGTTTGGGCTGGCGCAGGGCGGCTTTCACTGGCGACCAGCGTCGCAAGGCGGAAATGACCACGGCCAGAAACACACTGGACCAGACGATACGGTGAATCAGTACCTCAAAGGCCGGTATGCCCTCGAACAGGGCAAAGTAGAGCGGAAAACTGCCCCAGAGCGTGTATGCCGCCAGCCCGAACAACACACCCTTGCTCGACTCGGAGAGATCCGTCATGTGCTCACCCTCATGAGAAAAAAGCGCATGCTAGCGTATCCGTGCGGCGGTTGACAGGGTGACAGTGTTGCCGCATGGCGTGATGCATCGCCGGTGACCAGATCGGCGTGAGTTCGTGTAGAATCGGGGCGTTTTCAAGCTACCGGATACGCCATGACCGACGACTACACCTCCCCCGGGTTCGATGACCGCCGACATTCGCTGGTGGAAGACATCATGGCGGTGATTCTGGGCACCGGCTTTGTGGCGCTCGGCATCACCCTCTATAGCCAGAGTGGTTTGCTCACCGGCAGCACGGCGGGCCTGGCATTCCTGATTCAGTACGCCAGTGGCTGGACCTTTGGGCCCATATTTTTCGTGTTGAACCTGCCGTTCTATCTGCTGGCCTTTCTCAAGATGGGCTGGAAGTTTACCCTGCGCACCTTCTGCGCCATCGCCCTCCTGTCGGTGTTGACCGAGGTGACCCCCTTGTGGGTGTCTTTCGACGGCCTGAACGTGGTTTATGCGGCCATCATGGGGGGATGCCTCTTTGGTGTGGGCATCCTGATGCTGTTTCGCCACCGGGCCAGCCTGGGGGGTATCAACATTCTGGCGCTGTATCTGCAGGATCGGTTCGGTATTCGGGCGGGCATGTTCCAGATGGTTGTCGATGGCCTGATTCTTTGCGTGGCGTTTCTGTTGTTGCCCTGGCCGCAGGTTCTATTGTCCGTATTGGGGGCTGCTAGCATGAACCTCATTGTGACGCTCAGCCACAGACCGGGCCGGTATGTGGGTGTGAGTTGACAGTCTGACCGCCGGCTATTGCCACAGTGCGGTCAGCCAGGCCGTCACTTCGGGGTAGTCAGCCAGGTCCAGCACGAACTCCTGGCCGCGAGCGGCGGCCTGAAGCGCGCACCAGTCACCGGTCGGATCTCCCCAGCGCCACAGTGCCTGGTGATCGGTCAGAGGTGGCCCATTGGCTCGGCTCGGGTGAAAGGCCGCTGGCAGGCGCCATTGGGTAACCCGCCGGGCGTCGGGCGCAGTCAGCTGCCGCTGTGAACCCAGTGCGGGCCAGACGCCGGCGCCGGACAGTTGATTCATTCTGCTGTCTGGCAAGCGGAGGTGCTCTTCCGCCAGATACAGAGTGTTCCGGTCACCACGCTGGCCGTGGGCATGGGGGTGGCTGCGGACCCAGTCCTGGCCCTCGGCGATGGCGGTTGCCGGGTCGATTGCGTCCTTGATCTGCAGCCAGCCCCAGATTGCATGGAAAGGCCGGGCATCCGGCTGAAATTGCCAGCCTTTGGCGGTCCACTCAACGGCCCGGAACAGAGCGAAGAAGAGAAACAGGTCGCCCGCCTGCACGCCCTGATTTCGCAGATGTGCCTGGGCCGTTCCCATCTGTCCCAGGCTGGGTCGCCATCCCCTGGCACGTGAGGCTGATTCGGGCAAAAGATCCGGGTCCAGATGTGCGCAGCGGTGAGGCCAGTGCTTGTCACCGGTCAGTTGGGTCAGGAGGTTGCCCAGAGGGCCCTGCGGGGAGTGAATATCCCCATAAGTCAGGGGGGCATCGGGGTCGGGAATGGGCAACGCAATGAACCGGCCATCAGGGAAAACCGGGTTCGGGATGCCGCCGGCGCTGCTGTCAAAGCCTTTGCGGCTCAGAATCAGTCGCATGGCGGCAACCTGGACATCGTCAGCCTCGCGCCTTGACCAGTTGGCGCAGGGTGGAGCTGAGAAACTCCCGGCGATACAGGACCAGAGCAATGACAATGCTGAAGATCATCAGTCCCAGTGGGCCCAGCAACCAGCCCAGCGCGGCCAGGCTGAAGTAGACAGCGCGCAGGCCGTAGTTGAATTGCTGTGCGGCCAAGTCCATGACCCGGGCCGAGTGTTCGACAAAGTGGTCGCTCTGGGCGGCATCAATGGATTCATCCGGCATGGGTGCGGCACCTATGAGCACAGAGGCAAAACCGTATTGGCGCATGCTCCAGGTGAAGCTGAGGAAGGCGTAGATGAAAATGGCGATCAGGAGACCGATCTTGAATTCCAGCAGAATGGGTGAGCCGGGCTGGAGCAGAGCAATATTGCTGGCCAGAGACACCACCCGTTCTGAGGCGGCCAGTACAGTGACCAGACCGGCAATGGCAAACAGGCTGCTGGAGGCAAAAAACGCAGAGTTTCTTTCCAGGTTGCCAATGGCTGACATGTCGGCAACCCGGTTGTGACGGCGCAGTATGCGCCGCATCCAGTCCACGCGAAACCCGTGCATCACGGAAGACAAAGAGTCTCGATACTGCGCCGCCCGTCGGGCATAACGGGTGTAGGTCACCCAGCAGATAATGAAGAGTGTGACGGCAAGCCAGTCAAAGAATTCAGGCAAGTCAGGCATGATACGCGTCAGTTCCGGGATTGAGTGCAGTTGAGATTCTAACAGAGCCAGACTGATTGTCAGCCTTTGCTGGACGGGTTATTGCTGGCGCGTCATGAGGGCCTGAAAGTCAGCGCCTGAGGGTTCCTGGTAAAGTCTCAGACCGAATTCTGGGAGTATGGCCAGCAGATGGTCGAAAATATCAGCCTGAATTTTCTCGTAGGACAGCCAGGCCGTGTCGTTGGTGAATGCATACACTTCAATGGGCAGGCCCTTGGGTGTGGGTTCGAGTTGGCGGGCAAAGCGCTCCATCTCGGTATGGATCTGGGGGTGGTGCGCCAGATAGAGTTGGATGTAGGCCCGGAAACAGCCAACATTGGTGATACGGCGTCGATTCATGGGCTCCCGGCCCTGTTCTTCCAATTCCCGGTTCCAGTCGTCTATTTCCGTCTGTTTGTCTGTCAGGTATTCGCGCATCAGCCGGAATCGATTCAGGTGCTTGTAATCATCGTCGGTGAGAAATCGGATACTGCTCTGGTCAATGTGCAGACTGCGCATGATGCGGCGACCACCGGACTCGTGCATGCCGCGCCAGTTGGTAAAGGGGTCGGTAATGAACCGCTTGGTGGGGATTGAGGTTATGGTGTTGTCCCAGTTCTGGATACGCACGGTATGCAGGGCGATGTCGAACACCAGGCCGTTGGCATTGAGTTCCGGCATTTCGACCCAGTCGCCCAGGCGTATGACATCGTTGGAGGACATTTGCACACTGGCGACCAGAGACAGCAGGGTATGCTGAAAAATGAACAACAATACCGCCGCCATGGCCCCCAGACCGGACAGCAGAATGGCCGGGGACTGATCCATGAGGGTGGCAATCACCAGCACGGCGGTCAGGGTGTAAAGCGCAATCCGGGTCATCTGGATATAGCCCTTGATCGGGCGAACGCTGGACCGAGTGCGTCGTTCGTACATGCGATGGGTAAACGTCAGGCCGCGTCCGATGGCCAGGGCCACGGTCACAACGATAAAGGCAGTGCTCACATTGCTGAGCGTGGTGGCCAGATTGTCCGGAAGATGGGGGATCAGGGGCACGCCGGAGGCGATAATCAGCGCCGGAATAACATTGGCCAGGCGGTCGACTATGGTACCGAGATCGGGGTCGTCAGCCATCCGGTAAGACATCCGGTTGGCACGGAGAAAGCGAAACAGACCGCGCAGCAGAAACCGCTTCATCAACCAGTTGGATGCCCAGGCTGTGGTCAGAAGCAGGACCAGCCAGATAAGGGCAACGGTGACGACATAGTCTTCAAGCCAGATTGTGATGGATTCCAGAGTGCTCAGCATCGACGCATGGTAGCGTGTTCAGGGGAAGAGTAAAGGGGCCTCGCCCGGGTTGTGGCATGCCATGACTCTACACCGGGATCATTTCAACTGATTTTTCAGTTGCTCGAATATGGCGCGTTTTTCGTCTGCGGGGCGCTCCGGTGCTACCCCGGTGTGATCGATGAGGGGTCGGGTATCCAGTTCGGGGGTGTCTGCGGGGTATGCCGGAGTATCGCCCTGTTGACGGTTCAAGTGATGTTCAAGCACATCCAGTGCTTCAATGGAACCCTGAAGCTTGTCTTCGGACTCGTCGGACTGTTCAATACGGGTGTTTAGCTTTTCCACCATCTCCTGCACTGTTGCATCGTCGGGTTGGGTGTCACGTAACCAGTTTGAAGCGCTTTCTGCCGAGGTAGACATTGTCGAATCACCGTTCTGAAAAAATTCCGGATGTCATTTACGTTCCGGATTATCTCACAGAGCCAGACTCAGATCAGCTCTATCAATATTGTTATCGGGCATTGAACTGGCAGCAGGAGTCCATCGTCATGTTCGGTCGCCGGGTAATGCAACCGCGTTACCAGGTCTGGATGGGGGATGCCGGTGCGGCCTATCGGTATTCCGGTACACTGTTCCAGCCGGAGCCTTGGGATATGGAGATTCAGACTCTGTGTCGGCGCCTGTGCGAAGACTATGACCTGGTCTTGAACTCGGTGCTCTGCAATCTTTACGAGGACGGCGCTCACAGCATGGGGTGGCACGCCGATGACGAACCTGAACTGGGTGAGAGGCCGGACGTGGTGTCCCTGTCGCTGGGCAGTGCCCGACGGTTTGTCCTGAAAAACCGCGCGGAGCCGACCCTGAAGGTCGAATATGCACTGGGGCAGGGGGATCTGTTGATCATGCGCGGGGGTACTCAGGCCAACTGGCTGCATGCCGTGCCCAAGACCCGGCGGCCCGTGGGGCCGCGTATCAATCTGACATTTCGCCGGGTGTTGTCAGTTCAGTGAAATCGTGGCCGAGTGTTTGTACAGGTTGAAAAAGCTCTGGTTGATGTTTCGCTTGATGCTGTTTGCCTGAAAAGGGGAGATGTTTGTCAGCCGGTTCAGCCGCAGGCGATGCAGATGCAGACAGGGTGTGCGTGCGTCCAGTTCGCGCAGATCGCCTTTTACCAGAACCGGCAGGAACGGATCATCAGACGCCTGGCTTGACAGTATTTTTCGCAGGGCAATGCGGAAACTCACTGGCTGAGACAGGGTCCGGGTGTTCCGACTTTTCTGGATGACCTGCAGGCCTGCCCGACCAATGGTTTCACCGGGCAGGATAAACAGCCCAGTGCCGCGCACTGCCTCGGGATTGATATCATTGTAGGTATCGTGGAAGGCGTAAGGGTTGGGCAGAATCACCAGTGGCGCGTTTTCCCGGCTGGGAAAGTTGATGGTGTAGTTGGTATAGAGCTGTTGCACGGAGTCACTGTACACGCACAGACGGCTCTCGAAGTGGAGCACGAACTGGCGCGCGCGGCGGCGCGATTTGAGCTGGTCCAGGTTCCACTCAAGGTCGGCATTGCTGCGCGGATGCAGAGCAGGAGCTGACATTATGCACGCCCTCGATCAAATCAATGACTAATACCCGACTATAGTGGTCAAACAACGGGGTAATAGGGTCCAATGTCTGAAAGTGTGATCTATGCACTTTTTTGCTGAGACCTGGTTCAAATTATTGAATGTTCCTGTGCCATGAAGCTGTCATCGGCAACAGGCGCACATATGAGTGCAGATCACGTTATAATGCCTGTCACTGCGGGGCACAGTGCTCGGCACTGGCATTGTGGTCCGGGTCAATTTATTCTGCCTGCCTGTTAATCCGCTTATCGGGCAGCCAAAGGAAGAGGTTTAAGATGCAATCGGTGGTATCCGAACTTATTGATCTGCTCAGTCTTGAGCGTCAGTCGGAATTTGAGTGGCTGGGTCACAGCAAGGACCTGGGCTTTCCCAAGGTGTTTGGTGGACAGGTCATCGGACAGGGTCTGTCTGCGGCGGCCTATACGGTTGATGGGCGTACGCCGCATTCTCTGCACGCGTACTTTCTGCGCCCAGGGGCGGTGGACAAGCCCATTCACTACTCGGTGGAAGTGATTCGCGACGGCGGCAGTTTCAGCACGCGTCGTGTGGTGGCCAGCCAGTATGACAAGCCCATGCTGGTGATGACCGTATCCTTCCAGGTGCCCGAGGAAGGTCTGGCCTTTGCCCGTTCCATGCCCAGTGTCCCGGGGCCGGAAAACCTGCAGAGCGAGCTGAGCCTTTACCGTGAGCACGCTGACGAGATTCCGGAGAGTGTGCGGGCCCAGTTCACCGCCGAACGTCCGGTGGAATTTCGTATCGTCGAGAATCAGAATCCTTTTAGGCCGCGCGTGGGTGTGGCCAAACGGCACATGTGGATACGCTCTACGGCCCCCTTGCCCGATGACTTGAGTGTACACCGCTCCATGCTGGCCTATACCTCGGATTACGGGTTTCTGGAGACGGCCCTGATGCCCCACGGAATCTCGATTCTGCAGCGCGACCTGCAGATTGCCAGCCTGGATCATTCCATCTGGTTTCACCGCGATTTCCGTTTGGATGACTGGCTGCTTTACGTGGCAGAGAGCCCGGTCAGTGGCGGCAGTCGCGGTTTTGTACGTGGCGAAATTTTCAACACCGACGGCCAGTTGGTGGCATCCACGGCCCAGGAGGGTCTGATGCGCAAGCGGGAGCGTCAGTAATGTCCACCTCGAATCAGGCCATAGCCATCGGCATTACCGGTGCTTCCGGTGCTCAGTACGGTCTGCGCCTGTGTCAGGTATTGCTGCAGGCTGGACAGCCCGTCTATCTGATGGTGTCCAAGGCTGCACTCATGGTCTGTGCCCTGGAGACAGACTATGACCTGCCCGGCAAGCCGGAGGCCATCAAGACCTATCTCACCAAACTCTGGGGAACGGATCCGGATCTGCTTGCCGTGTTTGGTCGCGAGGAGTGGACAGCGCCCGTGGCCAGCGGCTCGGGCCACTGGCGGGCCTTGGTGGTCTGCCCTTGCAGCACGGGCACCTTGTCGGCGGTGGCCACGGGTGCGAGTAACAACCTGATCGAGCGCTGTGCGGATGTGGGACTTAAAGAGCGCCGGCAGGTGCTGCTCATGTTGCGCGAGAGTCCGTATTCGCGGGTCCATATCCAGAACATGCTGGCGGCCACCGAAGCCGGGGCGGTGATTGTTCCAGCCAGTCCCGGTTTCTATCACAAACCTGCATCGGTGGAAGACATGATCGACTTCATGGTGGCGCGGATCTTGAACCTGCTGGGCATCTCCCAGACCCTGTTGCCGGCCTGGGGAGAGCCCTCAGCGGAGGACGAATAGCCCTCAGCGGAGGACGAATAGCCTTCAGCGCGCGCCGGAAATGAGCCTGTTTAAATCGCGCGTATGTGCACCGCGGCAATGGCCTTGATGCGCTCCCGGCGCAGGGCTTCGCCCAGTTCGGGGCCGCGCAGCCCGGCATCCAGCAGGGGTTGGGAGGATACTTGCGCGGCGGCTTCCCGAGCCACCAGCAATTCTTCCGCCTGCGGGTAGGGCGTGTTTTCACACCCGCTGCGTCCCTGGGCGTCGGCCTGACAGGCCAGCACAAAGCCCCGCAACTGATCGTCGTTCTGCAGGGCTCGAAACGCTTCCAGTACCTTCAATACCGTGGCTGGCTTCAGGGTTGGCAGCCGGTGGCAGTGTGTATGCCACTGCGCTGTCAGCCGAGCCAGTTGATGCAGCCGCTTGCTGACATGCAGGCGCTCACACAGGGTATCAATGGGTTCGAGTCCGCGCATTTCATGGCCGGCGTGGCCGGGTAACACATCCGCGGGAGTCAGTGCCTTGCCGAGATCATGACAGAGCACGGCAAACCGGGTGTCGAGGCGGTCGGTGAGCTGAGCGGCACGGTCCAGTGCCTGTAAAAGGTGCACGCCCGTGTCCACTTCCGGGTGATAGGCCATGGACTGGGGCACACCGAACAGGGCGTCCACCTCGGGCATGATGACCTTGAGCGCGCCGACCTGGCGCAATACCGAAAAGAATACCGATGGCGTATCGGTCTCCAGTGCCTTGACCGTGTCTTGCCAGGTGCGCTGGGGCGTCAGTGTTTCCAGTTCCCCCGACCGTACCATCTGTGTCATCAGTGCCAGGGTCTCCGGGGCGATGCTGAAACCCTGGCGGTAGAACCGGGCGGCGAATCGGGCGACCCGGATGACTCGCAACGGGTCCTCGCTGAACGCCGGCGACACATGGCGCAGCATGCGATCAGCCAGATCCCGAGCACCCCCATACGGGTCGATGAGCTGCCCTTGCTCGTCCATGGCCATGGCGTTGATGGTGAGATCCCGCCGTTCCAGATCATCTTCCAGCGTCACGCCGGTGGAAAAATCGCAGATAAAGCCCTGATAGCCCTGACCGCTTTTTCGTTCGGTGCGTGCCAGGGCGTATTCCTCACCCGAGGTAGGATGCAGAAACACCGGAAAGTCTGCGCCCACTTGGCGATAACCCCGGTCAATCATGTCGTCCGGGGTGGCACCGACCACGACCCAGTCCCGGTCCGTCACCGGTTCGTCCAGGAGTTGATCGCGCACGGCGCCGCCTACGAGAAAGTGTTTCAGGGGAGAAGTGTTCATGCCGCCAGTATGCCACGTTGAGTCGATCTTCGCATTTAGTCTAATGATTTGCGAAATGGCGCCGACAAAGCCCATGTAAATGAACAACATGGCCTGGCCAGACTTGAATTGTGGAGCCTAAAATGAATCGAGCCACGAGTATCTTTAACCTGTTTATAATCAGTCTTGTTGCATTGACGCGCACAGGCTGTGCAATGTTTGGGGGTGATGACCGTGATGAGGAAATGGAGGCAACCCGTGAAGAGGTGCGATAGATGAATCAGTCGTTACCACGCATGGAGCCCATGGTGTTGCAGAGTACCGGTTACGGTGCCATGGACAACCAGCCTTCTCACCTGTCGGAAACCCAGCAACGATTGCTTGCCATGCGGGCATCGAAACTGGATGCCTACCGTACCCTGGCCGAACGTGTTTACGGCACGGCCATTGTGGGTAACACTACGGTGGAAAACCTGGTAGTGCAGAACGACCGATTCCGGTCCTATGTCGACACCTATATCTATGGTGCTCGTGTAGTTTCCCAGGATCCCATGGCTGACGGTAGTTACGAGACCACCGTGGAAATGGTGCTGGATGAAGGCTTTCGCAACTGTCTCGTGAACGAGCAGGACTGGCGTCGCAACAGCCGGTGTCGCTCGGAGATGGTACATGACCTGGATTCTCTGCAGCGCAATGACCTGAGCAGTCAGGGTCTGAATCAGCGCGACAGCGGCCTGTATTTCCTGCAATAAATGAACAATGATTCGCCGGATAATAAGGTGACCCAATGCGTGCTCTGACTTTGATTTTGATCGTTCTTGGCCTGATGACGGTATCTGCCGCAGCGGAGACCCGTTATCAGCCGACGCCCGAGCAACGTTTCGTGGAAGCAACGGGGCAGGCGGAAGTGGTCTATGGTGATGAACACAGCGGCCGCGTAAGAGCGATTCGAAGCGCTGTTCAGAATGCATCCATTCAGGTGAGCTCTCGGGTGCGCAGTGCCCAGACCCTGGAAGATGGCCGACTCACTGTGGACAACCTGCGCCTGCATTCGGCGGCACAGGTCAGTCAGGTGGAAGTATTGGCCGAGCGGGAACGGGACGGCTACTACGAGGTGGATATTCAGGCTCGGGTTTCCGAAAGCCAGATGTGTGCCAACCACGTGGTGAATGATTACGCCAAGAGTGCGGCGGTCACCGGGTTTCCGCTGGAAACACCGACACAGGCGACCGTAGGCCATTTGGGTGCCGTAGATCGTCAGTTGGCTTCCTATCTGGTGAATGCCATCAACTCGGACGCCACCGTGCGAGCGCTGAATGCCAATCACCTCTCCCTGTATTCATCCATTCCGTCGGCCCCCACACAGATGACCTCACGCAACACCCTGACCCGGGCCATTGATACGGCTCAGGATCTGGGCGTCCAGTTCGTGATCTCCGGTGTGGTGCGTGATCTGGGCATGGAAGAGGTTCGGCGCGAAGTGACTGAAGATGACGGCGCGCTGGCACATTTCGGCTTTGGACGCTCCACGAATCAGCGCCACATGGTGCTGGATGTCTACGTCCACGACGGTTACAGCGGCGCGCTGGTCTTCCAGAGCCGTTATTCGGCTCAGGGTGAGTGGGACTATCCGTCCAACGAGCGGGTCGGGTTTGGCACCTCCCGTTTTTTCTCATCCGACTTTGGTGGTCAGGCCAGGCACCTGATGCAGCGTGTCGTGGATGATGTTCAGGACGCCATTCAGTGCCAGCCGTTCATGGCCAACATTGCGCAAGTGGACGGTGACCGCCTCTATATCCAGATGGGCGCAGAATCCGGGTTGCGGCCCGGCGATGACCTGAGTGTCTATCGCACCAGTACCTTTTTTGATCGTCAGCAGTCCGACTACAACGAGTTGACGGATACGCAACTGGTGGCCCGGGTGACTCAGGTACAACCCAATTTCGCCATTGCCGAACTGCCCGTGCGTGTTGAGCGGCTGAACCTGCAGCCGGACGATGTTGTCATCGCCTGGTAAGGCATTCGCGATCCAGCAGGCCCGGTTTCGGGTCTGCTGCTGTTCGCTTCGATCAGTTTGCGCCGGTCAGCCCGGCATAGAGGGTGTGCCAGTTCCCTGTCTTTATCTCGCCCGCCTTGTTGGTCTGGAACAGTCTGTCGGGGTTGTCCATGTCCACCAGTGACAACCAGCCGTCCCATCCGTACCCGGTATCCAGGCCCAGCCTGTCGGAGCGTTTGGTAGCTCCCAAAAGCGCGGCCCAGTGACCAAACAGTATCTGCCAGCCGTCTTCCGGACGGGCATCAAACCAGGGGGCAAGCCCTTCCGGTGCCTCGGTGGGCGGCGACTTGTGGGCAAAATCGAGTGCGCTGTCCGGGCCCAGATAGCGCATCCGTGTAAAGTAGTTGGTGATCACCCGCCAGCGATCCGGGCCTGTCAGCGTGTCATGCCAGCGGTCCGGGCGGTTGCCGTACATGTGCTGAAAGTATTCGCGGGATTGCTCCGGGTCACGCAGCACTGCTTCGACTTCGCGGGCGTAGGTAGAGGCCGCCTCCACCGTCCAG